>Ga0115566_10005153_pt1 | contig 10299 bp, 6 predicted proteins | sample COGITO_mtgs_1204_3_FD_87173 | JGI IMG/M metagenome (GOLD analysis project Ga0115566, IMG submission 87173) | Pelagic marine microbial communities from North Sea - COGITO_mtgs_120405 | ecosystem: Environmental > Aquatic > Marine > Epipelagic | place: Germany:Helgoland, sampling site Kabeltonne...
ATCATTCGGGTCCCCGCTTAAAAAAGTTGTCATGTTTCATTCTACTATTGTTTCGCCTCGTCTTTGCGGGCAAAACAAACTCGCCCATTCTATTTTTAGCAATTGAATCGGGCTTCATCTGCGAATCAATTTCCCAATTGTAGCAACCAAAGGGGGCTTCAAAATGAAAACTATGATAAAAAACGCGACCGTGATCTTGCCAGAGGGCCGATCCGATGTGTCGGTAGTGATGGAAAATGGGAAGATTGTGGACATTGATGCTGGCGTCGGTTTATCGGTTGATGAGACAATCGACGCGAGCGGTAAGTATCTGCTCCCCGGAATTATTGACGATCAAGTTCATTTTCGTGAGCCCGGTTTAACGCATAAAGAAGATATTGCTCATGCAAGTCGTGCGTGTGCTAAAGGAGGCATTACGACATTTTTGGAAATGCCAAATACGATTCCCAATGCTATCAATCAAGCTGGAATCGATAATAAAATTGCGATCGCAGAAAAAGCAAGTTTGGTTAACTTCGGTTTTTATATTGGTGCTACGCCGCACAACCTTGAAGATCTGAAAAATGCAGTTCGAACGCCTGGGATCAAGATTTTTATTGGTTCAAGCACCGGCGATTTGTTGGTCGACAACCAGGATGATTTGGAACGAATCTTCGCGGAGACGACGTTACCACTTACTGCTCATTGTGAGGATGAAGCAACCGTTCGTGCGAACTTTGAGCGTTACAAAGATTCACGAGATATTGCCGCTCATTCAAACGTTCGCGATCACAAAGCGGCGATTGTCGCGACAAAGCGTGCATTCGATCTGGCAACTCGTCATCAGCATCCGTTTCATGTTCTGCATGTTTCTACTGGCGATGAGGCTGAGTTTTTAGCAACCAATCCAAGCGAATATGTCACAGCAGAAGTTTGTGTGCATCACCTCTTCTTTAACGTCGACGATTATCCACGTCTGGGATCTCGGATCAAAATGAATCCATCGATCAAGAATAAAGCGGACAATGAGCGACTATGGCAAGCCCTGCTTAATAACGAAATTGCTGTAGTGGCGACCGATCATGCACCCCATACAAAAGAAGAAAAATTCGCACTGTATCCTGACTGTCCGTCCGGTTTGCCGGCCGTCGAAAACTCGTTGGCGTTGATGCTGAATGAAGTAAATAGTGACCGCTGTTCGCTAGAGCAAGTGGTCGGCTGGATGTGTGAGGCACCGGCGAGAGTTTGGAGAATTCAAAACAAAGGGAAAATCGCGGTTGGCTATGATGCGGATTTGTGTTTGATCGACATGGAGCGTGAACATGACGTTTTGGATTCGAATCAGGTGACCAAATGCAAGTGGACGCCGTGGCATGGCGAACGGCTTAAGGGCAAGTCAATTCGAACCTGGGTCCATGGCGAATTGGTTTATTCAGATGTGGATGAAAACGAGTTCTTTCACGAATCTTACCGGGGGCGATTAGCGGAATTCGGTAATGGATAAAGAGAGCGAAAGATGATCGCAGTTGCCGAAACCCAGTTGGCGATTTTCTGTTTCGTCAACTTACCTTCCAATGAATTCGCGAATCAAAATTGCGTTGGTATCGTTTTTCGAATTGATCTTGGAGATCAAGCTGCCGTGATCACGGTCTTTGATGGTGTAAAAAGGTATTTCTTTGTGCCCTTTTCCCTTCATTTTTTCAACAAAGGTTTTGTTGAGGTCTGCTCGCCCTTTTAAGTCATTTTCGGCCACGATCACCAGCATTTTGGGGGTGTCTTTTCTGACGTGAAAAAGCGGAGCTGATTCATCGATCACCTGAGTGCCTCGATCGATGCCCCGTTCTGCCCGAACGGTCCAGTGGCTGTCGACCTGGGCGCTAACTGGAATCCAGCCTGCCACATCGGATAGTTTTACCTTCTTTGCCGCAAGGTGTTTTTTGTCTAGTCCAAGCATCATCGTCAAATAAGCACCGGCAGAATGCCCGCCAACATATATTTTTTGCGGACTGCCACCATGCTTCGCAATGTTGTTTTGGGCCCAAGAGACAGATGCTGCGGCGTCCGCAATGTAGGCCGGATATTTTGCCTTCGGTGAAAGTCGATAGTTCACCATCAAGACAATGACTCCCTGGTCTGCAAGGACTTCGGCAATCACCTTCGCATTTTTGTCGTTCTTGTCGCCGCCAGTTAGGCCACCACCATGAAACCAAACAAGCGAGGGTGCGCGTTTAGCCGCCTTTGGTTTGTAAATATCAAGCTTGCATCGCTCTGCTTCATAGCCAACAACATCTGTTTTGTAAGCAAGGTTTCGAGTGACGACATAGGTATCTGGTGATTGGCTGTTTGCTTTGCCAAATGGCAAAATGCTCCACAGCAAAATCAATCCAAAGCCATTCATTGATTTGCAGGTTTGTGTCATGGTTTTGTCTAACTGGTTAATTCGTGATTGGCGGAGTATCAAAATTAGATTTTCTCAACGATGACCGCCAGATCTTGACTTTGCCATCCCAACCACACGATGCGACCAAAGTTCCATCATTGGAAAATCGCACTGCGTGAATATGTTTGTCGTGTGCAGGAATCATTACTGTCTGCGTGTTGGTGCGAAGATTCCAATACTTAATATACTTGTCGGCCCCCACAGTCACCAACGTTTTGCCATCCGGAGAAAACGAAGAAGACATCGCATCGCTGGAATGCCCTTGGAATTTCGCTAACGATTTGTCGTTCGCAGGGTCGTAAAAGATAATGTTTTCGTCCGATGCCGTCGCCGACAAAATCGAGAAGTCCTTGTTCAGAGCAAGGCTTGTTAAGTCACCGCCAAGTTCGCTGATGAGAGAACTTTTTTTCGTGACGAAATTGAATTTCGATAGCTTGTTGTTCATCCCGCCGAAATAGATCGTTTCATTGTCCGACCCAAATAGAACTGCCCAAATATCAGCGTCATTTAGTTCTTTCTCAGGATTTGTGTCATGGCGGGCAACCTCTCTCTTTGATTTGACATCCCAAACAATAATGGTTCCATCATTGCTTCCAGATACAAGGAAGTTTCCATTCGGGGAAAAGCTAAGTGAGTTGACATGGTGCGTATGCCGGCGCGGCAATGGAGTGGAAACACGAGTCAAAACGTCGGTTAGAAAAATGTCGTTATCCCGACCACCTGAAGCAAGCAGTTTTCCGTCTGGCGAGAAAGTAACAAACTGGACACTGCGTCTGTGTGATTTAACAGAGAACTCTTCAAGGCCTGTATTCACGTTCCAAACACGAACTTTTCCATTAGTGCTTGCCGAAGCGAGTAGCTGGTCGTCCGGCGAAAACGCGATGGACCAGATCCAGCCTGGGTGAGTCATTGTTAACGCTTCTCTAGCTTGGTCGGAATCAGTAACGCGGATCAGATAATCGCGACCTCCAGTGACGATTCGATTGTCTGGAAGGATTTCAACTGCGTAAACGTAATTGTCGTGAGCGGAAATTTTTCCGATTCTTTCTGCCCGTTCTATGTTCCAAACCGAAATGAAATTTGAATCATCTTCTTGTGTTACGATATCGGCGCCGTCGTTAAAGAAGCGAAGCGAGCCACTGAAATCTTTTTGGCTATTCAATCGTCCGACCAGCTCAAGTGAATCGTACGCCAAAATATCGGCGCTGCTTCCACGAGTCGCAATGAAATTGAGGCCATTCGGATTGGGAACAATGGATTTCAGGTCGGTTTTCAGAAGTGAAATCGACTTGCAAACGGTCATTGACCAGTCGTCAGCGATGTCGATTTGTGAAATGCCTTGCTCGTCAACAAAGATCAGCTTTGAATCGTCCAAAGATAAAGTTGCTTTATTGACTCCGGTTTTTAATTGTATGTTGGCAAGTGGTTGTTTCAAATTAGCCACGTCCCATAACGTGACCGAATCGGACTTCTCTTGTGTCAGAAACCGGTTGGATGTGTTGAAGAAAAATGCTTCCGTGATGTTGCTTTGCGTTTTTAATTCCACTTCGGATTCTGATGGTCCTGATACCTTTCGGAAACGGCTTACATTTCCAGCCGTTTCTGACAGCCACTGTCCGTCATGAGAGATCGCGATTTGATAGATGTTGTCGACCTTTTTTTCACAAATCTTTTCGTAGCCCCTGTGCGACTTTTCGAACACCACATAATCGCCAGATTTATTCCATTCCTCGATGGCGAAACACGCAAACAATCTACTTCCATCGTTCGAATATTCGAGCCGCTGAACATTGCCCTTTGCATCAAAATCGACGCCTCCGACAAGCGTTTGGTAAATTGAATTTGTTTTTGCGTTCCAGATCTGGATTTTCCCGTCATTACCACCGGCCGCGATTTCGAATTGAGGGTTAGTTGCCAATTGATTAACAATCGCGCCGTAATTGCATTTCAACCCTTCTTGTGACTGGGTCCACCAGCGGTCATACAAAGACCATTCAAAAGTTCGTAGATCTTCTTGTCCGTCCGACGGAATCAAGGTATCGAGCAGTCTGCGGACCTCAGAAACCATTCCGTTTTCCCATGCATTCTGAATCTGAGCCATCTGGGCAACGTAGAGGTTCCGTTCTGAATTGACTTTCGCCGTATTCAATTGTTTTGCATTGTCCTCAGCACGTTCCCACTCGGAATTGGCTCGGAGCAGTTGCGATGAAATTCCAATGATTCCAATAACTAGTGAAAGGATGAGTCCGACCGAAAGCGAAGTCACAACTGGCCAACGACGGCAAACGCGAATCACACGGGTCAAACTGGAAATGGGCCGAGCTTCAATCGGTTCTTTCTTCAGAAATCGCTCAAGCTCGGAAGCGACTTCGCCTGCGGTTTGATAGCGACTCTCAGGGCTTTTTTCCAAACACTTCAAACAGATGGTTTCCAAGTCAATCGGAATCGATGTTTTTAGGGAACGCAGGCGAGGGGCCTCCTGATTGAGAATGTTGATCAACAAGACTTTTCGATCGCCGCGAAATGGTTTTTCACCAGTGAGGATTTCAAAAAGCAAGACACCAAAAGAATAGATGTCCGCCCGTCTATCAACTTTATAGCTTTCACCCCTGGCTTGTTCCGGCGACATGTACGCGGGCGTCCCCAGGATTTCGCCTTGCACCGTCATTGAGGCCTCGCCGGATTCTCGTTTGGCCAAACCGAAGTCCATGATCTGCGGCTGATCATTAAGATCCATCATGATGTTCGCCGGTTTCAGGTCCCGATGAACTACGCCAGACTCATGAGCGTGGTGCAGTCCTAACGCAATCGACTTGCAGATTTCTGCCGCTTGAATTGGAGTTGGGGTGAATCCCGATAACCAAGCCCGTAGATCGGTGCCTTGAACAAAATCGCTAACGATAAACGCTGCATCGTCATCCGATCCGACTTCGTGGATTGAGATGATATTCGGGTGATTGAGCTGGGCTGCGGCGCGAGCTTCGCGGAAGAATGACTCGCGAACGGAATCGTCAATGTTTTGTCGTGGAATCTTTACCGCAACATTTCGATGGAGCTTTGTATCGAAGGCTTTCCAAACGGTTCCAAATTGCCCTGCACCCAGTTTGTCGAGCAATCGGAAGTGCGATACGAAACGATCGCTGGCGGCATACGTTTGGGTTTCACCAGCGACGGTTTCGTTATCCAACAGACATGAGCAGGTCGGACAGGATATCGAAAAGGTGTCGGAGTCTTCAGCGACCGTGAAGTCGGCCATGCATTGCGGACATTTATGTAGCATTGAAGTCAAACCCCAGAGTTCGTGTAGACATCAATTTAACATAAAACGAAGCTTTCGTTTTGCCGAACTACTCAAGCCGATTGGCACGTTTTTGCATCCTGGATCAAAAGCCCCTTCTTTAAGGTTTATTGAGTCGGCATTGAGATTTCTTCGCCGTTTTTCATGATCTGATTTTGCCGAATATTCCTGAATTGCCACATTTTTCGTTATTCAGGGGTGGGCGATGGCCGATACTCATTCTCAGCGTGATACCGCGTCACGCTTGCCGCAGCCTTTCTGTGTAGTTCAAAACGAAATTGAATTGGCTGTAATTTAAACCGCAATCCGACCCAGATTATGGGTTGTGGTGTCCATCATTAAAGAATTAAAGGGGGAAGCCGCGATGGTACGTCGTGCAATGATTGCATCTTTTGTGTTCCTCGCATGCAGCCTGTTTTTTGCCGCGTCGGAATCTAACGCCCAACAAACCAATCAACGTGCATACGGTCAAAGTTGGGGAGGCCAGTACAATACTCGTGATTGGGATCGATATTATCACTACCCCTACGTTTACTACCCGCAAAATTTTTGGGGCAACGAGTACTATCGCAGCAGCGAGAGTATGTACCATCGCTACCCGCAGGAAATGCGAGTGCCAGTGTACAACAAAGGATGGCACAACTATTACCCAGCTGGCCGCCGTTATCATTGGGGGCATCACTTCCAGCTAGACGTGTTTTAAATCGCGTTGCTTGGAAAGCATCCTTTATGGAAGCAATAAATCCTTGCTTGAAAAATGCATAGGATTTGAGAAGAGCACGGAATAAGAGAAGAGCATAAAAAGCCGCGTCAAATGATGCGGCTTTTTTAATGGATGGTTCTTCCGTTTGACCTGTATCATTACGCCGATTGCCTAATGAAACCTGTCAAACGTCGTGTTCAAGGTGTGCGTTGCGATGCTGTTGGGCGACCTGTTTTTATTTGTCGCCTGAGTTGGTTGGAGGAAGATTCTGATACGATGCATTTTGCAAACTTGGGATATCTGAATTCTCTTCAAGTCCGTCAAACGATTTCGATTTATTTAGTTTTCCATCGGCCATCCACCATTGCCAATCACCTGCTGGTTTGCCGGCAACATATTGGCCGCTTGAAGCCCGCATTCCATTTTGATGCCACCAGGTCCATTCGCCGACTCGTTCGCCGTCGATGAGTTTACCTTCCGCCTGTTTTTGACCGTTTTGGAAATACCACGCAAAAACGCCATTCTGCATATCCTGTTCGTATTTACCCGTTAATTTTAATTGGCCGTTGGGGTACCAAGCCTCCACATTACCATTTTTCAGGTCGACGCCGACTTTATTTTCAACTGCGAACCGAAGATTCCACGGGTCGTCTGTTTGCACGATTGCAATTTCTCCGGCCAGGACATCAAATTCGAGTTTCTTGGCTTTGTTTCGGCCAACAAGTGTCGGATAGTACTCCGTGATTTTTCCGACTTCATGTCCGTCCTGGAATTTGCGGTTTTCGATAAGTTGCCCTTGTGGATTCCAAACTTGGAACGGTCCATCAAGCAATCCATTTCGATACGTCATCAACTTGAAATTTCGACCATTGGCAAAAAAGAAACGCGCAACCGATTCGCGTTTCCCGTTTTGTAAATTGATTTCAAATACCTTTCGATTCGCCGAATCGACTAGTTGCCACACGCCGTTTAGTTGGTCATCGGTATATTGAAATGTCGAGAGAAACGGCGATTTGAACTGATTGAATGGAGCAACTCTGAGAGTGGGCGATTCGGCGGTAGTGAGCCATCGAGCCCACTCGCCGAATTTTTTGCCGAACTGAAATTGAGCTTTTGCGGTAACGCGACCATTTGGCAAAAATAACTTCCATTCACCATGATTAATAAAGTTTTTGTTTTTATCTTGAACCACCTCGCGTTCGATTTTGGTTGCACCGTTTGGGTATCTCTCGCGAATGATTTCAGCGCCATTCTTGCTGCGGGTTGTTGTCTGAGTTGGGGCATAGGTAGGGCGAATTGTCGGTGAGTTGGGTGATCCATTTTGCGGGTTGACAGCCGAGTTGAAATCCGGCGTCACAAACCGCGGGGAGGAATTAGGATTCGGCATTTCGGGGTTGCCGATGCGAGGCGGTGTCCCGTTGGGATTAGCGATATCTGGTTGTGCTTGATTGGCGGGAACTAGATTGGGGTTAATTCGCTGTGAATAGGCATTCGCAGGATTGGGAAATTGCGGTCCCAGATTCTGTGGGATGCGATTTTGCTGTTGTAGGTTTTGTGGTGACAGATTGTTTGGGGCGACATTGTACGGGCTTCCGATGGCAGCAGCCGCTGGTTGGGTCGCCGACGTTATTTGAGATGCCCCAGTTTGAATTGGTGGGCCGAGAATGGGATTGTTGAGCTGAACGCCGTTTTGGGCCCATGTCGACGTTGGTGTACACAGCGAACCGAGGACGAGAGCAGCTAAAAATGAAATGCTCGGGTGAATCGCTATTTGTCTGCTTGGTGTAGCCATTTTCTTTGGGGACCAATCTGAATACGTTTTTCGTCGTTATCGTTCTGATCGAATGATGGTGCCAGGAAATCAAGGTTTCATGTTTCAGATAGCAGATTTGGAATATCTGGCGCCAGACGCATCGAAACAGCCGTGAACGGCGTGTTTTGAATTGGGTTTTGCGTGGAACGGATGCTTGCGACTAAATTTTTCTGGAGAAAGACATTCAAATTCTCACGTATATTTTGCCGCGAGTCGGAATTGGGAAAGATACGAGGATATTGTCTATTCTGACAACGCGTCGTAGACTTGGTCCGGAGCGGAGATTCCTGCTAAGTGAAGGAATACCGCGATTAACGGTCTAACTAGCGATGCCGCTGTTTCGAGATGGGAATGAGATCCCACTGATGAAAACGACTTAAAACGTTTGTCAGCAGGCTTTCAAGATCTGATGCAAACGTTCAGACGGCAATGATCGTGATATTGAAGCACTATTTCTGGTTTGCTTCTTCAACGACTGAAAAGCCTTTTTTTCGTTTTGAATGGCTTGCTTCCACTTACATACGATCTAGATGGTGAAAACCTTGACGAGTGAGACTTTGACAATCAATGCGGCCGAATTGAAAAAAGACTTTCCAATTCTGGATACAAAAGCACATGGTTCAAAACCATTGGTCTATTTTGACAACGGTGCTTCGACACAACGACCCAAAAGCGTATTGCAAGCAATGCAGGATTGCTACACGCAATCGTATGCTAACGTGCATCGGGGGAGTTATGAATTAAGCCTGAAGGCGAGTGATCTGTACGATCAGGCACGGGAAAAGATCCGAGCATTGCTCAATGCGGAGCGGGCATCGGAAGTCATTTTTACCAGCGGAACGACACTTTCGATTAATCTTGTCGCCCACAGTTTCGGCGAAAGGTTCTTACAAGCGGGTGATGAAATTTTGATCACCGAGATGGAGCACCATTCCAACATTGTTCCTTGGCAGCAATTGGCCGAGCGGAAGTCGTTGACCTTGAAATTTTTGCCTTTTGACAAGAACGGAAAACTGGAACTCGATAAGCTTGATGACTACCTAACCGAGAAGACGAAGCTATTTGCTTTTACTTCCATGTCGAATGTCTTTGGAACAATCAATCCTGAGAAGGAGTTGATATCGAGGGCCCATCAGGTCGGCGCAAAGGTATTGATGGATGCCGCGCAATCGGTTCCACACGCAGTTACCGATGTGCAAGATTTAGATGTAGATTTTCTGGTATTCAGTGGTCATAAGATGATGGGGCCATCGGGGGTCGGAGTCCTTTATGGCAAAGAAGCGTTATTGGAAGAGATGCCACCATTTTTGGGTGGTGGAAGCATGATTTCGACGGTGACCACAACAGGTTTTACGCCCGGTGAATTGCCTGCCAAATTCGAAGCGGGCACGCCGCCAATTGTTCCAGCAGTTGGACTGGGTTCTGCCGTCGACTATTTACATGAAGTTGGACTGCGAAATGTCTTTGAGCATGAGCGCAATTTAACTCGTGAAACCATGAAGCGTTTGGAAGAAATTGGATCGGTCAGAATCTTGGGACCCAGTGCAGAGGAACGTGGCGGGATCGTTAGTTTCGTCATTGATGGTGTCAATTCATTAGACTTTGCCACGATGATTGACTTAAAGGGAATCGCAATTCGAAACGGGCACCATTGCGCCATGCCGCTGCATCAAAAACTGGGTTTAACCGAGAGCAATCGCGCAAGTTTTTACCTTTACAACACGCTGGATGAAGTCGACTTTTTTGCTGAGCAAGTCGAAAAGACGATTAAGCTGCTGTTGTAGGCGATTGGTTAACGGCTAGCCCCGGCTACTTCTCACCGCACTGCCGCCGTTGTTGAAACTCGATTACCACCGGCCTCGAGAGGAGGCGTTTGTTAACTTGGTGACGGTTTTCGAGCAACAGTTGTTGGGCTGCGTCTCCAGACATCTTACGGTATTCCATCAACCAGCAAACGGCGACGGTTGCGCTTCGAGCACGTCCAGCTTTGCAGTGTACGTAAACGCAACCACCGTCGTCCGCATGCCTTGAAATAAAGTCTACGGCCGATTCGACATCTTGGATGA
>Ga0115566_10005155_pt1 | contig 10298 bp, 4 predicted proteins | sample COGITO_mtgs_1204_3_FD_87173 | JGI IMG/M metagenome (GOLD analysis project Ga0115566, IMG submission 87173) | Pelagic marine microbial communities from North Sea - COGITO_mtgs_120405 | ecosystem: Environmental > Aquatic > Marine > Epipelagic | place: Germany:Helgoland, sampling site Kabeltonne...
TGATTAAGACCAAGGACTTCCCCGCGACACGTCGTAATCTTCCCACCCGCTTCTTCGATGAACAATCGACCAGCGGCGAAATCCCACGGAGCCAAGCGGTATTCGAAAAATGCGCCGTATTTGCCTGATGCGACGTGAATCAAATCAAGCGACGCGGTTCCAAATCGCCGAATTCCATGGATATTTCTTTCGAAACAGGATTCCACAGCCCGCAAAGTTGCTCGCATCATCTCGCCCCGATCGTAATAGAATCCGCATCCCACCAGCGACTGATCCAATGCCGTCTCCGAATTGGTCACCAGTCTTTCACCGGACAAATAGGCACCTTGACCAAACGCACCGGCTCCAGACTTCGCGTAATACAATTCATCACGAATGGGATTAAGAATCACTCCTGCCTGTGGAATCCCATCCCGCCAATATCCAATAGAGACCGCAAAATGCGGAATCTGATGCGCAAAGTTGTTCGTCCCATCAAGCGGATCGACCACCCAAAGATGCTTTGATGAAGTGCTCGCGGTATGACTCTCTTCCGCTAAAATATCGTGCGTCGGGAACTCACGACGGATGACTTCCACAATCGCCTGTTCTGCCTGGATATCGGCTTCGGTCACCAAATTAGAAACATCTTTGTTTTCAAATTTCAGATCTTGTGCAAAGAACTTTTTACAAACATCGCCGCCGGCCATTGCAGCTTTGATGACGGCATCCAAAATTGGATCGTTAATTTTTAAATGCATATTCGTTCGTGGAATCGCTTACCTGGTTTCGAAGAGTAATTTCACACTGTTTGGGCCAACACTTGAGCAAATCCGCCGTCGATTTATGCTCATCGTTTCAGCTCAGGACTCAACGCACGAATACGAGAGGCTTCATTGGCAAGTTTTGTCGCTGCGACTGCTTTTACTTTGGCTGCCAAATCAGCTGGCAAGTCATTAAGCGATATGACGGCGTTCGATTGTATACCGCTTTGCGGATCGCGAACTGGCACTCGAAGCACAGGAACCATCGCTTGCGAATTCGATGCATGCAAGCTTGAGGCAGTATCATTCACAGGCAACGGGCGAGTGACATCATTTGCAAACTCGTTTTGCGAATTCGGCAAATCGCGAAGCCTTGCCGTCGGCGATAGCGATCTGCCAGCCGACGTCCATCCAGTGGTCATTACCATGTTTGATGGCGGGATACGAACCTCAGCTTGATTAAGACCTGCCGACGAATTCGCCTTGGTGAACTCGTCTCGATCGGCATCATTTCGGTTAGACAATGCAAATCCATCGGATGCCATTTGATTTCGCGGCGCTGCGACAGTTTGGTTAGGTTGCCCAGCTGAGGGAGAAAAAAGTTGCACGAGATGCGATGACGCGAGTTGCCCATAAATAGTCCGCAGCCCGGAATAGATCCCCTCGTCGACATGAACAGCCGCCGCATTGCAAACACCAATCAATCGCCCTTGCTCGTCAAACAGTCCACCACCGCTACGCCCGTCAATCGGACGCCCATAGACATCGTACTTTTCGACGGAATCGTAAATTGCAACCCGTTTGTAGTGACTTCTTCGAATCGTCGGTGCGTTAGCTTTGTCACATCCAACGGTAAAAACTGGTTGATTGAGTTGAAGCCGACGGGTTGGAGGAGCAAGCGGGGCCGCTTGAATCGGTTGGGATGTCCTGATTGCGATCAACGCGACATCATGCGCCTTTGCGTCGAAACTGATTAACTGCCCCGAAATACGTTGCATCCCTGACGCAAAATTTACATCACCTTCGATCTTCCCACGCCCCTTTGATTCGCGGAAGATATGGCCACAGGTTAAAATCAGTGCGTCGTTGCCGTTTGAGTGAATGATCGTCCCTGTTCCGTGTGACGTTCCGCCCGGGTCGACCACTCTCAGCCTAACCGTCGCGTTGAAAGCGATTTGCTCGGCAAGTGTTGGAGCATGAGCAACCGGAAATCGACCATTTCGATCCAGCGGTTTTGGAATGGGACTTGAAGAACTTGCCAGACTCGTCGGATTTGCGGTAGCTGAATTGGTTGATGTTTGTACGTAAGCTGGATTATTGCCAGGTGCTGTTGGCGGAGCATCAGAACGCGATGGTCGACGAAAACTTCCAGCCAACATCTCGCGAAAATCCTCGCGAAAATCTTCGCGTCGCTCTAATCGTCGCTCGCGGGCTCTTGCAAACATTTCACGGATTCGACCGAACGTAAAACGTCCATCATGGCGAGCATGGGTTCGATCGCGTCGCAACATGATTAACGAAGGAAACGATCGGACCTTAAATCGCTCAGCAAGTCTTGGAAATCGACGAGCCGCAATTTCGCGAATTCGAAATCCACTTTCAACCGCAGTCTTAATTGCGGCAGCCGACGTCGGATCAATTTGCGTCGTTTCATCATAAAAGAATAACAACTCGGGAGAATCAACATCTTCGGTCGTTGGGCCAGATCGTGTTGCCTCTTGCGAAAACAACTTGGCGACGTCAAATTGCGTCAGGCCGAAAATCACCGCAAGGGCAAGGCACCCAATTAGACGAAACGCCGTAAAGCGATGTGATAAATTACGTTCGGAAGTTCTAAATTCCGAAGAATGAGAGACGAACATATTTTCCTTCCTTGGAAATAAGGTTCGATATTAAAACCGACAGCAAACGCTCAAGCCATTGAGAATCACGCCGTGTCCTCACAAGAGCCAATCCGCTTCGACTCTTGCAAAATCGTAATGGTTGAAATTTCGACTCGTCCGTGAGTCAACTGTCAACCACCAATGCACAGATTGTGCCGATTTGCCTAAAGTTTTCAACGCCGATATCCGACAGCTGATTTTGTTTTTCCTAAAAGTCAAAAAATGCTATGATATAAAGACTATTTCACTCCTTTTCCGGTTTGCCAGATGCGATTTGCTAGCAATATTTTGCGATTCTTTGTTTTCGTCAGCGTTGTTTTTTTGCTGGTTAATGAATCTTTGGGCAAAGAAAATGAAAAATTTACAAAACCGGCGTTGATTGAATTCAAGAGCGATATTTCACTTCGCAGTTTTGAATATTTTAAACGGAAACTTGCCGCAGCCAAAAAGCTTGGTGCCGATTTGATCGTCGTTGAGTTTAACAGTCCGGGTGGATTGCTAGACGAGAGCCTACAAATCGCTGAGATGCTTCGTGATGTGAAATGGGCACGTACGATTGCGTTCATTCCGAATCGAGCGTTGAGCGGCGCAGCGCTTGGGTCCCTTGGTTGCGACGAAATTGTGATGGGACAGAATGGCAGAATTGGTGACGCTGGAATCATTTTTTTAGATGAGAGGTTTTCGTTTCGATACGCGCCCGAAAAATACATGTCGGATTTGGTTCGCCGAGCGCGTGACCTCTCTGAACTTTATGGTCGGCCGCCTGCGATCGCTGAGGCGATGATCGATATGGACACCATCGTATTTCAAAACCGGAATGACCGAACGAAATTTGAAACGCGTCGCGCCGTCAATAGTGGTTACCCAAACCGACAAACGCAAGCTCGCGTTGATGAAAGAATTGCCATCAAAAAGAAGCTTGATGAAAAAGAATGGGAATTGGTTTCAGAGTCGGACGAGGGTCGGTTCCTTGAAGTCAACGGACCTCGTGCCGTTGAGCTTGGGCTCGCCGAACGAATTGCATCAGACCGCGCAGAATTAAAAGAGCTTTTCGGACTGAATAACGAGTTCAAAATCTATAAAGAAACAGCAACCGATGTCGCGATACACTGGCTGAATCACCCCCTCGTTACCGCACTCCTTTTCATTATTGGCGGAATTGCTATTTATCTGGAATTCGCCGCACCAGGAATTGGCGTTGGTGCCCTGATTGCTGGACTTTGTTTTGCCTTATTCTTCTGGAGTCATTTCCTAGGAGGGACGGCCGGCTGGTTGGAGGTGATTTTGTTTATCTGCGGAATCGCATTTCTCGCGATGGAATTGTTTGTGATTCCGGGTTTCGGCGTCGCCGGAATAGCCGGTATCGTTCTGATGGGAGTCAGTGTTTTGATGGCAAGCCAGAACTTTATCATTCCGCAAAATCCATTTCAAACTGCAGAGCTCCAAACCAACCTATTAGTAATGGCGGGATCCGGAATCGCGTTCCTCGCGGGCGCATTCTTTCTGGGCAAATACATGGGTTATTTGCCGGTCGTGAGCAGCCTAATGTTGGCACCACCTTCATCCTCAACCGTTGAGGCATCCAAGGCCCCCGAAAAAGGAGTGACCGCCGCACATCCCATTGTTGCCGTGGGAGATTGGGGCGTTGCCGAATCTATCCTTCGCCCGGCTGGAAAGGCTCGATTTGGCGAACGCACGGTTGATGTCGTCGCAGATGGTTCGTACATCGAGGCGGACAAACAAGTGAAGGTGGTTGAGATTAGCGGCAATCGCGTTCTGGTTGTCCGAGTCTGAGCATCTTATCGAAAAAAATTCTTCGACGCTGAAAGCACCTGGATTCCAAAACCGTTCGCGTTCGAAAATGGATCTCGATGGACCAGCGACAGTCTTTCACTTTCGTGAGATGCAATAAAGTTGCGGTTCGCTGATTTGGGAGATTATCTTTGCCGCCGATTGGGAAATCCGCATTGATCATTTAAAATCATTCGTCCGCAAAAACTGCGACAATCACTTGCCATTTATTTCGAAACTTTATCGATCGCATCTTGAAACTATGGAATTAATTAAAGACGGGGAGCTTCGCAACGAAATCGGGTACCTGGGAGCGATTTTAGGGGATTCGATTCGTCAAATGGCGGGGGATGACGCGTTTGAGATGGTCGAAGAACTGAGGCGATTGGCATGGGACCGTCGAGAGGGCCGTGATCAAGCAGAACAGCGGATGACCGACCGAATTGCAAAATTCAATCCGGAACAACTTCGAATCGTCATCTGCGCTTTTTCAGTCTTTCTGGATTTGATGAATGTAGTCGAAGATCGGCAACGTGTAAAAGTTTTGGCAAATAGAGCAATAGATCGCTATCCAGAACCGTACGGTGAGTCTATTCGCGAAGCGGTCTCCCAATTGAAACAGGCCGGAACCTCGGCTGACGATCTACAAACCTTAATTGACCGACTACACATTGAATTGGTTTTCACGGCACATCCAACTGAGGCAAAACGCCGCTCAGTAAGAAGCAAACTTACCGCGATCCGCAAATTGATGGCGGCTGCAGATTCCGAACCCGTTCCGTTTGAACGCGATCGAATTGAAAACGAAATTCGGGGCGAAGTGACCAAACTCTGGCAAACCGATTTTATTCGACCTTGGCGACCGACGGTGATGCAAGAAGTTGGTCGCGGCCTATCGATCAAACCGGTTTTGTGGGAGGAAATCCCGCGTATAGCCGAAGAGTTGGATAGAGCTTTGGCCGAAGACTTTGACCACGAAGTAAAGCTTCGAACGCCGTGCATAACATTTGGTTCATGGATCGGGGGTGATCGTGACGGCCACCCCGGCGTGACTTCCGATATCACCAAGGAATCGGTCGAATGGTTACGACGAGAAGCTATCGCCTTTCACCAAAAATCATGCGACAAACTATTTCACTCACTTAGCTTGTCCCACAACTGGTCCGATGCAGAATCGGTTTTGATGGCCGAGATACAAGCGGTAACAAACAAGCATCCGGAATTGCTAAATCGGCTTTCAGACCTTCCTCCAGGAGAGCTTTGTCGTCGCTGGTTGTCGATAATTAGTTGGCGACTTGAGCAAACGGCTCAAGTTGGTCTCGTTGCCGAGAACGATCCGTCAAACGACGGAAGCCACGACAATCAAAACGTCGACGGTTTCGCCGGTTATGAAAACGCGGATCACTTGGCAACGGATGTGAAAATCTTACTCACCGCTATCAACGAGATTCCCGGCGGCCAATTTGTTGCCGGGGAGGTCCGTTCATGGCTGTGGCAAATCTCCGCATTCGGTTTCCATTTGGCACGTATGGACGTTCGCCAAAATGCAAAGGTTTATTCCCAAGTCATCTCTGAGTGTCTTCGTCAGGCCGGATTGTGTGATGACTACGAATCGCTGGACGAATCCGATCGAATTATATCGTTGGCAAAATCAATTGATTCGAAACTATCGATCGATCTAAACTCGCTCTCGGAGATGACCGTCGAATCCCTAAGCACCTTTCGGACGCTACATCAAGTCGCGGCGAGGTTTTCCAGCTCGGCAATAGGCGCTCACGTGATCAGCATGACAGCAGCTCCCAGCGACGTCTTTGCCGTTCTTTGGCTGGGGAAACAAACCGAGCCAAATCCCGAAGAGAATCAGGCTTTGGCACATCCGCCAATCGTACCGTTGTTGGAAACGATCGAGGACCTTGAGGCTGGACCCTCGATTCTCGCAGGCATGTTGGCCATTCCCGCCTACCGCGAATACTTGCGGAACCAATCAGATCAACAAACGATTATGCTTGGTTATTCGGACAGCACAAAAGACGGCGGATACCTTTCGGCATGTTGGTCACTATTTCAAGCACAGCAAAAATTGGTTGAGGTTGCTTCAGAGCATGGAGTTGAACTTACTTTTTTTCACGGTCGTGGTGGATCACTTGGTCGAGGGGGTGGGCCGGCGGCACGCAGTATTCTCTCCTTGCCGCAAGGAACATTTAATGGTTCTCTGCGATTGACTGAACAAGGTGAAGTCCTTGCCGATCGATACGATGATCCAGCAATCGCGCATCGTCATTTGGAACAAGTCGTTTGGTCATCGCTTTTAGCTGCTGGAAAGCCAGCCGAACCGACCCCAAGTTCCTGGTGCGAAATGATGCATAAAGTTTCCGGTGAATCGTTTAGAAATTACCGGCTACTTTTAGAGCAACCAGGATTCGTTCAGTTCTTTCGCTGTGTGACACCAATTTCTGACATTGAGCAACTGCCGATCGGGTCGCGACCGTCACGCCGAAAGCCAGGCGGCGACTTGAGCGATTTACGTGCCATACCTTGGGTTTTTTCTTGGACACAATCACGGTGTTTACTTCCAGCGTGGTATGGAATCGGTGCGGCAATGACGAATTTGATCGGTCAACCCAATGTCGGTAGCGAATTGATCACCATGTACAAAGACTGGCCGTTCTTCCGCGCCTTGGTGGACAATGCGGAACTGGCTTTGGCAAAATCGGATATGAACATCGCCGAGTTCTATTCTTCGCTTGCCGATGATCAACCAGCACTTCAACCCATTGCCGAGATGATTAAGCAGGAATTCATTGCGGCCAAACGTGTGGTCTTACATTTGACGGGACAACAAGAACTTTTGGACGGTACACCTTGGTTGAAAGAGTCGATTCGCGTGCGAAATCGCTTCATCGATCCCTTGAATTTAATTCAGGTTGATTTAATCCGTCGAAGTCGAAAAGAGGGGTTGTCCGAAAATGAAACGGAAGAATTAAGGCACCTGACTCGGTTATCGATCAATGGCGTCGCGGCAGGCATGCGCACCAGCGGATAGAGAAACCTCAGAAAGTTGACCGATGGATCAAACGGAGATAACATGCGTAAGGTCTTTGACCCAACAAAAAGTAGTATGATACTCGCGGGATGCCATTGATGGGCGTAACCTACTTCAAACGATTCAGGATGGAGCTTGATCTTCGAGACGGCTTGTTTCCTCAACCGATGGTTCCGAGCGAATATTTCACGTTACTCTGGGACGAGAATTTAATCGAACAGCATTCTGAAACCAAATTCCGTAGTTTTAGGTTTGAGATAGATGCTAATGTCTTTCAATGCCTCGGAAATCGTGACGGCTGCCGGCGGTTAATGGGCGATATCTCTCGAAGAAGTAATTTCCTTCCCAACTCGACAATTCTGATAGGGCATCGAGATCCCGATTCTGGACAGGTCGATTATTGTGGAACCATTCAGGCAATACGTGACAACATGAACCGGGGAAGCATCCAGAACATCGGGGTGACACCCGAACATCGTGGAATGCAACTGGGCACATTTTTAATCTACCGTGCGATGCAAGGTTTTCTTTCGGAAGGTCTTCAGGCCGGAACCCTCGAAGTAACCGCTCAAAATACCAAAGCACTTCGACTCTACGAAAGGCTTGGGTTTCGCGTAACAAGAACAGTCTTCAAAGCGGTTGAAGTTTCACTTGTATAGATGCAACAGCTAAGACGCGGCAGCAACGACATAGGTTTCCACCCGCGTCTACTCCTTTAATGCAAAAGACATTCAATCAATCAATCAATCGGAGCGGCAAACCAAATACCAATCCGACTTCCATGATGTCAGCACTGGCCATCAACAGCAAAACACATCGCTTATGCGGCCTGATCCAATGGACGCATCTCTTGAGCCCAACTGACCCAGTCCGTCACTTCTGCGAGATCAGGAACCTTTGCGCCGCGCAACCACTTTTGGCCTTCCTTCGTCTTGGAAAACGGACCAACAATTCCAAAAAGAACGGCCGGATCCATGTCCGCCAATTGCTCAGCATCAAGGATCCCACACGCGACCAGAATCTGGGAATCGTGGCCTCGCAAATTCGGCACTTGGCAAACAAGCATCGCTTGATACTGCCACTGCTCAACGTTTGCTTCCTTGATCCGCTTGTTTGAGAGTTCGTTGGCGATCCATCCCGGATCCGTTTCAACCAGTTCTGAAACCGTGATGATTCCTATTTCCTCAAGATGTTCAGCTGTTTTGGGACCAATCGTTGGGGCAGCTTCCACATTGTCGTTCAGCTCCAAATAAAACCGTGAAGTTTGGGTTACCGCTGAACTTCGGCGACTTCGAACAGGTGATGGTTCACGACTCATCTCATTTGACCGTTCGTTCCGACCGGAATCGCTAGCCTGATGCATTATATTTTCATTTTCCGAGTCAAACTCCCTTGCGGTGTCCTTGGGGGTCCCACTTTGTGAAAGCGGTTGGTAATTACGTTTTTTGTTGGAGCGAGAACTATTTCGAGTCGCCTTTAAAATATTCGCTCGATAACTCTCTGTCTCTGCATCGCTGGATTCTGATCCGATTCGATTCGCTCGATGATCCAATTCCGCTGCGACACGGATCTTTCCAGTAACATCCTCCTGCCACACAAGCTCCGTTCCATTTTGGTCCATTGCCGCAAAGTCGAGACTTCGATTCACATCTTCTAACCTGGATTCAACGGAGTAGCGAGTGTTAGGCAATAGCTCATTTCCACGGGGCCTGGTCGGCACCGCATCACCCGAATACTTATCCGGCAAATCCAAACACGGGATATCTTGTTCCACCGAGTAATCGCGAATAAACCGATTGTTGGTCAACAGAACAATCTGGCTTGTGGTTTTGGTGAATCGCTTAAACAGACGCATGACCAAATCAACTTCGGTTTCACCAAATCCGACAAACGCATCCTCTAAAACCAGTGGCATTCGATAATCGCTCTCCGTAAGCAAAGAACAGGCAGCCAATGAAATCGCGATTCGAACCTTGTTTCGAGTGGTTAAGTCCGAATCATTGTAATGGATCTTTTGGCGGTTCTCGTCTACCAACACAATGTCTGTGCCTTCATCCGACAAATACAGGCTCGATAAAACGCCGTTGGTCAACTCGCTCACGAAATTGGACGCGAATTGCAAACAGCGACTCACACGCTGTCGAGGCTTAGCCAATTCCAAGGCCAAAGACTGCTCTAACTGTTGCTTTTCGGTTTGCAATCGTCGGAGCTCAACATTCTTCGCCTCCAACAACGATTTTGATTCCGTAATCTGCACGAGCAAATTTTGATCAGCCTTTTCATCGATCGAATGATACTCTGAAAGCGCAGAATTCAACAAACGCTGAGTCATTTCAATTTCATTGATCAATTCATCCAATTGTGCGTTCATTTGCTCAATAAGGTGCGAATTACCTGGAAGAAATGAAATATCATGACTGCTGCATTCGCAATACTTAGTCGAAGCGGAATCTTCCGTCGCCAACGTCGAACGGTTGGAGTGAAATCGTTTCTCATTCAACCTCTGCAGATATCCGTTCAGCTCTTCAGTGCAGCGATGTAAATCACGCAATTCGGTGGAAATCAATCGCTGGCGCCATTGCGATTGGATTTCCGACAATGCATCGCAAATCTGATGATGCACAACCTGCAATGAATGAAATTCGTCGTGTTGTCGGCTACTCGCATCAACATTTGTTTCGAGGTCCGAAATTTTTTCTTCACTACATCGTAATAATGCCCTAACTTCATCAAACGCCCCGTCAAATTCACTGATTCGTGTCGATGAAAGGTCGCTCTTGAGATCGGTAATCCGAGTATTAATGTCGGCCTGGACGGTTTTCCAACGATTGATCTGAA
>Ga0115566_10005157_pt1 | contig 10297 bp, 17 predicted proteins | sample COGITO_mtgs_1204_3_FD_87173 | JGI IMG/M metagenome (GOLD analysis project Ga0115566, IMG submission 87173) | Pelagic marine microbial communities from North Sea - COGITO_mtgs_120405 | ecosystem: Environmental > Aquatic > Marine > Epipelagic | place: Germany:Helgoland, sampling site Kabeltonne...
AGCAGCATCAAGCGTTACGCCTGCCGTTACTGATGTAGATGCGTTACTTGAGCCTACAAGTGCTGATCCAGCGTAGACTTCAGTTGTACCTGAATCGTCTACTACTTTAAAGTCTGCACCGTTAGGGCCAGTTACTCTATATATTGTTTTACTCATTTTATTTACCTGTTGTATGCGCTTGTATCAATGTTTCAGAAGCGCGAAAAAGGAGGAGGCCGAAACCCCCTCCCGTTAGGCTATTAAGCCGCGCCTTCACTGCCATACAGGCCACGAGGGTCAACGAGTCCACTTGAAAATCGGCAATCACCAGTAACGATCAAATTCTTCGTCATGTGGTCATTATCCTGTTCAATATTGGCTGCTTGACGCTCTAGGTGTACTAGGCCATTAGGGCAATCAGTTGTTACAAACCAAGCATCAGTGTCAGTCACAAAGTGGCTCACAAGATACCCTTTACTGAAGAAACCTTCAGCTTGCAATGCGTTGATCGCGTTGTTAGCTGTGTCATTCTGTAAAGTTGATTTGAGTATCCGAGTAGCTGTAAAGCGATCATTTGGATGGATAATCAACTGTTCAGGACGAATCAGGGCTTTCAAGCCTCGGTCATCTTCTGCTTGGTCGATTAAGATACAAATGTCCTCAAGAGAGGCTTCAGAAAGGTCTGCCGGAGTAGATAACTCATTAGCGTATGTTCCACCGTTTACATTCGGGTGAACAAGGCTAAGATATTCTACGCCATCAGCGCCCACATAGTTGCTGTCAGTAGCACGATTCAAATGATTCGCGTTAACAGTTTCTATGGTTTGCTTCATGGAACGTGCCAAAGCAGGCATACGAGAACTAGATGCTTTCTCATATAGATTGTCTGCTAACTCTTCCTTAGTCACAGCGTATCCCATTGCATAGGTTACGTTGGTGAAGCGTTTGTTGAAACCTTGCGCTTCGTTGTCTAAGATTAGAGCAGCACCTTCAGTCTTAACAGGCATGAGGCCGAAACCTGTGATACCTTGTAATTCTTCAAATGCTTGGGTTGATTGTTTAACTTCCATGAACTGAGAATACTCAGGCGCATGTTGGTTATAGAATTTACCCCACAGGTCTAGTTGTCCAGGCCATAGGAGTTTCGGATTTGTAGTAGTACTAATAGTCATAAATTACCCCTTATGTTCCTACAGCTTGTTTGTACTCATGCTCATTGATGAGGACTTCCCAATCGGCGTTATCACCGTATGCGTTATCTTCAACAGGAATCAGGCGTACAAGACGTAATTGTTCAGTAGTTGCAACAACACTATCTTGGTCTAATTCATGGGCAGAGAGAGAAGTGGTTGTACTGCCTGCACCAGCGACAATAGCGACATTAGCGCCACGGCCTGCTGCTGTGAGGGCTGTACCGCCATCATCTTCTTGAACTGAGAACATTGTGTATGGGGAATCCCAAACAGATATGGTTCCAGCGGTTGAAGCTGGTAGATACCGTTTAGATAAGTCATCATAACGTCCTACTACACCAGCGCATACACCGAGTAATTCTACTCCTGTGCCTGCGGTAGCGGGTGCTACATTACCGTCTGCTTCTAACTGAACAAAGTCACCTGGGAAGATGGCTGTGCCGTTTGAAGAGTCAACGGTGTACTCATTAGTTGCGAAACTCTTACTTCCGTCGAGATTACGAGTTGGGTAAGCGCCTCTTGGTCGATTTGTGTTAGCCATTTATGGCCTCCATAATTTATCTTATTTTAATTTCCCCCGTTGAGTTAGCTAGATCGTTTGGCCTTTTAATTGCCTGTTCTTGTTTAGTTATGCTAGCAGCTAGCTTGGCATAATCTTCGTTAAAGAACTCTACTGGCTTTTTAAGCAAGTAAGCAACTGCGTTGTCAATCTCTCCTACCTTCCCTACAGGGCGGCTTATTTTTGAGCCGACTAGATCAACATTCTTAATGTCGTCATCGCCAGCTTGAGGAGCAAAGTTGGGGTAATCCGATTCTGTTACGAAATCCCAATCATCTTCAACAGTCATCTTGTGCATGTTAGTACCCACATCGTTAACCCAGCGTGTCTTAAAGCCTTTGATACTTTCTATATCTAAGCGTGAACGTGCGTTGCTGATGTTCCGTGTCTCTGAACGTCGGCGTACTGTCTTGTTTTTTGATACTGCTGTTTTCTTAGGTCTGCCCATCTTAATTCTCCATTACTAATTTTGCATATTTCTCTTTTCCCGCTGCTGTGTCCTCAAACTGACCTTTGCTTACTGCGTCAGCGAAAACATCTTTAGCTTCGGGATACTCTTGCAACATCTGACTCCATACACTGTCCGGCTTGCTTGGCGGAGTGGTATTTGGAGATAAGAGTGTCGGCTTATTGCTTGGTGAAGCAAATTTCTCTGGGTATTTAATCTGCATACCCTGTTCTAATTGCTTAAACAACTCATCCGCGGGTAAGTCAGGATTTGACCTACCTAGAGATATGGCTAGGTTCACAGCATCAGAGGTCATTACCACTGAGTCTATGTCTTTTCCGTTGTACCAAGCATGTTTCTGTTCAAATGCCCTTTCAGCCGCCTCTATGGCTTGCTGACGGGCGTTTACTGCTGGGGCAGTAGGTATGGTAGGCTCTAGCGTTTTAAGCTCACTGTCAAGCTTGTGGAACGCCTCAGTGTCACCTTCGGCTACTGCTTGTGATCTTTCTTCCTCCAATCGTTTTCGTTGCGAGTCTAAGGCTTGCTTGAGTTGCTTGGCTTGGTTAGCCGTGAACTCCTCCATAGTCTTAGACATTCCAGACACCTGATTCTTCAGCTCACCTACATCACTAGAGGCTTGTCGTAACGCCTTGTTTGTATTGAGGATATACTCGTCTGGTGTCTTTTTTTGGTCTTCAGGGCCATCCCAACTTGGGTTGTATCCCATCTCGACCGCTAATTTGGTTACTGCGTCAACTTCTGGTGCTTCAAGTTGTTCGCCTGCTTCTTCTTCACTCATGCTGTTTCTCCTTGCTGATTCTCTATTTCGCCTATCAAACGGAGTAAAGAACCTCTGTCTGCTGACTGTCTCACTATCCAACCTTTATAAAACGCATCGGCTTTTAAGTATTGGGTGTAAGTCCTACCCGCGTTCATAACAAACGATAGGAATTGACCTGACGTAATCAAAACGTCATCAACGTTCTTTCTCATACTACTCTCCTGTCCAAGTCGTTAACGACAAGGCTTCTTCTTCTGTTAGTATTGCTAAAACGTCAGCAGGAAGGCATACTCTAATTACCTCACCAGCTATCTTAATGTCATACCCTGAGTGTTTTGCACAAAGGACGTAGTCATCGACTTTAGCGACTAACGGGTTGCTGATATTGAAGTCTTTCTCTAACCAGCGTTCTCTTTCAAAGGCCAGTGGCCCCACTTGTAAAACTTGTCCAATAGAAAAGTTTGCACTATGGCGGTTTCTCTCGTCTTTGACGATAATCCCACCTTTTGTTTTCTCTTCCATCTTAAATGGACGTACTATTACGGATTCACCCGTTGCTTTCATCTTCTTCTTCCTCCTCAGGATAAAATAATTCCATTGCCATAGATACCCCCTCCATTCGGGATAGTCTCTGTAATGTGTAACGACCTATACTATCTGTGTTACCCTCCAAACTCTGGTGTAGCAAGTCCGTCTGAAGATTGTCCATCATCTCCTGCAACTCCGCCATTACCCATTGCGTTTCTTCGCTCTGCATCCACGTTGTAGACTTTGAGGATGGCTTCTGCTTCTTGTTTGACACTGTTTAAGTTCTCCCTCTGTTTTTCTAATACTAGTTTTGCCTCACCTTGACCAATTTCAGAATTGATCTTATCTATCTCGGCTAGGCGTTTCTCGGTGTTGGATATTGTGTTTAGAGACTCCAACTTAACTCTTGCTTCTTGAATTTCGTTATCCTGCTGCGCTCTCCACTGGTCTAGCTTGAGTTTTTCTTGCTCAATAGCCATTTTAGGGTCGCCGCCAGCGGGTTGTGCTTCAGCAAGTAATTCATTGCCTCCAGCTATCTGTAGGGCTTCTAGCCACATAGATTCAATCTTCTTAATGGATTCAAAGCCATATAAGTTAGGTTGCATTGCAGCAGCCTCTTTCAGTGCTTGAACCTTTGCGATACGTTGAGACTGAGACATAACCGTAGGGTCAGCAGTCAACATAATGTCTTTAGGGTCAATATTGTAGACTTCTCGGTTTTCTTGAGATAAGAACTTGTAAATCAGGCGCATTTCATTGGTCATAGCCCTGAAAGTACGCTTGTAGATGCTGTTGTGGACTTGTGAGCCTTGTTCTAGCACCGCCATAGTGGTAGTGGCTGCTTGGTTCTGACCAGGGTTCTCACCCGTCATAGCCTCCGTTACAGAGCCTAAACGCTCTCCCATCTGCATTAAAAACTGCATTAGGGCAAATAATACGCTTGAAGGTTCTTTAGTAGGCCAAGGGAACACACCTTTAGCTAAATCTTGTGCGTTAGCTTCAGTTCTCACCCACTTACCAGGGATTACTCCGACTTTACCGCTTCTAACACGGACATTTCGGGCTAACATGCCACCAGATACCGTTGCTAGAGTTCCAGCGTCGATTAATTGATTCAAAAGACTGTCTACAGCCTTATTTATAGGGCCAAGGAGTGAACCAAAGCCTATTCCGTACCATGAACCGTCAGGAGATGGGATAAATTCGTATTTAGTGAAGAATGTCTCTGGGGTAATCTTGCAGACCTTATATCCAGCCTTTTCAAGTCCGGCATCATAGCCTTCAATCATTTTACCCTTCTTAGCCATGCGAATAGACTCCCATCGAGTCGATATACGCAGGATTTTGCCCGAATCATCGTCAATATGGATGATATATGGCTCTTTTAGGCCATCACCGTCCATATCCCATAGACAATGTACTTCAAGTATCTCATGGCCTTCAGGATTAGCTGTTTTAACCTCACCGTGGGCCTTATCAGACACATCGGTTGTCGGGGTTGATTCGGGGTTAACAGCTTGTAACTCACATTCACGGAAAAAACCGCTTAGTTGGAGTTCTTTTATCTCATTCTCTGAGTAATATATTCTATGGGTTAATCTTTCGGGTTTATTGCCGGAAAAGTAGTTAACAACGATGCGGTCAGGGAGAATTACCTCTGATTTGACGTTTTCATAGCCCTTATGCGTCTTTTTGACAGGACAACCCGTTAAAGCCTGCATAATCAGCATTTGATCGTGATTCTGCTCCCAATCCTCCATTTCGTGACGAATGTAGTTACTGGTCTGCTTTGTTACCCTAAATGCCTCTTCACCACCGTTTACAGGCTTAACAAGGTCATCATTACCGATTAATGCGCTGTAGGCACGTGCATTGTACTGCACACAAGACATAGCAACCAAGGGAACCTTAACATTAGCTGAGTTTTCCCAAGGAAAGGACTTATTCTCCTTTAATTGTAGAGCGAGTTTTAAGCCCTCGGCGTTCTGAGCCTCCCATCCTGCTCGGGATGTTCGGTCATCTTTGTAACCTTGGTGCACAGAAGCCGAGATTTTCCCTAATTCCTCGTCCGTAAGTTGTTCTGCTAGGTTATCGCCCTGAGCATTAAAGATAGTTTCAAATTTCATTAGTATCCAGTTACCATATCTCGGCCCATATCAAAGTCACCGAACTCTTCTTCATACTGATCTTCATATTCTTCCTCGGAGGTCAAAGGGTCGCTCATTGTGTCAATTTTAGATGCAAGCAACGCTGAGGCATCCACTTGATCCTTGAATGGGGATTTAGGGAACTGTCGTAGTTCCAACTCGTAATCAGGATACCAATCAGCATCCTTGTCAAATCTTACCTGTCCTGCTTTCATTCTAGCCTGTAGTGGCCTTGCTCTTGCGGTCTTATCAGCCACAGGAGTCTCACCAGTGAAGGTGAAGTAGTAACCTTGGTCACGCATCTCTCGATATATGACGGGTTCCATTGTTCGTTGTATGTTTTCGGCCTCTAGGAATGTCTCTTCAGGACTCCATAGCTTGTTTAGTGCGAATAACTGGTCAATTATCTCTAATGAGTTCCATCGACCCCTTACTTGGTCTACAACGTCCATTATTCCCGCTGGACTCATCTTTCCAACGGTTAGAACCGTGTATGCAGCCTTCTTGCTCTTGGAGATAGCCAAGTCACCCGCTATATATGTGGGATAACCGTCAGTTTTCTCTTCGTAGCGTTTCAGCAAGTCCTCCGGTATAGGACGGAAGTCTCTAGGCTCAAAGTAAGCATTGTCAGTGGATAAAGGCTCGTTTAGGTACTCTTGGGCGTATATATCACCCTCACCCTTCCTCTGATAGTCATCTCTGATGAGTTTTAGGCGTTCAGGGGGGAACTTCTCTTCCCACAGAACCTTTTCAAAGTTAGGCGTATGGGCTTTGTATTTACAAGCTATCCAAGGCTGGTGTAGGTTGTACTTGCGTAAATCCTCAGTAACCGTGTGTTCGTTGTTCTCGTCTGGCATAAGATTCTCCAATAAGGAGTCAAAGTGCATAACTGTTCCAACGATACGGTATATACAGTTGTCACCACCAGCGGGCAGGACAGAACCATAGAACCACTTACTTAACTTCTCCCGTCGATCATCAGAGTTGGTTAACTCCTCGTTCTCAAGGTCATCCACGACAATAAGGTCTGGTCGCTTACCGCGCCACTTTCTTCCTCGTATGCGCTGTTCTGCACCCTTAGCTAGAAGCCTCGCTCGGTGTCCGTCAGTGAACTCTATGATAACTTCAGTAGCAGCATCTTTAACTAGACGCTTAACCCCGAACATCTGAATGAAGTCCTCGTTCTCAATGAACTCTAGCTTAATCTCTGCTAGGAACTCTGAGGCTTGTTCTTCGGTATCAGATATGATAAGTACGTGGTCTGCTTCACGAAAGACTATCTTGGCTATCGTGTAAGAACCCGTTACTGCTGTGGTCTTAGCGTGTCCTCGTGGAGCGCCTATAGCAACCTTATCGTGGTCTAAGCAGCATAACTCCCATAGTTCTTCATGGAACTCGGGAGTGGGTTGTGGGTTATCGTATCTCTGTGCTAGAACCGTTCTGGCTAGTTGACTAACCGTAGAGGCTAGCATTTATGCTTTCTTAGCGAACCTGGAAGCTGATTCTACGACGTTAGGCGTTTCTTCAATAGCTATCCTGTCTTGTTCAGCCTTCTCAGCACGTTCGGCAAGTAATACTTCCATTTGCTTGAGTCGTTCTTCAGTGTCAGCAGAGGATACAGTATGAGATGTAGCCTTGCCTTCCATAACACGTTGTTTGTCATGGATAATGCCGACAGCCATAATAACGTCTTTCAGCTTAATTTCTTCAGCGGGTACTTCAGCTTGATACTCAATAGAGCGTATAGCTGTGTCCATGCCCTTCATAACGAACTTCTTGAACTTTCCAGACAGTTCGTTGTCTGCAATGCGTTGACAAGCAGACAGGGCTTTGTTGAATACGCCACAGTTGTCATGCCAGTCTTTTACTGTTCTACGGTTATATCTGTCTCCGCTTATCTTCTGTACGGCTGCATATGAGCCTTCAGAGGCAAACCAAGCAGCAGCTTCCCGCTTGTTTTCGTCTGTGTATTTCTTTCCTGACATGTTAACTTCTCTCGATTATTTTACTTTTTAGACTTTGCTTTTTTTCTAGCTCGACTCTTTGCAAGAGCCTTTTTAATTGCCGCCCTCTGTTTTGCTGGGGTGTGGCCTGACGCTCTAATTTTAGCCCTTGCTCTTGATGCCTTAACACTGTCTAGTTCTCTTTTTGTCGATTTTTTTTGTTTGACATAATTCTCTCTATCTCATTGCAAACCATAGTATTATGATTTGAGCAACACTGGTTAAAAGGTTAAACAAGACCATGCCTAGTGCTACGCCTATTGCTATTATAATTGGGTCGTTCATACATCCTCCTCTTCGTCTTTGCCGCAGCGTATAGGGTCACTATATCACCACAAAAGGAACATAATGGAAGCTGTAGTTATCACGCACCACCAGACCACACTGTAATAGGCTTGTAATTGTCATCACGGTACATTGTTAGTGACCACTCTTCAGGCTCATAAGTTCTATTCATTGATACAGATACGCCGTGATATTGAGCAATGTTAAGCGCGGCAGATATGCAACCCTCAACCCCAATAACTAGACTACCTTGGCCCCACTTATTACTAACATCTTCCTCTTTAAGTTTATCTTTGATCAACTCTATGGCATCCTCAAAGGCGCATTGAGATATATCACAAGGTACTGTTAACTCTAAAGCGTTATGTGGTTTCATAATCCCTCCTACAAGATCATTTCGTTAATGCAATCAACTCATCAGCTAGGGCTAATACTTCGTCCCTAGATAAGTCTATTCCAAAGCATGAGTCAACCTCATCTATAAAGCAGTATTTTCCATCAGGTGTCTTTTCAATACTAAACACCCTAGATTGTGCAAGCGCGTCTAAAAGAGACTCAAACTCAACACCCTTACGACTAGGCCATATATCAAACTTGTACATTAATCCCTCCTACAAGATCATTTTCGTTTATATATACTGTGCCATATACAAAGGGAGACTAGAACAACGTATAGTATTAGCATTGTCATGGTTCATTCTCCTATACCATTGTAGTCAGGGCTAATGTAGACTTGGTCTGGTATGTTTACCCATGATTTGCTTGTTATCATCTCCCGCCTAGCCTCCAGCGCCTCAGTTTCTTCCATTGGGTCATCTATGTCTGCATACAAGTCATAGTATGGGTAATAGACTGATACTTTGTTCATGCTAGGTATTCCTGCTTATACATCTTTGTCCACTTAGCCTCACCGTGTCTATATGGGGCATCTGTAAGCCCAAACCCAACAAATTGAACTATCGTGTCGTTACCGTATACGATGGTGTTTAAAGGCCATCTCTTTTCGGTGTAGGTTAGATTTGTGTTGTTATACATTTTGTCTTGAAACGAATGGGTAAACACTGGTGTTAGGACTAATCCATCATTACCAAACCCAGACTTCTTACTATCCTTAACAATAAACATCTCAGAGAAGGCATGTGGGTTTAGCTTGTATGCTGGAAGGTCAACAGGGTTCCAGAAGTTATGTACCATTATCTCATCACCAACTTGTAGAACCTTGGATAAGTCCTGTGTTCCTAGAATCTTCCAAGGCTCATCTTTAGCAACAAGTGGGGCAGAAGCAATAGCTAATCCACCTAGTAGTGTTTTGTTAAAGTCTCTACGGTTCATATTACCAATCCCCCTCGTTAACACGCTTAAAAGGCCATATTGTATACAAATTAATCTGACGAGATAGGTTTGATATGTATTTTTGCCGTTTCTCTAAACCTTTTATAGTTTTGCTATCATACTTGGTTGTTAGCTTTGGGTAAACAAAGTAATACAACTCTTCATACCAGACAAACGCAAACCCTCTGTAACCACAAAAACTAGAACCAAGTGACTTAGACTCTATCTTGTAAGGAAGTATTTTCTTGCTACCAGCCTTTCTCTTCTTAAAAACAACCATACACACTCCACAGGTTATTCGTATACAACGGTATCTTTCGTAGGCGAACCGTCAAACCGCCATAAGTTATCTATGGCCTCATCCAATGAGTGGTAAGCAACAATATAACTAGTATCGTATTCACCACTATAAACAACTATATCCTTCCATCCCGACAACTCACCCTTCTTTTGAGGTATCCAAGTAGACTTTCCAGAGGGATGATCTCTCTGGACTATCCTTAAACTCACACCCAATCCTTATGGTCTGCTATCAAACAAAGTATGAATGACACAACAAGTACAATAACAAATCCAGTTAATACACCTAGTAAGAACATCATAGACAAGCCTCCAATTTCCTCATATACTCTTCCCAAGCAGCATCAATAGCTTTTTGGTCAGGCCACCTTAGTTTTGGGTCTACCTTTACTGATTCCATAATCTCCTCCTAAATATCGTTGTATATCTGTACTGGGCGATGTTAACTAACCCACTGAAAACAAAGAACTTTAGATTTTCTAAAAAATTCTGAAATAGGGTGTTTTAGGGTTCAAATCGAAAAATTAATGCAAATATGGGATGAGTTAACCTTAAATTAAGCGCACCCCTTTGTTAATGAGGGAGGTGCTAATCCCCAAAACGTAAAAATTATTAAAGTATGAGATGGGTGCATCAAGACAACTCACCACTACCGAAGTTTGCCCCCCCCCCCCCCCCAATAACCACCCCCCCCCCCCCACACCACCCCCCCCCCCCACCCCAACCCCCACCCCCGGGCCGC
>Ga0115566_10005158_pt1 | contig 10297 bp, 4 predicted proteins | sample COGITO_mtgs_1204_3_FD_87173 | JGI IMG/M metagenome (GOLD analysis project Ga0115566, IMG submission 87173) | Pelagic marine microbial communities from North Sea - COGITO_mtgs_120405 | ecosystem: Environmental > Aquatic > Marine > Epipelagic | place: Germany:Helgoland, sampling site Kabeltonne...
AAGTAGTATAGATGTCGACCCTATAAATAATACTATTATTGTTGTTGGAGAATGTGGTTCGACAGATTTCTTAGATATTGATATCTCAATTGATTACGATTTGAATTGTCAAACGCCATCACCTTCACAAACGCCGACACCGACACCGACACCAACACAATCGGTAACACCAACAGTTACTCCAACTGCGTCTGTAACACCATCGGTATCGTTCACACCGACACCGACACCGACACCGACACCATTGAATACATTTCTTTTTAACCATGGTATCAGTGGTAATACTGGATTTACAGGATTCACTTCTATTGGTACTTTTGTGGGGGTAAATAATGAGATTTGTAGATTCTTGAACAATGCTGGTGACTATACACTTGGTGGTTATGCTACACTAATTGATACTACTACACCACAGATAGGGACTGTGGTTAGAAATTACCCCAGTAAATCAGTGATTGCTAATACCATTTTTGCCTACCAAACTTACGATAGTCAGGTCTCAGGTGATGATTACTATTATGTAGAAACCGATAGTAACGGAGTTATTACTACTAACCAGCAAATGAATAATTGTTAAATATGAGTAGTTCACAAACAAATAGTTGTAATCTTTTCACAGAATACCCTGTTAATGAGACTGCCACAATAACATTGATTGATGGACCATATCCTGATTGTGTGTCTTATTAATCATAAAAAAATAAAATAAAAAAGGACCCCTTTACGGAGGGGTTTTTAAGTTAAAGAAAAAAGTATTTATAAAAGTAAAGTATTTTACGAAGTAATTTACAGAATATAAACTATTTATTATTAAAAGAATATAATGGCTCAGGTTGTATTAAGATTAACATTAGGGACGAACGCAGTAGGTCCTTTCAGCATATATACAGGTTCCACGTCAGGAACCCCTATTCTAACACAGCAGACTCGTGACCAATTGGTTGCGGGTGTTGTTTATGATTTCCCTGCTACAACAGGTGGTACTCAGTATACATTAACATTTGAAAATAATCAGCCAGGTTGTGAAGACCAAACGGTAACAAAAAACATCATTATATATGGTGATACTGAAGTTATCACGATTACTGCAGAATATGAGTCAGGTTCTGTAGTTGCGAGATTCACTGCGGAATCTAATCGTTTACAAACATCAAATTTAGCCATTAGATTTACTAATTTAATTGGTAAGACTACAGGTGGTAATATCAGTTTTGTTCCTACTGTAACTATTCCTCAGGGATTGTACTCAGGTGTGACTGTATTGACTGCAACAACTGAAGATTACAATGAAATTAATCGTGCTGCGGTTAGTTTTAGTGATTTTACGTTTAATGGTGTTCCTGGAGGTACTCTTTTTACTGTGAGTGAGGATTTTGCGTTCTCTGGTACTCCATCTCCGACTCCTACATCAACTCCAACTCCAACACCTTCAAGTGGTGTTGCGGTATCACCGACTCCGACAAGTACGGTAACTCCAAGTGTTACTCCATCATCTACAATTAGTGGTGTTACACCAACACCAACAGTTACATCTACGCCGACATCAACACCTGGTGCAACGGCAACTCCACAGGCGACGGTAACACCGACTGCTTCTGTGACTGCTACAGTTACTCCTTCAGTAACTCCATCGGTATCTGTGACTAACACACCAGGTGTAAGCGCTACTCCTACACCGACTAATAGTGCCACTCCAACGAGTACACCACAACCAACAAATACAGTGACTCCATCAGTTACTCCTGATGCTACATCAACTCCAACTCCAACGTCTTCGGTTACTCCATCGGTAACTCAAACGAATACTGCTACAGTAACTCCGTCAAATACGTTAACACCAACACAAACACCACAATCAACATCAACACCAGTTGCAACATCAACATCAACGCCTACATCTACTCCTGTTGCTACTTCAACGGTTACACCAACGGCATCGGTAACACCGACACCACAGTCAAGTGCGACTCCAACTCCAACTATATCATCAACTCCTGATGTTACACCAACAAATACACCGACAGTATCGGTTACTCCATCAGTGACAAATACTGTTTCTCCAACGGCAACACCAACAAGTACGCCACAGGCTACGGTTACTCCGACACCATCAAATACGCCGACAGGAACTCCTCCTGCAACTGCGACTCCGACAAGTACTGCAACTGTAACTCCGTCGGTAACTTCATCAGTTACACCGACAGTTACACCTTCAGTAACTACAACAAGTACACCGACAGGAACACCAGGTGGTACGTCAACTCCGACTCCAACAGCGTCAGTGACTCCTTCATCGACCGCTGCGGTAACACCGACACCATCAGTAACTGCGTCAGTAACTCCTTCAGCAACCGCTGCAGTAACACCGACACCATCAGTAACGGCATCAGTAACACCGTCATCAACGGCAGGTGCTACTCCAACACCGTCAGTTACATCTTCAGTTACACCAACAGTAACTCCATCATCTACACCTGAGGCGACATCGACTCCAGTAGCTACAAGTACCGTTACTCCTTCAGTAACTGCGTCTGTAACGTCTACACCTCAACCGACAAGAACATCAACACCAACAGTGACTTCTTCAGTGACTCCATCGGTTAGTCCAACTCAGACGGTTACACCGTCAGTATCAGTGACACCAACGGCATCTGTAACTCCTTCAGTTACAAGAACACCGGCACCGACTAAATCACCAACGCCGACGGTAACTCCGTCATCGACTCCGCCAGAGATTCAGCAAGTTTACTTTAATGCTGGTCCTGAATTAGGTAAACCAGGTTCTGATGAGTTGTGTGAAATTGTAGATTTCGTAGTTTACACAAATAGATTTACTGATGTTGGTAATGCATCTGTAGGGGACTTAGTATTCTTAGACTCTGATTTAGGTACACCATTTAATGGTTTAGATTTATGGTATGATGCTGGAAACACATTGAATGGTCTTGGTACTGTTAAGTTTAGAATTGATGTTGCAGGTGCTATCACTCAAATTGCTGAGTGTCCTGTACCACCATCTGCTACTCCGACAAGTACACCGACTGTTACTCCTTCATCAACGGTAACGCCGACCCCATCAGTTACTCCATCAGTAACGGGTACTCCGGGTCCAACTAAGACACCAACACATACACCAACACCATCACCAAGTACATTAGTGTACCATTTATACACGGATAATGGTCCACAGTCAGGTCAACCATTACCTGACCAAGTATGTACTCCAGTGACGTTTGATATATTCACGAACGGATTTGCTAATGTAAGTGCGGCTAGAGTGGGTGATGTTATCTACTTAGATAATACATTATCAACATTATTTGATGGTTTAGATTTATGGTACGATGCTGGTGACAATCAAAATACTCAGGGAACGACTAAGTTCCAAATTAATAGTTTGGGTGAGATTCTTCAAATTGCTTCTTGTCCGGCACCACCATCAGCTACTCCAACAAGTACACCAACAGTGACTCCATCGAGTACACCTGAAGTTACGGTTACTCCTTCAGTAACACCAACAAATACGGTTACTCCTTCAGTTACAGGTACACCTGGTCCGACTAAATCACCAACACCAACAGTGACACCATCATCAACTCCACCTGAGATTGAAGATTCATTCTTAAGTGCGGGTCCTGAATTAGGTAAAGCAGGTTCTGATGAATTATGTGAAACTGTAGACTTCACAATCTACACAAATAGATTCATTAATGTGTTAGATGCTTCGGTTGGTGATGAAATATTCTTAGACTCTGATTTAGGTACACCATTTAATGGTTTAGATTTATGGTACGATGCAGGTAATACATTGAATGGTTTAGGTGTTACTAAATTTAGAATTGATGTTTCGGGTCTGATTACTCAAATTGCTGAGTGTCCTGTACCTCCAACACCAACTCCGACAGTGACTCCGACTATATCGGTGACACCATCAACATCGTTCACACCGACACCGTCAGTAACAACGTCGGTAACACCATCAGTGTCGTTTACTCCAACGCCAACTAAAACTCCGACGGTAACACCGTCAAGTGCATCAACACCACCGGCGTACTTATTAATTGAACCTGATGCGGATGCTGCGACCATTGGACAATTCATGTTCAACGCAGGAGCTTCGTGGTACGGTTTCACTAATCCAGGTGGTGGTCCAACAAGTAACTCTGATGTTGCTTCGTATATGAGTTACTATAACCAAAATGCGGGAACAGGTTTAGTACCTGCAATAGTATCCGCACCGATTCCACAATCTTCAGGTGGTAATGATTCGTTTAATAATCCTATTGAGATTTACAAATTCGAAACTACTGAATTACGTTCAGGAACGGTTAATGGTAACGCTTGGTACACTTGGTTAATTCCTGATGATTCAATCGGTGGACCTGGAACACCTAATAGAGTACTTGAAATTGAAATTTCTTACGGACAGGGTCCTAACACTTTAACACCGAGACTTATGGAGACTTCGTACACAGGATTTACTGTTGTGAATCCAACAGGATTCTTACCGGGCACATATAGACTTTACTCTTCACATCCTGACGAAGTTACTAGATTGGATAATTCAACAATAGCGATATACTTTAAGGGTGGTTTAGTCGCTTAAGAAGTATTTATAAACAAAGAGTAGAATAGATGAGTTTTATATATAAAAATCCAGTTTCGGGAACACAATTAACGGGTAGTAATTCGGTTGGTAGAGAGAAAGTTTTCGGTACTAACTTTAGTGTTCTCCAAACAGGGGGTTACATGGAGGTTTATACCCTAAATGACCTTACTTATACAATTCCTGCGGGTCAAACAGGTAAAATTGAATTCTCAGGTAATACAATCCCTGTTAACTACGCTAAAAGAACATTGGCGTTTTTACCTGATGCTATAACTCTTAATTCTGATAATATTTCATCGGGTCGTAGGAGACTTGGTATGTTAGTTTATGTACATGAAACACAAACGACATATCAATACACGATGCCAAACTTTGAAGATTTGTGGAATGCGGCTTCGGGTTCGACAACAGAAAGTTCATTGGGTACAACGGTAACAACACAAAGTGCTGGTGGTACAGATTTCATTAACGCTTGGTTAGACTCTTCAATTGAAGGTGTTAGTGGTGTAACAAGAGATGAAGCTCGTTGGAGAGTATTCTACGGTACAGACTGGCAAATTACGGGTGGTACATACAACTCAGGAACTGGTACTTTATCATTAAATAATAACACGGGTGGTACAATCAACGTCACAGGTTTCACAACAGGTGGTGGTGATACGGCAATTTCAGGTATCACATACGACAACAATTGGGGTTTATCTACAGAAAGTACGGACGGTTCTTCAGGGACGGTCCTTTTACCTTTTATAACGGGGGGTACTTACGTTGGTAGTGAAATCAACTTAAACAATGCCTTAGGGAACTCAATATCAATATCAGCCCCTGAAACTTCAGATACATATGTAACAGGTGGTACCTATACAAATGCTACAGGTACGTTAGAATTAAATCGTAACGATGGTAATTCAATCAATGTTACAGGATTCTTGACAGGTTCAACTGGTTCACAAAACTTACAACAAGTATTAGATAATGGTAATGTTTCCAATACGGGAATGTATATCTCAGGTGCCACTTTAACTGCAACTACTGTAGATATTAATGGTGGTTATATTGATGGGGTAGTGTTAGGTTCAGTTAGTCCTGTTACATTAACATCAAATAGTGCAACTATTACGGGAGGATTTATTAACGGAGTTGTTTTAGGTAATGTTTCACCTGTTACATTAACATCAAATAGTGCAACTATTACGGGAGGATTTATTAACGGTGTTACTTTAGGAAATTCTACACCTGTAACCATTACTTCAAATAGTGCAACCATAACTGGTGGTTTTATTAACGGTGTTACTTTAGGAAATTCTACACCTGTAACTATTACTTCAAATAATGCGACTATCACTAATGGATTTATTGATGGTACAACAATTGGATTTACCACAAGGGCTACAGGTGGATTTACTTACATCTACGATAATAATGGTTCTACAGGTATGACGGGTCAAATCTTATCAACCACTACTACTGGTATAACTTGGACTGACTCATCTTCAACTGATTACTACGTCACTGGTGGTACATTATCTGCACAAGGCGACCTTACGTTAACAAGAAATGATGGTAATACTATAGAGATTACTGGATTTACGTCTCAAGAATCTGACACTTATGTGACAGGTGCAACATATACTGAATCAACAGGTATCTTATCGTTAGAAAGAAATGACGGTAACAATGTTGGTGTAGGTGGATGGACTTATGTGAAAAGCATCACTGAAAGTAATAATAATTTATCTGTTACTCTTAACGATGGTAGTGTATCATTATTGGGTATTGAAGCAATCACAGGTTTAGGTTACAACGATTGGGGAATCACAGGTTCAACAACGGGTGGTCTTTTATATAATGGTACTGAGTTACCATTTATTACTGGTGGTTCGTACAATGCTGGTACGGTTACATTAAACATCAATGGAGGTGTAGAATCAAATATTCAAATCTCAGGGTTTGATTCTGATGATACATACTTAACAGGTGCAACTTATACTCCAACAACGTTGACGTTGGGTATGAATGACGGTTCTGACTTCAACGTAGGTGGATTCGCTCCTGAAATAACAGGTGGTACATATTCTAATGGTACTTTATCATTGGATAATAATACAGGTGGTTCTGTAGATATTACTGGTATCACATTTAGTTCAACAAACATATACAATACTGACGGTCAGTTGGAAGGTGATAGAATTATCGACCAAGATTCCAACAATTTGACATTCAGTGGTGGTTCAGTATCCATGGGTACTTCTACAACATCACCAGTATGTGCATTACTAGAATTGGCTAGTACCAATCAAGGTCTTCTGATACCAAGGATGACTCAGGTACAACGATTGGCCATAAACTCACCACTACCAGGACTATTGGTATACTGTACAGACTCTGACGGAAACGGAGAAGAAGGAATGTATATGTATAAGTCTCAAGGTTGGGTGAATGTATTATAAGCCTTTTTTTAAGGATTAAATAAACTAACAAAAAAATTTTAAGACAATGGCAAACGGCTTAAATTTACAATCATCAGGTTTAACGTTTACAACGGGCGATGTAGCAAGAAACATTATCACGGACACAGGTCGTAGTGGTTTAGGTATTCTTTCACCAGACGCGATGTTACACGTAGTACCGACAGGTTCAACACCATCGGTTAAATTTGAAGGATTGGCATCAGGAACAGACGTAAGAGTCTTGGCTTCTGACGCAAACGGTGTCGTGTCTTATCGCAGCGATGTGTTAGTTGGAGGTTCTATTTCGAACAACGTTATTACTTTAACGGAGTCAGATGCAGGTACCACTAACTTGACAGTGCAAGCGGTAACGGCAGTGACTTACAACGATGCATGGGACATTGCATTGGCAGGTACAGGTACAATTGGTACATCTCCAATTGATTTACCTTTCATTACTAGTGGTTCGTACTCAAATGGTACAATCACATTAAGTATAAACGGTGGTTTAGAAACTGATATCGAAATCACAGGTATTGACGGTACAGATACTTTCATCACAGGAGGTACTTACACTCAAGGTACAGGTGCTATCGCTTTAGGTAGAAACGATGGTCAGACAGTAACATTGTCAGGTACTATCGATTTGATTGAAAGTGGTTCTATCGCTGACAACTTAATCACATTAACTGATAACAAAGGTAACTCAAACACATTACAAGTTAATGCAATTGATGACTTATCTTACGATTCAGATTGGGGATTGAATGTAGGTGGTACAGGTACAATTACAAGTGCATTTGGATTACCATTCATCACTGGTGCTACTTTCGGAGCTGACGTATTAACATTCAAAATGAATGATGGTCTTGAATCTGACATTACAGTTAGTATTCCAGTTGCATCTGATACATTCTCAACAGGTGGTACATTCTCTAACGGTACATTGACTATCGACTTGAATGACAATTCTGATTTTGATGTTACTGGTCTTTGGACTAACATTCCTAACAGTGCACTTGTTAATGACAGTGTTACTATCGGTTCAACATCAATCGACTTGGGAGCAACATCAACTACATTGGCAGGTTTAAGTTCTGTAACTTCTACATCTTTCGTAGGTGAGTTAACAGGTAACGCTTCAACTGCTACGGCTTTGGCTAACGGTCAGAACTTCTCTATCTCAGGTGATATCACAGCTTCTGCGATTTCATTTGATGGTACAGGTGCAGTTGCATTGAGTGCGACAATTGACAACGATGCAGTTACTACGGCTAAGATTCTTAACGCTAACGTAACAAACGCTAAATTGGCGAACTCAAGCTTAACAGTTGGTTCTACTTCAATTGCGTTGGGTGCTACAGCTACTACATTGGCAGGTTTAACTTCTGTAACTTCTACATCTTTCGTAGGTGCATTAACAGGTAACGCTTCAACAGCTTCTAAGTGGGCGGCTCCAATTACTTTAACATTAGGTACTGACTTAACAGGTAACGTATCATTTGATGGTTCAGCTGGTGTTACATTAAATGCTTCATTAGGAAATAACACAGTAGACACTGCGGAATTAGTTGATGGTTCTGTAACTAACGCTAAATTGGCTGGTTCAATTGCAAATGCTAAATTAGTTAACCCTGACATCACATTCGCAGGTACTACAGGTACTGATTCTGATGTGGCTTTAGGTACTACATTATCTTTCACGTCTACAGACGGTTCTGTAGTTGCTTCAGGTAACGGAGCAGGTGCAATCAACTTGAGTGTAAGTTCTGGTAACATCTCATTGTTCACAATTTCAGGTGATACAGGTTCAGTTACACCAAATGGTTCTTCAACAATCACATGGGTTGGTGGAACAGGAATTGATACTTCAATTGTTGGTAACGATTTAACAATCGATATTGACTCTACAGTTGTTACATTGGATGGTTCACAAACATTAACAAACAAAACAATTAACGCATCTCAATTGGTTGATGGTTCTGTAACTAACGCTAAGTTAGCTAACTCATCATTAACATTGGCAGGTGACTCAGGTACTCAAACATTAGAGTTGGGTGATACATCAACGTTCTCAGGTGGTGACGGTATTGACACAGTTGCTCAATCTACAGATACGTTGGTTATCTCTGTTGATAGTTCATTTGTTGAGGTTGTTTCAAGAAAAGGTCAGGCTGACGGTTACGCATCACTTGATTCTAACGGTAGAATTCCTTCTTCACAATTACCTTCTTCAGCATTTGAATACAAAGGTAACTGGGACGCAGCAACAAACAATCCAACATTGGCAGCTGGTTCAGGTGACGCAGGTGACATGTATCGTGTAAGTGTTGCAGGTACTCAGAACTTAGGTAACGGTGCGGTATCGTTTGAAGTTGGTGATATGGTTCTTTACAACGGAGCTACTTGGGATAAAATTGATAACACTGAAGCGGTAACTTCTGTAAACGGTCAGACAGGTGCGGTTTCTTTGACTACTGATAATATCTCTGAAGGTTCAACTAACCTTTACGATAAGACAGTTTCTTTATCAAACGGTACAGGTATCACAACTTCAGGTACATATCCTAACTTTACAATCACTAACACTGATTTAGGTTCTACTCAGAATATCTTCAAGACGATTGACCTACCAACGGGTACTGACCCAGTTGCTGGTTCTAACTCAGATACTCTAACGTTCTCGTCTTCAGATTCTTCTGTTACTATTAATGGTACGGGTTCAAATACTATTGATATTACAGTAGATACTAGTACGGTTACTAACCTCTACTCGGCTGATGGTACATTGACAGGTAACAGAACTGTTACTCAATCAAACAATACATTAGCGTTTACGGGTGGTGATTTCACGGTTGATGGAACTACATTTGTTGTTGATGAATCGGCAAGTGCTGTTGGTATAGGCGTCGCTGCACCTAATGCTTCTGCAGTACTTGAAGTAGCTTCAACAACTAAAGGTTTCTTATTCCCAAGAATGACAGAAGCTCAGAGAGATGCTATTAGTTCACCAGCAACAGGTTTGATGGTATATCAAACTAATAATGATGAAGGTGTATATATTAAGAAATCATTTGGATGGGTACAAGTAATCTAATTTATAGTCTATAAATTATTTGAAAAGTATTTATCATTAGATATGATTGGGGGAGGTAACTCCTCCCCCTTAGCCAAACAAAATAAAAAGAGAAAGAAAAATATAACATGGCAACATTAAACGGTGTTAATTATAGTAATA
>Ga0115566_10005159_pt1 | contig 10293 bp, 9 predicted proteins | sample COGITO_mtgs_1204_3_FD_87173 | JGI IMG/M metagenome (GOLD analysis project Ga0115566, IMG submission 87173) | Pelagic marine microbial communities from North Sea - COGITO_mtgs_120405 | ecosystem: Environmental > Aquatic > Marine > Epipelagic | place: Germany:Helgoland, sampling site Kabeltonne...
ATTTTTTTCATAATTTTTGTTTTTATTGTTTTTAAAAATAGTCTAAGGGTACAATTTATGTAATTTTATTGGATTGTTAAAAATATATTACTATAACTTTTACCCTAGATTCTTAATTTTAGAGGTATTGCTCCCCTTTTTAGCTTCAAAACTCATTTTTCGTTAACTTTGCACCCATAATTTATAAAACCATAATGCAACAACAAACACCTTATTGTCCAAAATACAAAGTACGTATTGTTACAGCTGCCTCTCTATTTGATGGCCATGACGCGGCTATAAATATTATGCGCCGCATTATACAATCTACAGGGGTTGAGGTGATACATTTAGGGCATGACAGAAGTGTTGAGCAGGTTGTTAATACGGCCATACAAGAAGATGCAAACGCTATTGCCTTAACCTCATACCAAGGGGGTCATAATGAGTATTTTAAGTACATGTATGATCTTTTGCAAGAAAAAGGTGCAGGTCATATCAAAATATTTGGCGGCGGCGGCGGTGTTATACTCCCCAAAGAAATTAAAGAATTAATGGATTACGGAATCACAAGGATATATTCTCCTGATGATGGCCGCGCGCTTGGCCTGCAAGGCATGATTAACGATTTGGTGAAAACATCAGATTTCCCTGTTGGTGATAAGCTCAATGGAGAATTAGCCCTTTTAAGTGACAAAAATCCTGGTGCCATTGCAAGAATCATATCTGCGGCAGAGAATTTCCCTGACGTAGCCAGTGAAACTCTAGAAAAAATATACAAAAATAACAAGGCTTTAAAAACACCCGTACTAGGTATTACAGGAACTGGTGGCGCTGGTAAATCTTCTTTGGTTGATGAGCTGGTAAGAAGATTTTTAATTGATTTTCCTGAAAAAACCATTGGGCTTATATCTGTAGATCCTTCAAAAAGAAAAACAGGTGGCGCGCTTCTAGGAGATAGAATTAGAATGAATGCCATAAACTCACCCAGAGTGTATATGCGCAGTTTAGCAACGCGTCAATCCAATCTTGCCCTGTCAAAATATGTAGCACAAACTATAGAGGTAATTAAAGCGGCATCTTATGATTTAATTATTCTAGAAACCTCAGGTATTGGACAAAGCGATACAGAAATTATAGAACACAGTGATGTTTCTTTGTATGTGATGACACCAGAGTTTGGAGCGGCAACCCAATTAGAGAAGATAGACATGCTAGATTTTGCAGATTTGGTAGCCATCAATAAATTTGATAAGCGCGGGTCTTTAGATGCGCTTCGTGATGTAAAAAAACAGTACATGCGTAACCACCAATTGTGGGATACCCATCAAGATAACCTACCTGTATTTGGCACTATTGCATCTCAGTTTAATGATCCTGGGATGAATAAATTATACGGCGCTATTATGGCCGAGTTAGAAGAAAAAACCCAGACAGATTTAAAATCTACATTTCAAATCACAGATGAAATGTCTGAAAAAATCTTTGTGATTCCTCCCGCAAGAACACGTTATTTATCTGAAATTTCAGAAAGTAATAGAGCCTATGATAAAAAAGCAAGTGCTCAAGCAGAAGTTGCACAAAAACTCTATGGTATTTTTAAAACTATAGAATCTATAACCGAGATGCTTCCTGAGTTTGATAAAACAGGAATCATTATTGATATTGCTGCAGTCTCTGAAGAAAAAAAGGAGTTAACAACCCTTCTTTTGGCAGAATTTGATCGCGAAAAGCTAAATTTAAACCCTTACAACTGGGAAGTAATTATAGGGTGGGAGCAAAAAGTAAATAGATACAAAAACCCTGTATATACTTTTAAAGTACGTGACAAAGAAATTAACATAGATACCCATACTCAGAGTTTGTCTCATTCTCAAATCCCAAAAGTAGCACTTCCAAAGTATAAGGCTTGGGGTGATATTTTAAAATGGACCTTACAAGAAAACGTACCGGGAGAATTTCCATACACATCAGGGCTGTATCCCTTTAAAAGAACTGGAGAAGATCCAACCCGTATGTTTGCAGGAGAGGGAGGGCCAGAGAGAACCAATCGCCGTTTTCATTATGTCTCTCTAGGTATGCCAGCAAAACGTTTATCTACCGCCTTTGACAGTGTTACTCTTTATGGTAATGATCCAAATTTAAGACCAGATATTTACGGAAAAATTGGTAATGCGGGTGTGTCTATATGTTGTTTGGATGATGCAAAAAAACTCTACAGTGGTTTTGATTTGAGTGATCCTATGACCTCTGTAAGTATGACAATAAATGGGCCTGCACCCATGTTGCTTGGCTTTTTTATGAATGCCGCCATAGATCAAAACTGTGAGAAATATATCAAAGAGCACGGTTTAGAGAAAGAAGTATCAAAAAAAATAAACACTATTTACAAGCAGCGCGGTGTGCAAAGACCAACCTATCAAGGTCCTTTGCCAGATGGTAATGACGGGCTTGGGCTTCTTTTACTTGGTATTACTGGAGATTTAGTGTTACCAAAAACGGTGTATGATACAATAAAGGCAGACACCATGACCCAAGTGCGTGGAACCGTACAGGCAGATATATTAAAAGAAGATCAAGCACAAAATACCTGTATTTTTTCTACAGAATTTGCCCTTAGGCTTATGGGTGATGTACAAGATTATTTCCTTAAAAATCAAGTGCGTAATTTTTACTCTGTTTCTATAAGTGGGTATCATATTGCAGAAGCAGGTGCAAACCCAATCACTCAACTAGCTTTTACATTATCTAACGGGTTTACCTATGTGGAGTACTATTTAAGCCGTGGGATGGATATAAATAAGTTTGGGCCTAATTTATCATTTTTCTTTAGCAATGGGATTGATCCAGAATATTCTGTGATTGGTCGTGTTGCACGTAAGATATGGAGTAAAGCCATGAAAGATAAATACGGTGCCAATCCAAGAGCGCAGATGCTTAAATACCATATCCAAACATCTGGCCGCTCATTGCATGCTCAGGAAATAGATTTTAATGATATTCGTACCACATTGCAGGCTTTGTACGCGATTAATGATAATTGTAACTCCTTACATACAAACGCTTATGATGAGGCCATTACAACCCCTACAGAAGAAAGCGTAAGAAGGGCTATGGCTATCCAATTAATTATTAATAAAGAATTAGGACTGGCCAAAAACGAGAATCCGATACAAGGATCTTTCATTATAGAAGAGCTTACAGATCTTGTAGAAGAGGCTGTACTTAGAGAGTTTGATAGCATTACAGAAAGAGGCGGTGTTCTGGGCGCCATGGAGACAATGTACCAACGAAGTAAAATTCAGGAAGAGAGTTTGTATTATGAAACTCTTAAACACACAGGGGAGTTTCCAATAATAGGTGTAAACACTTTTTTAAGCAGCAAAGGATCACCAACTGTACAGCCTGCAGAAGTTATTAGAGCTACAGAACAGGAAAAAAGACATCAAATAAAAACCCTTTCCAATTTGCACACCGCTTTTGGTGAAAAAGCAGGGGAGAGTATCAAGAAAGTACAATACGCTGCCATAAACAATCAAAATATGTTTGAGCAACTCATGGAGGCAACCAAAGTATGTTCTTTAGGGCAAATCACTGAAAAGTTGTTTGACGTTGGTGGGCAGTATAGAAGAAACATGTAATTATTAAAAGTTACATGTTTTTTTACAAGGTCAACATCCAAGTATTTTGGAGTGTTCTAAATTTTTTGAGCTCTTTTCTTAAAATGGGCAAAAAATCTTTCCCGTTACTGTGTGTTTTTTCTAGGCGTTTACAATTAGCATACAGCAGCTTGCTAAGATGCTCAACACTAGCTATGTGTTTGTGCTTTTCTTCCTGAAATAATTGTTGCTCTGCCTTTAAAATCTCTGGACCCAATGCTATAGATTGTTGGACCATATCTCCAGTTAGATACAAAGTTGGATCTTCATAGTTGTGAGGGTCTTTTACTGTAATATCATCAATAAGATACGAGGCGATACCTCTAGAGAGGGTAAATATCTCTAGTGCCTTTATGTAAAAAGGTGATTTAGGAAATGTATGTAGATGTATGGTTTTCATCAAACAAGATCATTTAATAATCTTTACCCAAAAGTAATAAGTTGTTTCGGTACTTGAGTATCGATATTAAAGTAAATATGTATATTTGGTTTAAATAGTAAGGTAAATATTAAAAATACTTTAAAATGTATATAGATTCTTTAAACTGGAACATATTAAATTTATTACAGCAAAATGCTAGGATTTCTAATGCTGCTATTGGCAGAAAAGTTGGTATAAGCTCACCTGCGGTGAGTGAACGCATAAAGAAAATGGAAGATGCCGGTTTAATACTTGGTTATAAGACCCTTGTTTCTCCATTTAAGGCAGATTACCAACTCAAAGCCATCATTACCTTGCGGGCTTTTATGGGTAAGTTAAAGCCCTTTTTAACAAAAGTAAAAACCTATGACCAGGTTATTAATTGTTACCGTATTACCGGCAATGAAAATATAGTGATGGAGGTTGTTTTAAAAAATCAAAAACAGCTTGAGGGTTTTATAGATGAGCTTATTGTGTATGGAGAAACAAAAACACAAATTGTATTGTCTCATGTGGTAGCGCATAACCCAATTAAATCTTTGGCTCAAAAAACAGCCAAATAGATAAAGGCTTTTGGCGGGCATAGGTTTATTACTATTTTATATATTTACTAAAACTCATTGTAATGAAATATAATTTCTACGTTTTACTTTTAATTACCTGTGTTGTGTTTTCTCAAGATAACACCCCAGAATTTTTAGAGGCTGTTGCCTATCAACAACATGAAAATAAAACCTTTGCAGATGCGCAAACTAGCATTCTTACTCCCCAAGATTTAAAAGAGTTTACAGGGCTTGATTTTTATCCTGTAGATTTAAAATACCGTGTTACTGCAAGCTTTACAGCAACCCCAAATGAACTTCCTTTTTTAATGCCAACCACCACAGATAGAACCCCAAAGTATGTAAAATATGGTGAAGTTTATTTTACCATTGATGGAGTTGGGTTACAATTAAACGTGTATCAAAGCCTCCCTGTCTCACAGGACCCAGAGTATATAGACTATTTATTTTTACCCTTTACAGATCTTACAAGTGGTGATGGAAGTTATGGAGGTGGGCGTTTTTTGGATACTACAATACCCAAGGGAGATACTATTGTGCTAGATTTTAACAAAGCCTACAATCCGTACTGCGCGTATAACAGTGCTTATTCTTGCCCGATACCTCCCAAGGAGAATGATCTTTTAGTTAGGGTAGAGGCAGGTGTTAAAGCCTTTGAACATTAAATGCGTACTGTTTTTATGCTATGATTTTACAAGCCAAATTCCTATAAAAACGGCAATAATACCTAGGGCTACACTTCCTAGGGTATAGACAATAAAGTTTGTAATATCTCCTGTTTTTAAAAGTTGGTAGTTTTCTAGGGCAAATGCAGAAAAGGTGGTGAAACCTCCACAAAATCCTGTAGCTACAAGTAGTGTTAGTGTGCTTGAAGGAGTGTCATTTTTTAAGGCAAACCCCATAATAATACCAATGAGTAGTGAGCCTAATATGTTCACTGTAAATGTGCCAAGAGCAATGCTGTTTTCTAGTTGGTTTAGGTATTTAGAAATAAGGTATCTCAGGCTACTACCAAGCCCACCACCTAAAAACACTAAGAGAACATTTTTCATTTATAACACTTGTTTACCCTGTAAAGATATATTATTTTTTATAACACGTATTTCAAGCTACTCAATTGTTTGTTTGAAAGTTTAAAATATTATTACTTGCTGCATAGTCTTAAAAATTGGTCTCAAAAATTGGTGCTAGCCCTGCTAATTATTTTGATATATTTGTGGAAATAAAACCTAAAGCCATGAAATATACTTTACTTGTTGCAGCTTTTGCTTCATTGCTATTTTTTTCTTGTGATGAAACTAAAAACGAAACTCCAGAAAAATTTGATTACAACGTCACACAGTTTGAAGATATTAAAATACTACGGTATCAAATACCAAGTTGGGATAACTTGACCCTAAAAGAACAAAAATTAGTGTACTATCTCACCCAAGCAGGTCTAGAAGGGCGTGATATAATCTGGGATCAAAACTACCGTCATAACCTTGCCATACGTAAGGCACTTGAACAAATATACACCACCTACAAGGGAGATAAACAAAGCCAGGATTGGGCAAATTTTGAAGTCTACATCAAGCGAGTTTGGTTTGCAAATGGTATACATCATCACTATTCTAACGCTAAAATGAAACCTGCTTTTTCTGCAGATTATCTGCAATCTTTACTAACAGATACTGGTGCTACTCTTAATAGTGACGCTTTTGCAGTATTGTTTAATGAAAAAGATGCTAAAAAAGTGAACCTAACCAAAGATGTAGACAACGTGCTTTTATCTGCGGTTAATTTCTACGGTCCTGGTGTAACCACAGCAGATGTAGAGAATTTCTACAAAGCAAAAATATCTCCAGATCCAAAAAGACCTTTATCTTATGGACTAAATTCTCAACTGGTTAAACAAGATGGTGAACTCCTAGAGCGTGTTTACAAATCTGGAGGTCTTTACGGAGCTGCCATAGATAAAATTATTGGTTGGTTAGAAAAAGCCAAAGCAGTTGCAGAAAACAAAGCGCAAGGTGAGGCGCTAGGTCTTTTAATCGAGTATTACAAAACAGGAGATTTGCAAACTTGGGATGATTACAACGTTGCCTGGACCTCTGCTACCGATGGTAATATTGATTATATCAACAGTTTTATCGAGGTATACAATGATCCAGCAGGATATAGAGGTTCTTATGAAACGGTAGTGCAAATAAAAGACTTTGAAATGTCACAAAAAATGGCTGTTTTGTCAGAAAATGCACAATGGTTTGAGGACAACTCTCCACTGATGCAAGAACACAAAAAGGCTAATGTTGTAGGGGTAACCTATAAGGTTGTAGATGTTGCCGGTGAGGCAGGAGACGCATCACCCAGTACACCTATTGGTGTAAATCTTCCAAATGCAAACTGGATACGCGCCGCTGTAGGAAGCAAGTCTGTATCACTTGGTAATATCATAGGAGCCTACAATAATGCTGGAGGCTCTGGACGCCTGCAAGAATTTGTGCATGACCAAAAGGAGTATGATTTAGAAAAGCAATATGGTCAAGTAGCAGATAAGTTGCACACAGCCTTGCATGAAGTTATTGGACACGCATCTGGGCAGTTAAATCCTGGTGTTGGAGAAACTAAAGAAACCTTAAAAAAATATGCTTCTACCTTAGAAGAAGGCCGCGCAGATTTAGTTGGTTTATACTACCTATACAGCCCAAAGCTTCAAGAGTTGGGTCTAGTAGATAATTGGGAAAACGTGGGTAAAGCTGCTTTTGATGGCTACATCAGAAATGGTTTAATGACACAACTCATTAGATTAAAATTAGGGGATGATGTAGAAGAGGCCCACATGGTTAACAGGCAATGGGTTTCTGCTTGGGTTTATGAAAAAGGATTAAAAGACAATGTAATAGAAAAAGTAACCAAAGACGGTAAAACTTATTTTAACATCAATGATTATGAAAAATTACATAGTCTTTTTGGCGCTTTATTAAAAGAAGCCCAGCGCATTAAAAGTGAGGGTGACTATGCGGCTGTAGAGGCTTTGGTAGAGGGCTACGGAGTGAAGGTAGACCAAGTAATTCATGCAGAAGTCTTAGCCCGTAACAAGCAGTTTACTTCTGCTCCTTATAGTGGTTTTGTAAACCCAGTAATAACTCCAACTATAGATCCTGTAGGAGCAATTATAGGTTTTGATATTTTGCAGCCAGAGAGTTTTGAGGCTCAAATGCTAGCATACGCAAAAAACTACAGCAACTTGCCAATACAAAATTAATACACAAATAGTATGTAGTAAAAACCCGATGTGCTGTTAAGAACATCGGGTTTTTTTATGTTTGAAAAATATTAAATAAATTGTTTAGCTCTTTAACGCAAATTTCGCGGCTACCAAAAGCGCTATAAATACTAAAAACCCTAACAGCACTCTGTAGCTTCCTTTGTAGTATTTTTTATGTAGGGGCAAATCTTTTCTATAGCTATAAATAATAATAGCTATAAATGCAATAACAAAAAAAATGGCAAAGCCTAACTGTCCTGTACTAAACATATTTGTGTAGTTTTATATTCACAAAAATACAACAGAAAATTTCAGTAAAATCAAAAACCTTTAAAATATGAAAGAAAAAATTGCGGCTGTACATGAATTTCATACTGCCTTTACATTAGGAATTAAAAACAAGCCCACGGCAGATCTTGGCGTACAGAAAAACGCCTTACGTCATGAACTCATGAGAGAAGAAAATGAGGAATATCTTGAGGCGGCCAATAACAATGACTTGGTAGAGGTGGCAGATGCCCTTGGAGATATGTTGTATATTTTGTGCGGTACCATCATTGAGCATGGTATGCAAGATAAGATTGAAGAGGTCTTTAACGAGATACAACGCAGTAATATGAGTAAACTTGGGGAAGACGGGAAACCCATTTTCAGAGAAGACGGTAAAGTGCTCAAAGGCCCCAATTATTTTAAGCCAAATATTAAAGCCGTTTTAGAGAAATAAAAAAAGTGGTTGACTGATAAAAGACAGCAACCACTTTTTTTTAGCTATTGGGAATTTACTATTTAACCTTAACCCGCCACCCAAAAGTATCTAGGGTTTTGTTGTATTGCAAATCCATTAATTGTTTTTTAAAGCTAACAGCGTAGCTATCCTCTAACTGTGGTAATTCATAGACCTGCTCTTTATAGCCAAAGTGGCTTATAAGACTCACTACAGCTGCTGTTCCTGCTCCAAATATTTCTTTTAAACTACCTTGTTCTTCTGCTTCAATTAACTCATCCACAGTTAGTTTTCTAACCTGTGTTTGTATGCCGTTGTGTTTGGCAATCTCTAGTATGCTTTTACGAGTCACGCCATCCAAAATTCTATCACTAACCGGCGCAGTGATAAGGGTGTCGTTAATTCTAAAAAACACATTCATTGTTCCTGCTTCTTCTAGGTATTTATGCTCATTAGAGTCTGTCCAGATAATTTGTTGAAACCCTTTTTCTTGTGCCAAAGCTGTTGGGTAAAACTGTGCGCCGTAGTTCCCTGCAGCTTTTACTGCGCCAACCCCGCCATCTGCAGAGCGGCTGTACTTTTCTGCAATTAACACCTTTACAGCTCCTTTGTAATAGGCTTGTACAGGAGCCATTAGTATCATAAACTTATACTCATTTGATGGTGATGCAGATACACCCACCTCTGTTGCAATTGCAAAAGGGCGCAAGTACAAAGAATTTCCTTCTCCTTTTTGAATCCAATCTTTATCCATACCCACTAGGGTGTGCAGTGCATCCAAAAACACATCTTTAGGAAACTCTGGAATTGCCATTCTCTTTGATGAGAGGTTGATACGCTCTATGTTTTGATCTGGACGAAATAAAAACACATCATCATTGTCATCCTTATAGGCTTTCATGCCCTCAAAAACAGCTTGTCCATAATGAAATACTTTTGCCCCTGGATACATTGTCATGGGCCCGTAAGGTTTTATTGTTGGTGTTTGCCATGTACCGTCTTTGTAATCACACTCAAACATGTGATCTGTAAAGGTTTTTCCAAAAACTAAATTAGTAAAGTCTACTTCGTGTATTGATGAGGTGGTTACTTTTTCTATGTGAAGTTTTTTGGTGGTTATTTTGTTCATAAATTAGTTTAATTGTTGTTCCGCAAAAATAACAATTTTTTAGGCTATTTAAAATGCCTAAAAATCCTTAAAATTGCAGTATATTAAAAGCAGTGCCTAATTCTAAAAATTAAAACCATGAAAAAGTTATTATTTGTTGCAATAACCATCTTACTTGTTGTGGCTTGTAAACAAAATACCCCAGATACCACCACACAAATTTCTAAGGACACACAAACCGATTTTACATCCTTTGGAGATGTTATTACCTCAGATAATGTGTTATCTCAAGATGATATGCTTGCAAGCTATCAAAATCTTACACCTGGAGATACCCTAGATGTGAAATTTAAGGCTGTGGTAAACTCGGTTTGTCAATCAAAGGGATGTTGGATGCGTGTTGCTCTTGGTCAAGACCAGGCAATGGTGAAATTCAAGGACTATGGCTTTTTTATGCCTAAAGATTTGGCAGGGCAAGAGGTAATCATGCAAGGAAAAGCTTTTGTTGCCGAAGTCTCTGTAGATGAACAGCGCCACTACGCAGAAGATGCAGGTAAGACCCCAGAAGAAGTTTTGGCAATTACAGAGC
>Ga0115566_10005163_pt1 | contig 10288 bp, 7 predicted proteins | sample COGITO_mtgs_1204_3_FD_87173 | JGI IMG/M metagenome (GOLD analysis project Ga0115566, IMG submission 87173) | Pelagic marine microbial communities from North Sea - COGITO_mtgs_120405 | ecosystem: Environmental > Aquatic > Marine > Epipelagic | place: Germany:Helgoland, sampling site Kabeltonne...
AAGAAATTTTTGTCAAGGACGACAAAAAGCAATCGAAGAAGTACATCTTCGATACGGATGAAGGTCCTCGACCAGATACAGAAATGTCCAAACTTGCTCGACTACGTCCGGTGTTTGATGCCAAAGGTTCGGTGACGGCTGGTAATGCTTCACAAACTAGTGATGGAGCAGCTTTTGTTATGATCGTGTCTGAAAGAATGTTGAAAGAATTGAATGTGGAACCCATCGCACAGTTGAAGTCATATGCAGTAGCTGGTGTACCTCCAAGAATAATGGGGATAGGTCCCGTAGAGGCAATACCGAAGGCATTAAAACTTGCAGGTATGCGTCAAGAAGACATCGGTTTAATCGAATTAAACGAAGCATTTGCCTCTCAGTCATTGGCGGTGATGCGAAAACTGGGTCTAAACCAAGACATAGTTAATGTAAACGGAGGCGCCATTTCCATTGGTCATCCACTGGGTTGTACCGGAGCCAAACTAAGCGTGCAAATGTTTAGCGAATTAAAACGAAGGAATCAGAAGTACGGTATGGTCACCATGTGTGTTGGTACAGGACAAGGTGCAGCTGGTATATTCGAAATGATGTAATAAAATAAGTGGTCAAATCAGCACAAAGATTCAAGGAAGCTTGATCAAAGTGCATAAAAAACAAAATTATGAGTGCAATAAAAGGGGGAGAATTCCTGATAAGAAAAACAAGTCCTGAAGAGGTGTTCACACCGGAAGAGTGGGGTGAGGAAGAAAAAATGATTGCGCAAACCTGCCGTGATTTTTTAGCTCAGGAGGTGTTGCCTTTAGTTGATAAGATTGATTCCATGGAAGATCCAACGCTCATGCCGAGCTTGTTGAAAAAGGCGGGTGAATTGGGGATTCTTTCCATTTCAATTCCAACGGAATATGGTGGCATGGGAATGGACTTTAAAACCTCCATGCTGGCGGCCGAAGCTGTCGGTGGTGGTCATTCTTTTAGCGTTGCAATTTCCGCTCACACAGGAATAGGTACACTTCCAATTCTGTATTATGGAAGCGAAGAGCAAAAACAGAAATACATACCAAAGCTAGGTTCAGGAGAGTGGTTAGGTTGCTATTGTTTAACAGAGCCTAGTGCTGGTTCGGATGCAAATTCGGGTAAGACAAAGGCGGTTAAAGAAGGTGCTAACTGGAAATTGAACGGCCAGAAAATGTGGATTACGAATGGCGGATTTGCTAACTTATACACGGTCTTCGCTAAAATTGATGATGATAAAAATCTAAGTGCATTTATTGTTCAAAAGGGCGCAGAAGGATTATCATTAAACCCTGAGGAAAAGAAGATGGGCATCAAGGGCTCATCCACACGTCAAGTCTTTTTTAACGATGTTGTAGTGCCTGATGGTAATCAGTTAAGCGATCGTCAAAATGGCTTTAAAATCGCCTTAAACATTCTGAATGTGGGACGAATTAAACTGGCCGCAGCAACACTTGGAGCAGCGAAAGAAGTGGTGACCGTTAGCGTAAAATACGCCAATGAAAGAAACCAGTTTGGCCGTCCTATTTCAAAGTATGGAGCGATTAAATATAAAATTGGCGAAATGGCGATGAGAACGTATGCATTGGAAAGTGCCGTTTATCGAATCAGTCAAAACATTCAAGATCGAATTCATGGTTTAGCTGCTGAGGGCATGGATAAAAGTGAAGCAACACTGAAGGGTATTGAAGAATACGCTGCTGAATGTGCTATGATGAAAGTGTTAGGTTCTGAGGTACTTGATTACGTAACTGACGAAGGTGTTCAGATACACGGTGGAATGGGTTACAGCGCAGAAACCATTGTAGAGAAAGCGTATAGAGACAGCCGAATCAATCGAATTTTTGAGGGAACGAACGAGATCAATCGAATGTTAACAGTCGATATGATTCTTAAAAAGGCGATGAATGGAGAGCTCGATTTGATGGGCGCTGCAAAATCAGTTCAAGATGAGCTGTTGAGTATTCCTGATTTTGGAGACAACGACAATGAACTATTTGGTGCTGAACATAAACTTATTGCGAACTTCAAGAAAGCTGTGTTGATGGTGGCTGGTGCCGCTGCTCAAAAGCTTATGATGGATTTGCCAAAGGAGCAGGAAGTTTTGATGAATATCGCTGATATGGCGATTGATACGTATACATGTGAGTCGATTCTCCTGCGTGTACACAAGCGAATCCTTGCCAATGGGGAAGATGGTCAGGAAGTCTATAAGGCTATGGTTCAGGTATATCTTCACGATGCAGCCGATCGGGTCAACAAGGCGGGGAAAGAGGCAATCTTGTCCTTTGCTGAAGGCGATGAGCTCCGAATGATGTTGATGGGTGTCAAAAGATTTACAAAGTCTGAACCCGTTAATGCCAAAGAACTCAGAAGATTAGTTGCTGATAGTGTGATTAAGGAAAATAAATACAACGTTTAATCCCATTTATTACGTAACCTTTTTATTATTTCGGACTATATTAGGGACGGATTAATGTGGGATATGTGCGCTATAGTTGACGATAATAAATTCGATCGTTTGATATGCAATCGTATAGTCGAAAGATTGGACGAGAGTATTGATGTTGTCCAATTTGATTCGGGCGAATCCATACTCTCGTATTTGGTTTCGGATGACTTTCTCAGTGATGACTTCCTCATTTTCCTTGACATCAATATGCCAAAAATGAACGGGTTTGAGTTTCTTGAGCAAATGGTCAATTCAGAAGCTATAAAACCTAAGCTTCACACCATATCAGTAATCATTATGACTTCTTCCACTCGAATTGAGGATAGAGATATGGCTGCGAAATATCCATGCGTTAGAGGTTTTATTCAAAAACCTATGCAAGCGAGTCAAGTGGAGTCCGCGATGCGGGTGAATTGATAACTGGGTTTATTACCTCCTTACAGTAATCCAAGCATCCCATTCTCCTGCCGCGATGCACTTCATACGAAGTTTATCAGCCTCAGATCGTTTGGTGAATTTTGGACCCATCAAGAATCGGGTAATTCCGTCATCGTAACCCTTAATCTCAACCTCGCCAACGCTTCTCAAGAAGTCATACTTGAAGTTTCCAGGATTGCGATATGCACCCACTTGAACGCGGAAATAACATCCAGAAGCAATTTCTTCGTCCGTCAAATCCTCGCGATCTGGATCGACATCACAAACGGCATCAACAGGTTCAACAGGAATAGCTAAAGAGTCTAATTGTTTTTGAATTCCTTTACCAGAAACATATCCGTTCGTGTAGAAGTCAAATCTGTGTTCGATGCGTAAAACGCCTTCTTTCATTGGCGGAACATCAACTATTTCAACTTTTGGTGGGAAACCATCTGCTAAAAGACTGATTTTGTACTTATGTCCAGGTAGAAGTGAATAAACAAATTCACCAGTTACACTGTCCGCAACTAAAGTGGCTAAGACATCTCCGGTTTTGAAATCCATGATTTTGGCAATGGCAGAACTTGGAATGTCATCTATGTAGACAGTTCCAACAAGTAAGACTAAGACATTAAGTCGTTCGAAAGTGCCTGGCTGAATTCGATATATATCATGTAAGTTTTCACCACTTGCACGAGCAGAAGAAAAATATCCCCAATCCCCATCTTTTGTGATGTAGTAGAAGCGATCGTCATCTGTTGTGTTGATAGGATAACCAAGGTTTATTACCTCTTGCCAATCTTTAGCAGCGCTGTCATATTTTACATAAAACATATCATAGCCACCCATTGACCCATGCGATTCAGAGGCGAAGTAAAAAGAGGATCCGTTTGAATACATGAAAGGCGAATCCTCGTTGAATTCAGTATTAATCTTTGGACCGAGGTTCGATATATTTCCATACGAACCGTCTTCCCTCAGAATGGCCGTATAAATATCTCGTCCTCCTAATCCACCTGGTTTGTCACTTGAAAAATAGAGCGTGCGATTATCCGGGGCAAGAAAAGCGTGACCTTCATAATGAGGCGTGTTCACGCCACCTTTGATTTTTTGTGGTGCACTCCAAGCCGTGTCGCCAAGGTTTTCGCTTACATATATATCTTCTTCTGCATTGTCACCGCTTAAGTATATGTACATCCACTTTTTGTCATAAGACAAGCTCATTGAAGCCTCGTGACGATCGCTTGTGTTTATCTTATCGGAAATACTTCTCCCCTCACCGAAATTAAATTGATCGTCACCGCCTTCATGATCGGCAACGAAAATGTCTTCATAATAAGACCCGACAAATGTCTTTTTAGTCTGGTCGTTCATCAACTCACCTTTGCTGTCAGGTCCTCTGTTGGTGTAATATAAATGTTCGCCATCCGGGTCGATAACAGGACTGTATTGTGAGTTTTGAGGATTACTAGGAGGCGTTAATATTTCAAGGGTAAGGGCCATCTTTCGTTCCATGAGCTCAATGCCATTTTTACAATTTTCAATAAGTCGTAGCGTTTCAATGCGCCTCAGCCCGCTAACCTTTGACTTTTCAAGGTATTCGTTGTAAAGATTGATTGCATCATTAAACTGATACAGAAAATGTTTAGCTCGAGCCATGTAGAAAGTTGCATCTGGGTAATCGGTGCTGCCCCGAAGGTCCTTTAAGATGTCATAAGCTTTTTCTCTGCCAGTAGATTGAAAAACCATGCTTGCTCCAGTTTTATATTGGAGGTATACATCTCCTGAACGAACGTCCCAAAGACTGTCATAGACGGCTAAAGCTCTCAAATAACTTCCCTCTTCGAAAAGAATGTCGGCATCATATAGCCGTTTTTTAAACGGTCCAGATATGTCTTGAGCAAATAAAAGGTTCGCGCTGAAAACTAAAATAACTGCGCAAAGAATTGATCTTACGTTAGGTAGCATGAAGCAGGTCAATTGATGGTCTCCAAATTTATCAATATTGATTTGTAATGAAAGCGTTGGAATTGAGGATTACTAACTTTGACATCTTAATGAAATGTGAACTTTTCGAATTAGACAACGGCCTGAGAATCGCATTTCAGGAAGATAGCAGCATTCAAACCGTTCATTGCGGGTTTTTAATCAACGCAGGATCGCGTGATGAACTTGAAAATGAGCACGGTTTAGCTCACTTAATTGAACATTGTCTTTTCAAGGGAACTGCTAATAGAAAGGCGTTTCACATACTTTCTCGGCTGGATAGTGTAGGAGGCGAAATCAATGCATACACGACCAAAGAGGAAACTTGCGTTTACGCATCTTCCATGAATGAACACTTCCATCGAGCAAGCGAATTGCTGTTTGATATTGTTTTTGCTGCTAGCTTTCCAGATAAAGAAATTGCAAAGGAGATTTCCGTAATTCGCGATGAAATAAACAGTTACAAGGATAATCCAGACGAAATGTTGATGGATGAATTCGAGGAAAAATTATTTCCGAATCATCCGTTTGGGCGAACAATCTTAGGTACAGAAACTGGAATTTCTCAGTTAAATCAACAGAACATTCGCTCTTTTGTTGATCGACTTTACTCTACCGACCAAATCGTTTTTTCGTGTGTAGGGAACATATCTAGGAAGAAATTGATGCGGTTTGCTACTGAATATTTGGAAAAAATACCAAAACGCATCCGGGGCAATATCGACAGGACGATTCCAAAAACTACCGTTTTTGACGAAACAAACAAGCGAAACGTAAATCAAGTACATACGCTTCTCGGGGGAACTTCTGTTGGGTTAAGTGATGACAAAAGATCGCACATGATCTTATTGAACAACATATTGGGCGGGCCGGCATTGAATAGTAGACTAAATCTAAACATCAGAGAAAAGCTCGGTTATTGCTACCATATTGAAAGTAATTTTAATCCTTACTCCGATTTAGGAGTCTTTCAGATCTATTTTGGAACGGATCCCGCTTATTACAAGCGTACTTCCAAGTTGGTTCGAAAGGAAATGAACGACTTAATGGATAAAGCGTTAACGCCAAGAGCATTGGCTATGGCTCAAAAACAATTGCTCGGTCAAATCGCCCTTTCTCAAGAACAGCGCTCAAGCATCATGATTTCGACAGCCAAGTCATTACTCCATTTTGGTCGCTTAGATACCTTTGAGGAAGTAGAAGAAAAAATAATGGAGATTAACGCGAGTGATCTGCAATCTATGGCGATTGAATCGTTTCAGCCAAATAGGTTAAGCTCGCTATCCTTCATTCCAGAGAAACAGTAAACCAATAATTGGATGGATTTTTTACCCGAAGAAATAAATAATTACTGCCATAGATTTACCGAGGATGAATCTGATATCCTGGCCGAATTAAACCGGTTTACGCATGCCAACGTGCTACAATCTAGAATGCTTGCAGGACACTTGCAAGGAAGGGTTTTGTCGATGTTAAGTCATATGATACAACCAAGAACCATTCTTGAAATAGGCACGTACACAGGTTATTCGGCACTTTGTTGGGCTGAAGGTTTAGTGGAAAACGGACTAATTCATACGATTGAGCTAAATGACGAATTAGAAACTAAAATCTTGTCATTCATCAACAAGTCTGAACATAGAGAAAGGATCAAATTGCACATAGGTAACGCGCTTGAAATTATTCCCGCTTTAGAAGGAACGTTTGACATAGTTTATATAGATGCAGATAAAGAAAATTATGGTGCATATTATGATTTGGTAATTGATCGGCTAAAGCCCGGTGGTTATGTGATAGCGGACAATGTCTTGTGGAGTGGAAAAATCACTTCACATGAATCCGAAATGGATCATGAGACCCGGTGTTTGTATGATTATGCAAGGAAAATTCATGATGATGCAAGGGTTCAGAATGTACTTTTTCCGATCCGTGATGGTTTAATGATTGCTCGAAAAATATGAGGGTACTGGATTTTAGAAGTGATACCGTAACCAAGCCCACAGCCGCAATGTATGATGCCATGATGGCTGCGTCATTGGGTGACGATGTATTTGGTGACGATCCGACTGTGAATAGCCTTGAGCGGAAAGCGGCTGAAATGTTTGGCAAACAGGCGGCAATTTTTTGTCCCTCAGGAACAATGACCAATCAAATCGCAATAAAAGTCCATACTTCTCCTGGGGATGAAGTGATTTGCGATCAGCTATCTCACATTTACAACTATGAAGGAGGTGGAATCGCCTTTAATTCAGGGTGCTCCGTCAAATTACTTGATGGAAATCGAGGGAGGTTCACAGCAGCGGATGTCGTGAATGCAATTAATCCTGACGATCCACATTTTCCTTTTTCACGATTAGTGAGCATTGAAAACACGTGTAATAAGGGTGGAGGTGCTATTTGGGATATCAATCAAATAAAGGAGGTTTCAAAAATTTCGCGTGAAAGTGGTCTTGGAATTCATTTAGATGGAGCTAGGTTATTTAATGCACTTGTTGAATCTGGTAATTCAAAGCAGGAACTTGGGGATCAATTTGATTCAATTTCTATTTGTCTTAGCAAAGGTCTTGGATGTCCAGTTGGTTCACTTTTACTTGGGGAAGAGCATTTTATACGAAAGGCGCGAAGGATAAGAAAAGTGTTTGGCGGAGGAATGCGCCAAGCAGGAATTATCGCTGCCGCGGGAATTTATGCACTCGATAATCATATCGAACGATTGAAACAAGACCATAACTTGGCTAAAGATCTAAGTATGCTTTTGAATGCTACGAGCTGGGTGAAGCATATTGTAGCCCCTGAAACCAATATTGTGGTGATTGAGTTAGAGCAACCCGAAAAACAAAAAAGTATAATCGAACAGCTTGCGAGAAAAGGCGTATTGACAGTGGCTTTTGGTCTAGGTAAAATAAGATTTGTGACCCATCTGGATATTAATCAAAACGATTTGAATCTTTGCGCAGAACGATTTAAAGAAATCAAGTAACATGAAATCAGCATTTACGAAAGTGGCCATAGGCCTAAGTTTAGTTTTAGGTATGGCTCTCGTGTCATGTGAGGAATTGGGCATTCTCTCAGAAAGTGTCGGAGTAACGGATGAAGATGTGATTAACGGATTGCGTCAGGCCTTGGAAGTCGGAACGGATACTGCCGTTAGTCACCTAAACGTGCAAGATGGGTTTTACAAAGATGAGTTGGTTAAAATTCTATTGCCCGCTGAGGCACAACCAGTTTATGACATCTTGAATCTTTTGCCTTCAGGTATTGTTGATGAAACAATACTTTCCATTAATAGAGCAGCGGAAGACGCTGCCAAAGAGGCCACACCAATTTTTCTAGGCGCGATTCACGAGCTTACTATTGAAGATGGATGGGGAATCTTGAATGGAAATGATACAGCGGCAACTACTTATTTGAGAAGTAAGACCTATCAAAAGCTTTTTGATGCGTTCCAGCCGAAAATTGAAGCCTCTTTAGCCAAAGATCTTGTCCTTGGCATATCCGCTGAGAATTTGTATAGCAAACTGATTAACTTGTATAATACAGCAAGTATTGGCGGTCTTTTATTTGATGAAATCAACACGAATTCCTTGAGTGAGCATACCACAAACAGGGCACTTCGCGGACTTTTTATTAAAGTTGGCAATGAAGAGACACTGATCCGTGAAAACCCAACGCATCGGGTAACTCAATTACTTCAGCAAGTTTTTGCCGAACAGGATTAGAGCTTACTTAAAAATTATGGGCGCATGAGAAGAAGCGTCAGGAAATCCAATTCTGCATAAGATTGACATCGTTGGGGCAATTTGAGTAATTTGAATTTCCTCAATAGTTTCCCCCTTTGTTACGCCCCAGCCAAAGAAAATTAACGGAACATGGGTGTCGTAGGCATATGAACTGCCATGTGTTGTTCCTTTACCCTCATATTCCATCCATCCAGGAAGGTATTGGATGATAATGTCGCCTGAGCGTTGGGGGTTCCAACCTTGTGCGGCCAATTTGGAAAATTGATCTGGAGGCAAAGGGTGTTGCAAGTCTTTTATGTCCAAAGCATTTGATACCCCTGGATAATTCAGAGCAAAGTTTTTAATAACGGCATGGACTTTTTTTGACTCGAGGCCCTTTTTATCCAGTTCTTCATGGTTTACGAATACTTGTTGATTGGAATAATTTGAAATTAGTAATGCGCTTGGAAACAATAATTCAAGCTCGGCTTTTAATTCAGTCTCAAACTTTTCATCATCTATATAATCTACAGGAATCTTGTTGTCACTCATGTATTTTGGAATGGGAGCAGCGGCATGGTCTGCGGTTAAGAAAAGTGAGTAGTTCCCAACACCTACTCGTTGATCTAAGGCCTTTAACAAGAGCGCGATTTCCTTATCAAGCTTTAAATAAGTATCCTCAATTTCCATAGATTGTGGTCCATAGCTATGACCTATCATGTCTGGAGATGAAAAGGAAATAGAGAGGAAGTCAAGGTGATCGTCTTGACCGAGGTCTTCATTTATTATTACGTCTTCAGCAAATTTTCTGACATAGGTGTTGCCATAAGGGGTGCTCGCAAACGCATAGTAGCCGCGCTGCGCAATGCTTTGTTTGACATCATATGGAAAAATGGGATCTCGACCTTCTATGAGTGCTTTTTCATAAGGTGAGTTATCCGCTGTACTTTCTATATAGAGCTCAGGCGCTAAACTCAATTCCCAATTCATCTTCACCAATTCATCTGGAATTTTTTTTGCGTTGAATGATTTGACCCACTTTGGTAAGTCTGTCATATAGTAAGTGCTAGTAATCATATTTCCAGATTGATAGTCCATCCAGTATGCTGCATTAGCTGAGTGACCGGCAGGTAGGATTGCGGCCCTATCTTTAATGGAAACACCGATGGATTTACCTTTGAACTGATTGGACTGACGAACGGCATCGCCTAATGTGGTTGTCAACAAGCGATGAGGAGACATTTTTCCGTTCGCGTTATCGGTGCCCACCGAATTCACATTATCGTCACCTACGCAATACAAATTTCCATCAACATCACGGTCATACCAATAATTTGAGATGATTCCATTTACCATGGGTGTTGTTCCCGTGAAAATAGATGCATGACCAGGTGCGGTGTATGTGGGAATGTAATTGAAATGTACGTTTCGGCAGTAATAGCCATTATTTATGAGGCGTTTAAATCCATCGTCTTCGAATTTGTCCCAATAACGGTACAAATAATCTTGGCGCATTTGATCCACCACGATTCCAACGATGAGTTTTGGTTGCCCTTGAGAAACACCCGCAAAAAAAGATAGTTGTAAAACGACAAGGATTAAAAGTGATCTCATTTGAATTGCTTTGATAGAATGAAGAGCATAGAAAGACAAAATGCGAAACTTATGGTTACGTTCAGTACCGCCCACACATATTGCCCTGATT
>Ga0115566_10005167_pt1 | contig 10278 bp, 10 predicted proteins | sample COGITO_mtgs_1204_3_FD_87173 | JGI IMG/M metagenome (GOLD analysis project Ga0115566, IMG submission 87173) | Pelagic marine microbial communities from North Sea - COGITO_mtgs_120405 | ecosystem: Environmental > Aquatic > Marine > Epipelagic | place: Germany:Helgoland, sampling site Kabeltonne...
AAAAGTATATTGAAAAAGTATTAATATTAATAGTTTAATCAAATTTTAATTAAAATTTAATTAAAATTTATTTTCTAAATTTTTTTCTTTAGTAATAATATAACAATGGGAGGAGGTTTAATGCAACTCGTAGCTTACGGCGCTCAAGATGTTTACCTTACTGGTAACCCCCAGATTACCTTCTGGAAGGTGACTTACCGTCGCCACACTAACTTTTCGATGGAATCCATTGAACAAACCTTTAACGGTCAAGCCGATTTTGGTCGCCGTGTCACCTGCACTATCAGCCGCAACGGTGATTTGGCTTACCGGACCTACTTGCAGGTGACTTTGCCCGAAATCAATCAGTCTATGAAAGGCGCCAACGAAGCGGGCGTGTGGTCTCGCTGGCTCGATTTCCCTGGTGAGCAAATGATCTCCCAGGTTGAGGTTGAAATCGGTGGTCAACGCATTGATCGTCAATATGGTGACTGGATGCACTTGTGGAACCAGCTCACGCTCTCCAAGGAGCAAGAGCGCGGGTACTTCAAGATGATTGGTAACACCACTCAATTGACCTACATTACGGATCCCTCGTTCTCGCCTGTTGACGGACCTTGTGCTTCGTCTGCCGCCGTTCAAGTGTGCGAGCCCCGCAATGCGCTCCCCGAAACTACTCTCTATGTTCCCTTTCAATTCTGGTACTGTCGCAACCCTGGGCTTGCGCTCCCCCTGATTGCTCTTCAATACCACGAAGTCAAGATTAACCTCGATATTCGTCCCATTGATGAGTGCTTGTGGGCCGTGTCTACTTTAGCGTGCGACGACACCGCCAGCAAGCGTGTGACGTCTGCCTACAACCAATCGCTTGTGGCGGCTTCCCTCTATGTCGACTATGTCTTCTTGGATACCGATGAGCGTCGCCGTATGGCCCAGAACCCCCACGAATACCTCATTGAACAGCTTCAGTTCACTGGTGATGAATCCGTTGGGTCGTCCTCCAACAAGATTAAGTTGAACTTTAACCACCCCTGCAAGGAATTGATCTTTGTTGTTCAGCCTGATGCCAATGTGGATTATTGCTCTTCCCTCACCTGCGGAACTACCTTGTTCAAAACGCTCGGTGCCCAGCCCTTTAACTACACTGATGGAATTGACGCGCTCCCTAACTCTATCATGGCGTTCGGTGGTAAAAACGAGGTTGTTGGTGATTTTATCGATGGAACGACTGGTCTCTTCTATGACCCCGGAGCCGTTGATGTTACTGCCGGTGCCAACTGGAACCATGGTGCGGGCGATAATTACAATGCTTTCGCTGCCAACAATACCTCGGGTGTTTCGGATGCCGGAACCTTCGTCCTTACCGAATCGTCCCTTGACATGCACTGCTGGGGTCAGAATCCCGTCGTCACTGCTAAGCTCCAGCTTAACGGTCAAGACCGCTTCTCTGAGCGTGAAGGAAGTTATTTCTCCCTCGTCCAGCCCTTTCAGCACCACACCCGTGCCCCTGATGAGGGTATCAATGTCTACTCGTTCGCCCTCCGCCCCGAAGAGCACCAGCCCTCTGGCTCCTGCAATTTCTCGCGCATTGACAACGCCACTCTCCAGCTGGTCTTGTCCAATGCGACCGTCTCGGGCACCAACACGGCTAAGGTCCGTGTGTATGCCACCAACTACAATGTGTTGCGTGTGATGAGCGGTATGGGTGGTCTTGCTTACTCCAACTAAACATAAAATTTCATACTATAAAAACAATTCATACTATAAAAACAATTCATACTATAAAAACAATTCATACTATAAAAACAATTCATACTATAAAATTTATAATATGAATAGTGTAATAATTAATTACAATATCTTAGAATAACAAATATTATCCCACATAATAAAACTTCCAATATCAGTAATCCCATGATTATATGCTTTTGAACAACTCAATAAGTTTATATTATATGTGATTGGCATTCTATTTTCATAAATAATATTATTATTCAGTATCAAATAATGTGTATCATCGCCTTTAATCATATTTAATTTATTATTTATATTAGGATTTACTTTCCCTACAAAATAATTATTATCTGTCAAAATTATACCATTTTTCCAATTATTTGTTTCTTTTAAATAAATATTAGTTACAGTTTTATGCAACGCATTGTATCCGCCTCTAATTAAAAAAGACATAATATAACTTAGAATAATAAATTATATTATAGGGTTGTTGTTAAATAGTTGTTGTTAATATTATAATATGATTTATATATTCAATTCAATAATCGTTGAGAAAAAAAATCATCAAATTCATTGTAATTAACGATATTAAAATCTATATAATTATAAAAATTTTCTTTACTAAAATCATAATTTTTTATATTATATCTAAGATCAATATCATAGATAAACAATTTTCTATTCTCATAAATAATCCCATTATTCACCATTAATATATTTATATCATCATATTTAACAATTTCAATCACATTATCACGTGACGAATCAATCTTAAAATTAACACCATTTATCATAACTGCCCCATTTTTCCATATATTTGTTTTTTTTAATGAAACATTAATAACATGACGATAAAACGAATCATAACCACCTCTTAATGCGAACGACATTCTGATGATTTATATTAATATAGTATATCATTATTTTTTTAATATATAATAATTAATATTATAATATATTAATATAGTCACATGTCTGAATTATTCAAATATTTATTAAAATATGAAGAATCGTGGTGTAAAAAAATGGGGTATTTTAATCCGTATATAGATAAATTTACGACACATCTTACTAATAAAATGCCTTTTTATGATGGAGAATGTTATAAGAGATACCCGCGGTTTAAACGGGTATATGATAAATTGTGGGTTGTAAAAAGTCAAGGTTTAATTGGCGGGCGTTTAGAAAAATTAAAAGGGAAAGAAGATAAAGTAGTTTATCCTATTTTTATTAAACCGCGCTGGGGACATTTATCAGCCTGTTCAAAAAATTGTTTTAAAGTTACATGTGCAGATGATCTTACAAAATACATTGATTATAAAGACATGATGTGGTCTGAATTTATTGACGCCAGCGAAGTTATGACTGATTTTATTATGTTAAATGGTAAAATTGTTCATCAAATTACTTATACTTATTCCGAAAAACAAAATGGGTTTAGTGACGATTGGAAAATTATTTCTCCCGATACTAAACCACCAAGCAATATATCCGAATGGGTTAAGCACCATATGACTGATTATACAGGCGTTGTCAATATACAATATCGTGATGCAAAAATTATTGAGGTCAGTTTACGATTAGCTCGAGGCGGTGCTTATTTACTTAGTACAAAAAATAAACCATTAATTACAAATGTTAATAACATTTTTAATAAAAAAGAATGGAACTACAATTTGACGAAAGAAATGAGGTTCAAGCCTTTTTATGTGTATAAATGTTTTACATCTCTCCCCATAGTTTCTCTCTTCCCCCAAAAATTAATTGATTTGTTTGTAGAAAAACATACAAGGTTCCCTTTTTATGAATATTATTTTGAGCCCGTTGGTACAACGGGTATGGTGTTTTTTCAATTTATGGACGATGATTTTGATCGCGGAATGCAAACAAAAAAACAAATTGAAAAAATATTTAATATAGCGCAAATAATAATGTATATACTATTGGCTTTATCTATTTTCCTTATTGGATTTACCGATTGGTCATATCGCACTATTTTTCTTTTATGCGTAATTCTCATATTTATGACACGCCTGTTCAATCCCATTAGTGTAAATTATAGATTATACAAGGCCCAAAAACAATCGATTTTTAAAGAAGGACCTACAAAAGACACCGCGGATGATATTGAACCATTTGATAACCCGTAAAGATATAGACCATTTTTCATATTTAACTAAACAAATCCTTGATCGTTGATCTTTGATCGTTGATATTTTATTCATTTACTAATATATAAAATGTCGCAACGTATAGAATTATCCTTATTTTTAATGATAATCACTCTTGGTTTAGTATTATTATACTCCTATTATTATTTTGCAATAAATAATAACAAAATAATTAACGATTTGTGGGGTAACATCCGTAATATAAAACATTTAGTACCCGTATATGTTGGCTCAATGATTTTAGCGGCAATTGGGTTTTTATCTGCTCTATACTATTTATATAAAACCACATCACTTACACCATACGAGAAAAAAATAATACCGATATCATTAATAATTATTGTGTTTGTGTCTATTTTTTGGATGCCTTTATCATTAAACTATTTGAAAATAAAGAATAAAACAATTTTCAAAGCAGCATACTTGAAATATGCGATTATTGGCGTTTTAAACATTGTTGCATTTGCGTCTCTCTATTCAACTGTATTAATTAATAATATCAAAGAGAAAAACTATAAATTAGAACAAAAAATAGCAATCGTTGGAATGAGTTATTTTTTCATACATACTTTTTTCTTTGATAATGTATCGTGGAATTATAACTTTTTTTAAGGTTTATCAATCATTCTAAATGATGAAATAATCAATTGCGTAAAAACTCCTTACGCACACACTCAAAATCATCAGTTGACCGAAAAATATTAATAATATCAGCACTCGTATATTTATTGTCAATTTCGTCCGAAATATCTTCAAGTCGCACAGAAATATCCCAAAATTTTTCTATCATTTTTGCTACATCGTAAGACGAGCATTTTTTAAAATGTAGCTTGATATCAATACGACCTGGTCTTATAAGAGCCTTATCCAATACCTCTACCCTATTGGTCGTCATAATAATAATACGACCGCAGCATTCATTAATTCCGTCCAGCATATTTAATAAACAAGAGAGATTGTTATTTTTATTTTTATTTTCACTTTCATTTGTCATTTTTAAAAATGATGATAAAACCGATACTTCGTTTCCAGAATTATCATGCGGGAGGACGAGTGAAGGAGCAGGCACTTGTGGTATAGGCACAACTGTTTTTGTTGTCGTTGTCGTTGTCGTTGGTCGTTCTTTCACCACTTCTCCCAATGCGTCAATATCTTCAAATATGATAATGCGTTGATCTTGGGGGATAATATGCGTATCATCCAGTTCTTCGCTATAAATAATATGTTGTAAATCAGTGAAATCCATTCCATCATTTAATTTAATATCAATCCCGTGCCGGTTTGTATAATTCATCAACTGTTTAATAAACCGCGTTTTGCCGCAGCCAGGTTCACCATACAACAGAATACCAAGATTATAAGGAATACCTTTTTTCATATACCATTCTTTATTATTCAAGAAAAAATCTATTTTTTGCATAACCGTTTCCATCTCTTGAAAATAACTGTTTTGAAAAGTAATGGCCGATTCCCAAGGTACCGATTCAATGAATATGGAATTATTTCCCCTCTTATTTTTATTCGTGTTTTCATTATTCTTTCCATTGCGTGCTGTAATAAATAGCTGTTTATCGATAGATGTATGACGCAAATGATCCTTATATTCTTTTACTTTTTCATCAACCCATTTTTGCAAGGCTTCCAAAGATAAAGTATAAGAATATACTACCAGAGTATTCACCTCTACAAAATCACTATGTTGCGCACTTCGATGTTTTTCTTTTTTACCGCTTTTAATAACACCACGAATTTCGTCCGTCAATTTAAATTCTTTGCGTTGTTCGACCAAATAAGCACTGCGGGTTTCATTTTCATTATCCCAATCAAAATCGGCATCTTCTTTTAAACGATACACCGTCTCATTCTTTTTAGTTAAAAAAAACATAATCGCTTTAAATTTATTTGTTCGCGCGTTCGCCTCATTGCTGATGACAATACTTTTTTTATTATGTTCGCTCCAACTGATATATATGTCCCGCAAATAATCTATATCCGATGTGTAAAACATGAAAATAATAAAGGCTAATAGTGTAAAATCAAATAAAATGATACCTGTTTTCAAAGATTCAATAATACTGGATGCTTGACCCATGACAATAGGTATAATAAAGTATTCCGGTGACATTTTTGTTTAGCGGTATATACCTTAGCGTTATACTTATAGAGCGAATTAATTTTAAATCTATTTAGAATTAATATTTAAAAAAAACTTATTCCACTATATTCAACATCTGGAAATGGATGTATTTGATCAACAACTTGTCTATAAGTTATATTATATGCCATTTAATCTTTTTAAATTTCGGTAGAACCTTCTATACTGAGAGAACTGATATTATAAGCGGGCGCTGTAACATTATCCACATTGACATTATGCTCCATGATATATATATAGAATGCTAGTAGTGTAAAATCAAATAAAATGATACGAATGTTCAACGAATCAATAATATTGGCTGCTTGGCCCATGATAATCGGTATAATAAAGTATTCTGGCGACATTTTTGTTTAGCGGGATATAGTGTAGCGTTATACTTATAGAGAAAATTAATTAAAAATCAATTTTAAATCAATTTTTAATTGGATAGTTGTTTTTTCTTGCTGCGTATGCGTTTCATTTTTCAATTACGAATTTTTTTTGATTGAGTTTACATTTGTGCGTACGCTGTTTGACGCCACTAACATTATCAGCATCAGTATCATCAAAATTAAAAGTATCATATACTATTAAAGCTATACTTGGGTTTAATTCTTTTTTTAAATTACTTGATATCAATAAATAGTTGTTTCTTCTTTTATTATAATAGCCCCCTCCCCCTCCCTCCCTCCCCATATTTTATTTTACAAAGGTTGATTAAACAGCCGATTCATATTCATCACTTCTGGCTTCTCTTCTTCATGATGAAACAATTTATGAATTAAACTATTCGCGCGGAACCGAATGCTATATTCTTGTTGGAGTTTATTGCGTCCAACACGACCCATCGTTTGAATACATTTTTCTTGGCTCATACTAGCTAAATCATTCCCAATATAGCCATGACAGAACTGATAATTCGTGCCATAAATATAATCCGTTGACGCGATAATCATAAACAGTTTATGTTCTTGCGCCAATTTTTTCATAATTTCCGTATAGCGGACGCTTTTGTGTTCCGAAAACACACCAATACCCATCAGCAACAAGAGTTTCCAATAATCTTCTACATCCGGAATCCGCATAATTTGTTCAACGGTGTCTTCCGAAATAGCACAAGTAAACGCATTCGTAATATTGCCAGGATTCATTTTCGCTGCATATTTATACAAATGGTCGCGCGTATTCGGCACATAAGTCGGATTTAAAACAATCGTCTGCATACTTTCACGCAATACGGATAATTTTTGTTTTTTAACTTTCATCTCTGGCGAGAGCTTATCGTCTCCGTTATTTTTATCTTTTTTGTCGCCGCTGGTCGTATTGGATTTACTTGCCACGGCGTCTTCCAAATCTTTTTCCAGATCTTTAATTTGCCCGTTAAGATTCCGATTAAAATGAATTTTCTCCATAATATCTTTCGTTACTCGTTCAGGGATTTTGGCATTTTGGATATAAAATTGTGCGATTTTATTAATGTCATCGGCTAGAAAGATAGTCGGTCCATCTGTTAGCGTATATGCGTCAGTTGTAGTGACATTCACATTTGATTCGTGTATCTTTTTCCTACTCGCAGTAAGGGCCTGATAAATCGCCGGATAACTTTCTGTTTTAATGTTTCCGAGCAAATCCAAGTAGAATAGTTTGATGGATGCCATATCTAACGCATCCATATCAGGGAAATAATTACTAATTTGGTAGCGATCGTTTTTCAGTTCTATCTTATTGTCTGTATTACTATGTACATGCATAATAAACCGCACCGCTTCGCGCAAATCAATATAACGCAATAAGGTTTTATATTGTTTACAATGATCCACGACTTCCATCATTTTGTCATACTCCTCGTGCAGATAATGCGGCATTTCAACATAGCCTTCACGATTAATAAGCGGTATTGTTTTCTTACAGTCATAGCTTATGATTTCATGCACTTCTACGCCGTCAAATCGCGAGCAGAAATCAGAAATGGTTTCAGTAATTTCTGTTTGTTGGGGTAGAGTGGCCGAGGAAAGAACCATATTCGGAATGAGATTTTCCGTCCAATTTTTATGAATAATCGCATGCAAATCATGATTTTCATAATCCATCGTAATTGTCGGCTCGTCCCAATAGGTAATAATTTTGTGTTTGTTATTAAAAGCCAACATATAAAGCATAGCCGGTAAATAGGACTGTACATCACAAATCATTATTTCGACCTTCTCGCCCTGCGAATTGTCGACTTTTCCAATCCCTCCACTTTTACTGTGTTTTGTATATTCCTTCGCAGCATAGTAATGCAGTCGTATATCCTCGGCGTCATTACAACCAAATGCAAAGGCTATTTTTTTATGAATAGAAATGGCTGCTTTGGCAAGCGACAATCCGACATGTCGGGCCGCACACACGAAAATAACGCGATAATTTGCGGCTAAGCCAAGCGGTGACATGGTTTTCCCCGTTCCAGTTGGCGCAATATAAAGCACCAATTTTGGATTTGGTTGTTTGCAAATCGAAAAGAGCTGTTTTTGATGGTCGTATAAAGTTTCATCCGCATAACGAAGCAAATAATCATTTTTCTCAATTAAGTAATAGCTTTGTTCCACCATCAACTGCATTAACTCATGCGATGGTATATTTTCGATAGTATCATGAACAATTGTTGTAATTTGCCGCCGCAATTCAACATTTACCGTTTCAATATTGTATTTCAACAATTTATGGATAGTGTAAAGATAAAATAACCAATTTTTACCATCATTTGTAGATGACGCAGATGTTGAGGTTTTGCTTTTATTATTTTTCGGTTTGTTATTGCTTGCTTTTCGCTCCATCATTTTTTCCATTAAATCAATTAGAATAAATTCAAAAATTTGTTGTTTTTGTTCATCAATATGTTTTGTGGTATTTTCCATACGAATAATATCTGCTTTTTTCATAACAAATTTTGTCTTTTTTTGTACAGCTTTTTCCAATGGTAGATTCACTCCATATTTCTTACACAAATCCGTAATTTTTTTTTTGAAATAATTTATATAAATATACTCATCAAATTGAGCCGGATTTGTAATTTTCATATATTGAGCGATTGAAGCCGTATAATTCCGAGATATATTTACATTGGCAAACCCATCGGCAATTAACTTCAAAATATGTTTTTCGGCATCATTGCAAGGGACCTCAATACCTTCCCATTCTTCTTTAGATAGCTTGCTTTGTTTTGTAATAAAATTCATTTTTTGCTCGGTCACGACTATAGTGTATGTTATAATTATAATTTAAGCTTTATTTCAATTTTATAGTATATTAAAAAAATAATATACTATAAAATTGAAATAAAAACAAAGGAATAATATTATTTATATATTACATAATCTATAAAATGGATAATGAAACTACGCCTATTATTGTATCGATTGAGGGTAATATTGGCTCAGGTAAGTCTACTTTATTAACCGAATTACAGAATAAATATGGCGAAGATACTTCTATTTGTTTTATCCAAGAACCGGTTGATGTATGGAATACAGTACAGGATGAAAATGGCGTTTCTATTTTGGAAAAATACTATGCCGACCAAAAAAGATACGCTTTTCCTTTTCAAATGATGGCTTATATTTCGCGTATTTCAATCATTCGCGATGCCCTTAAACAAAATTATAAAGTTATTGTTCTTGAACGCAGTGTATTTACTGATGCGGCTGTTTTTGCAAAAATGCTGTTTGATGATAAGAAAATTGAGGAAATTGAATACAAAATCTACATGAAATGGATAAATGAATTTAGTAAAGATATTCCGCCTATTAAATTTATATATGTACGAGCGGATCCCGAAATTTCCTTTCAGCGTATTTTACAACGCGGCCGCCATGGCGAGATTATTCCCATTGAATATTTACAAAATTGCCACAAATACCATGATAAATGGCTGCTGTCAAATAATCCTAACCCCATGTTGGTATTAGACGCAAATAAGGATATAACTAAGGATAAGGTTATCTTGGACATATGGCTGAATGATATTCATCGGTTTATATATCAATAAATATATATATCAATAACTGCATATATCAATAACTGCATATATCAATCATAAAAAAATATATAATATATATAATATATAAAATTCTATATTTTTTAATACTATTCCAAGAATCCAAGAATCCAAGAATCCATGGATTTTTCTGGGTTTGACCATCGCAAATCGATTTTGGACATTTATAAATGTCCATTTTGCAAAAGGGCCGGACCGGTCTGTGAAAAACCTTGGAAATA
>Ga0115566_10005171_pt1 | contig 10274 bp, 9 predicted proteins | sample COGITO_mtgs_1204_3_FD_87173 | JGI IMG/M metagenome (GOLD analysis project Ga0115566, IMG submission 87173) | Pelagic marine microbial communities from North Sea - COGITO_mtgs_120405 | ecosystem: Environmental > Aquatic > Marine > Epipelagic | place: Germany:Helgoland, sampling site Kabeltonne...
ACATTTTGTTGATAGTCGCAGTTTTGAGCCGATAAATTGGGCTTGTTGATGACGGACAGATAATCCCGATTATTCGGATAGCTGGTCAAATAAATTTTATCATCTGGTCCACGTTTGAGGCTATAGGTGAAGCTATCGCACGACATAGCGCAAACAGTGTCACAGCTGGCAATAAAGGCGTCCGTGTCTGGTAACAGGGTGACATCAAATTGTACAAGATAAAGATCCCAAGTGTTGTTTTGCGCATAAGCACCATAGAGTTTTGAGTTGTCGCTAGAGAATTCCAAAGAATATATTCCAAATATTTTTTCTTCCAAATAGAACAATGAATGTGCTGTAATAGCACCTGTACTAGCATCGATATTAAACACTCCGTATCGACCAGATTGACGGAATGTTGCCGCAAGCGTTTGTTCATTAGGAGATACGGACAAATATGCGGGTCCGATAAACTCAGTTCCAGAAGTGTCTATCTCAAAACTAACGGGATAGGGATATTCGCTGTAGCTAAGGTTTATTCCGGAGCTATCTATCTTATAAACTCGAAAAATTGCGCTATCTATTCGATGGGTTATCAACCAATAACCATTGTGTGTTGTACTGTTCACATAATTGAGATATTCGGATATATTGGTGCCTATAGGCGCGGATTTCAATGAATCTACCACATCGCCTAGCCCGTTGTTTAATGAAAAATCGATTAGGCTGAAGAAAAGCTGTACTGAATCGTAAGCCTGACCCGTGCCTATCATGAGGAATTTGTCCAAGTGGTCGGGTAGTTGGAGGAATAGCGATGTTTGCGCAGCAGAAGTATTCCAATATATGCTGTCGCCATTTGGCATAACGTTGTGGTTTTTATCGTAAACGGTAGTACCACTAGCATAAGCCATCAGGCCGCCCTGTGCATCCATTAAAACACCGCAACCTTCGTTCGAATACAGGTGAGATGATGAGTCTACAATAACACCGTTTTCAGTAAATATTAATCCTGCACTATCTCCAAAAAACCAGTAAGTCGGGTAGATTTGGGCATTGCAAACAATCGAGCCAAGAAGAAATAGAAGAATAGTATATTTAGAAAAATTCAAGGCCAGATTAGTTAATTATTACATCCGCTGGGCTCGTCCAATTTACGGTCAAACTTCCGCAAGGACAACCTGGGAAAGGAAGTGTAACGTTATTTGAAAGACCTAAACAACCATTAAAACTTGCCTCTACGCAATAGTCGGGTCCACACGGCCCGCCAGAACAACTTGTTACGGGACATACTTTTATATAACCCCATTCATAGCAATCATTGGAGCATGACGGTATCAATGCCGTTCCCCCTCCATTCAGAACACAGGTCGGGCCTGCTACACAAGCTGCATCGCATCCAATGTCGTTTCCGCAGTAGAGAGTAACAATTACAGGGCATAAAAAACTAGTGTTTGTTATACTTACTGTCGGTGCCTGAGAAAATGAATTCATGGCAGTGAATGTCATGGAAATGAGGAATAATAGCTGTTTCATTAATGTTATTTTTCGTAAAGATAAAACTCATTATTTTAAGGAGTTACTCAATTTCATTCATAATTACAGACGCAAATGTTTTGAATGGAATGCTTTTGAATCTTTTTAAACCAATTTTATTCAAAGCCGAAAACTACAAACTATCGCGTGAGTAGAACAGTTGATTTATCGATATGAAAGCGCGAAATCAGCTTTATTTTTTCGACTAGAATTCAAATTAGTCAAGCAAGGCCGAATGTTATATTTGTTCGAACTTAAGATTTGATATGAGCGAAATCGCCAAAACAGCTGATAAGACGAAGGATCAGAAGATAGATAGAAAAGAATTGCTCAAAGCTTGGGAACTCATGTGCACGGCCAAAAGCATGAGCGATTTATACAACGAAAAAATACAACTCACCTCCAAATATGTCCATGCTACGAGCAGGGGGCATGAAGCCGCTCAATTGGCGTTGGCCTTGCAGCTAAAACCCCAAGATTGGGTAGCGCCATATTACCGCGATGACTCCATCTTATTGGGCATAGGCATGAAGCCCTACGATCTCATGTTGCAGCTTTTTGCCAAGCGCGATGATCCTTTTTCTGGTGGACGAACCTACTATAGCCACCCGTCATTAAAAGATGACGATAAGCCAAAAATCCCGCATCAGTCTTCTGCAACGGGCATGCAGGCCATTCCTACAACAGGAGTCGGAATGGGCATTCAATACAAAGAGTTAATGGGTCTTGCAGACGATTTTAAGGGCGAAAATCCCGTTGTCGTTTGTTCCTTGGGTGATGCATCCATAACAGAGGGCGAAGTGGCCGAAGCTTTTCAGATGGCAGCACTCAAGCAGTTGCCCATGCTGTATTTTATTCAAGACAATGAGTGGGATATATCGGCCAGTTCAGATGAAATTCGCTCGGGCGATGCCACTCATTATGCGCGAGGTTTCAAAGGCCTTGACGTTGTGACGGTTGAAAATGGCCACGATTTCATGGAATGTTACTCGGCATTAAAACGCACCATAGCAACCATTCGGAAAGAGCGAAGACCATTTTTGGTACATCTAAAAGTGCCGCTGTTGAGCCACCACACTTCTGGTGTGCGCATGGAATGGTACCGCGATGATTTGGAAGACGACAAGTTGCGCGATCCGCACCCTTATTTTGAGGCCCAGCTGCTCGATTTTGGATTTACAAAAGCAGAACTTGATGCCTTGCAAGCATCTGCACAAGCCTTAGTTTTAGCCGATTTTGAACGGGCTCAACAAGCGGAAGAACCGAGGCCATCGGATTTAACAGACCACATTTTTGCACCAACACCCATTACAGAAGAAAAGGGTGAACGCGACCCTGCGGGAAAGGAAAAGACCGTAATGGTGGACAGCGCCTTGTTCGCCATGCGTGAAATATTAGAGAAGCATCCAGAGGCTTTGTTATATGGGCAAGACGTTGGACATCGGCTAGGTGGAGTGTTCCGCGAAGCCGCTACTTTGGCCCAGCAATTTGGCAAGGAACGCGTTTTCAATACTCCCATACAAGAAGCCTTTATCATTGGGTCGACCGTGGGAATGAGTGCCGTTGGGCTAAAACCCATCGTTGAAGTTCAGTTTGCAGATTATATCTGGCCGGGATTGAACCAACTGTTCACCGAAGTAAGCCGAAGCAACTACTTGAGCAACGGCAAATGGCCAGTAAGCTGCGTGATTCGAGTGCCTATTGGCGCCTATGGAAGCGGAGGACCTTACCACAGTTCTTCCGTGGAAAGTATTCTGTCCAACATTCGCGGAATCAAGGTGGCCTATCCGAGCACGGGCGCTGACTTAAAAGGTTTGTTGAAAGCTGCGTTTTACGATCCAAATCCCTGTGTGCTGTTGGAACACAAGGGATTGTATTGGTCGAAAATCAAAGGAACGGAAGGCGCAAAAACGACAGAACCGAGTGAAGACTATGTTGTTCCTTTTGGCAAAGCACGTGTCGTGCAAGAGGCTGATCAAAGCAAAATTGATACTGGCGAATCGTGTGTGGTCATCACTTATGGACGTGGTGTTTATTGGAGCATAGCTGCCGCAAAACACTTTCCTGGCCAAGTAGAAATTTTGGACTTACGCTCCATCCAACCCGTAGATGCAGAGGCCATTTTTGGCTCGACAAGAAAACACGGAAAGGTCGTTGTGGTAACAGAAGAGCCAAGAGGCAGCTCCTTCGGGCAAGGGATTGCTGGTCGCGTTGTAGACGATTGCTTTGAATCGTTGGATGCACCCGTCATCACCGTTGGCGCTGTGGACACTCCCGCCATTCCGCTGAACGAAATTCTCGAACAAGCCTATTTACCAAATGAGCAACAGGTGAAGGACGCGATTGAACGGGTGTTAGGGTTTTAGCGCCTTTTCTCAAAACCGGTTGAAATCGTAACGCCCCATTTTTATTTATGGATACTTGGGGATAAGCTATGATTATTGTACGTATAAATTATATTTTTGTACGTATGACGACAAAGCTTACACTTTCTGTTGACCAGAGTTTGATCGAACAAGCAAAGGCTTATGCCAAGAACAATGGTACTTCCGTATCAAAAATGGTTGAACAGTATTTGCGTAGCGTTCTGAAATCTAGTAAGGATACTGTGAAGTCTAAATCAGACATTTTAGATGCGTTAACTGGAATTTTGGAAGATCCTGGCCCCAATTGGAATGAAGACGATGCACGCTACGAATACTTCAAAAAGAAGTATGATTTATAAACGAGTATTTCTTGATTCGAATGTCCTAATTGACCTTTTGCTTTCTCGAAAGCCATTTCAACTAGAGGCTCGCTCGGTTTTTGAACTTGGTATTGCGGGAGAAGTGGAGTTGTTTACGTCCAGCCTATCCTTTATGAATACGCATTACATTGTGAGCAAGACTTTCGGACAAAAACGAGCTTTAGCCGTCATGAGTGAAGCGAGAAAACTACTGAGTCTTTTAAGTGTCAATGAAAACATCGTGGATGCTGCGATTCAAAATTCGGGTACTGATTTTGAAGATGCTGTTCAGTACTATAGTGCAAAAGCAGGGCAATGCGATGTCATTGTAAGTAGAGACAAAAGTGGGTTTAAAGACTTTGACATACCCTGTAAATCTCCGAAGGAGTTTATTGAGATATGGAAAGTTAAATGAGCATCGGGTGAAGAAAGCGATTGAGCGGGTGCTGAGGCTTTAAGTAATTGCCAACACCTTCGCAAACAAATCATTCTCCGCCTCAGTTCCCGTAGATATGCGCACGCAATGCGGTAAACCAAATGCGCGCAAGTGGCGGATGAAAATTCCTTTTTGCATCATATCGTCCGTGAATGCTTTGGCCGCATCTTCTGTTTTAAGATCGACCATGACGAAGTTTCCGTAAGAAGGAATGTAGTTGAGTTCTGCGTCATGCAGGGCGACATAAAACTGTTGCAAGGCAGTCTTGTTGAGGGTTACGGTCTTGTTAACGTGTTCTGCATCCATGATGGCTCCGATGCCAGCAGCTTGCGCCAAGTTGGATGGGGCGAAGGTCATTCGAACTTTGCGAATGGCTTCAATCAATCTTGGGTCACCTAACGCGTAACCCACACGAATACCAGCTATTCCATAAGCCTTTGAGAAGGTGCGAAGCGTAATGACGTTGGGCTTTCTAAGCGTAAAACTATCGGGATATTCATCTGAAATGACTTTGGCATATTCGTAATATGCTTCGTCCATGATGATCAACACATGGTCGGGAACAACTTCAACGAGCTGTTCGAACTGCGCTTTTGTGATGATGGCACCCGTAGGATTGTTGGGATTGGCGATGTAAATCGCTTTGGTCTGTGGCGTGATGGATTCCACCAAGCGATCAAGGTCAAATTGATATCCACGCGCCAAAGGAATGCGCTTACAAGGAACACCATTAGCCTTTGCCCATATGTAAACAGCCACAAAAGTTCCATCGCACGTAAGTAACTCATCATCGCCTTCGAAAAAGGCACGAAACATACAATCGAAAACAGATTCTGACCCATTGTCAACGGTCACACAGTCGGCCGAGCAATTGTTTTGGGCAGCGATCAGTTCGCAAAGTTGCGTAGCTGAGGGATCGGGATAGAGGTGCGAATTGGACAGAGCCGCTTCAATCTGTTGGAGGGCTTTAGGCGAAGGGCCTAAATTATTTTCGTTGTTCCAAAGGACAGCCCATTCCTTTAGTTGAAGTTCTTCTACCAGTTGAGCAACCGGTTTGCCTGGTTTGTAAGAAACCAGTTCTTGAATATTTTGAGGAATTGAAATCATGGCGCGTTATTGAGGGGTTCAATGCGCCTACCAGTCTTATGTTGGCAGACTGGCTAAAGTTAAATTTTCTAGCCTATCCGAAAAGCAATAATGCAAGAATGCAAATCATAAGACCCGATATCCAAACAATTCCAAATCCTCCCATAGTAGAATCAAAAACGGTATTAAGGAATCCTTGTGGCTTTTCTTCGTGATTATCGTGTGACATAGTTTTAAACTTTGAAAGGCGAAAATAGGCCATTTGAATAATATTTACGTCTTAAATTCTATGCTGCTTTTTTGCCGTTAGATTTGTTTCTTTCCTAATCTGCTCACTATGCGACTTTTTCTTGTTTTATTCCTAAGCACACAGGTTTTTTTGGTCAGTGCACAATCCTCAAAACTCAAGGTGTGGTTAGATCCTATTTCGGTGGGACTAATGCAGCAGCGAGGCTTAGAAATGGATCACGGTCTTATGAAAAAGGACGTTTTCCTAATCAATGACTTTAGCGCTTCGGATCGCAGTTGGATGGACGCTTCGGGCATTCATTACGATGTGTTGATCGAAGAGCTAGAAAGCTATTATGCCGAACGCAGTGCGCTGCAAACCCAGGTTCGAGGCGGACGCGCTGAGTGCGGAGTCAATCAAACCAGCTACGCTACACCCGATCATTTTGATTTGGGCTCGATGGGAGGCTTTTTCACCTACCAAGAATTTCTCGACAATCTGGATGAAATGGCTTCCATTTACCCCAGTTTAATCACCATAAAACAACCCATCGATACCTTCTTAACACATGAATCACGACCGATTTATTGGGTGAAAATTTCGGATAATCCAAACACCAATGAGGCTGAACCAGAAGTGCTTTACACGGCCATTCATCACGCGCGTGAGCCGCAATCACTTTCTCAATTGATTTTCTTTATGTGGTATGTGCTCGAAAACTATGGCAGCGATGCCGAGGTGACCAACTTGGTGGATAACACAGAAATGTTTTTCATCCCCATGATCAATCCAGACGGCTACGTCCGAAATCAAACCACTAACCCAAACGGTGGAGGACTTTGGCGTAAAAACCGAAGAGACAACGGAGACGGAACAATGGGGGTCGATTTGAACCGAAACTACGGTTACGAGTGGGCCTATGACAACCAAGGTTCATCGCCAAGCTCTAACAGCGACACCTACCGCGGACCTGCAGCTTTTAGCGAACCAGAAACAAAGGCGGTGAAATGGTTTTCGGAACAACACAGCTTTGATTTTGCCTTGAACTATCACAGCCACGGCAACTACTTGATTTATCCTTGGGGATTTATTCCCGGGCCGCTCACGCCCGACTCGAGCTATTTTATTGCTGTTGCATCGCATATGACATCGCAGAACAATTATGTTTTTGGGACAGGTTACGAAACCGTTGCCTACGCCACCAATGGCGATTCAGACGACTGGATGTATGGTGAGCAAACCGCTAAAAACAAGATCTTTTCTATGACACCAGAAGTGGGTAATTCAGACGATGGTTTCTGGCCCATCCAAAGCCGAATTGTTCCGTTAAGTGAAGAGAATGTGTTGCCGAATCTGTTGTTGGCTCACTTGGCTGGAATGTATGTGACCATGACGGATGAAAGTCCATTAATACTGGCCACGACAAGCGGCAATATCGAAGTCGAGCTGAAACGACTTGGCTTGCAATGGGACGCAAACAACAGCTATTCTTTGTTGCCGGTTTCCAGTAATATCACTTCGAATGCAGCTTCCGAAACGTATGCAAACATGAACATCGGGCAGGTTTATACAGCCGCCTTTCCCTATTCTTTGGCTTCTTCCATTCAACCGGGCGATGAAGTTGTTTTTAATTTGGTTTCAACACACACCGGTTTTAGCGATACAATTGAAATACGCAAAATCTTCGGTCAGCCAACCGTTGCTTTGAGCAACAGCGCCAATGATACAGCCGATTTTCAGACCTTCAATTGGGGCGCAACAGACGAGGAATTTGTTTCGCCAACGCATTCCATCACCGATTCTCCTTATGCCTTATACGACAATAGTTCGGTCACTGAAATTGCCTACGAACGCGTCATTGACATGCGGCAATCGATTACTGGCTTTGTTCAATTCCAAGCCAAGTGGCAAGTCGAAGCCGGCTGGGACTATGTGCAAATTCTTGCCTCACCGTTGAATCAAGAAGCGTGGAGTCCACTGTGTGGTCTATACACCAAAACGGGAAATGCAAATCAAGATGAAGGTCAACCACTTTGGGACGGAAATCAATCAAATTGGGTCGTAGAACGCATAGATTTAAACGACTATGTGGGGCAAAAGGTGAAACTGAAATTTCGATTGGTCAGCGATCAATTTGTGAACTACGATGGCTTTTATTTCGATGACCTTGAATTCATCACCCTGATCGACCCTGCCTCTTCTGTGCCTTTAGATACAGGCTATGTCGATTCAAGCGAAGTAGCTGGATCCAGCGAATTCCTAGAAGGCCTTTGGTCTGTTTTTCCAAATCCTGCCAGCGATATGATTTACCTCACAAGCAACGGAAAAAAGGGTGGCGAAATGCGCATTACTGACCTCAGCGGTTCCATGGTCTTGAAGCAGCCCATTCGCGCCAACGATAAGGTAGATATCTCCGCCTTGCCTGCAGGAGTTTATGTAGTAAACCTTGTTAGCGGTCAAGCTATACAGCGCCAGAAATTACTGATCGTGCGTTAGTTTTTCACAGCCGGAAAGTGAAAAGTATCATGAGATTACCTGATTTGAGGTACAGCTCATTTTGATTGCTTGTTTTAGATTCGACAAAACTTTTGGTCATGCAAAGCACACTTTCATCCATACAGTCGCTCTACCATTTTGAACCATTAAGTGAATTGGCATTGATGCGCTATTCCATCAATGCCGAGGGTCGCATTGAGTTCCTAGATGGAAAACGCGGAGAAACCGATGTGGAATTTGTCGTAGACCTCATGGGATTATACAGCGGTTCCACAGCCTTTGATCAAACAAAGTTTCAGGCTCATTCGCTTGCCACAGTGATGGAATATTTGGAGCGAACCCATACCTTCTATGAAAACGTGTTGCTACCTAAAATGGAAATAGCCATTTATGGAATCTTGAAGTTGTTCCCAGATCATGTTATTGCCGATGTGCTCAACGCCTTTTTTGGTTCATACAAAAACAACTTGATTGAACATATTGAATTGGAAGAAACACGCCTTTTTCCATACGCTAGAAGACTATCTCAAGGTGGTGCTGCAAATGATTATTCGGTTGCCGACTTTGAACAGGCACACGACCACGAAGTTGAATTCGCCTTGGACAAAGTCATTGAAATGATCGAAAAGGATTATGCCGAAGTAAGCCGCTCGTTCGCCTATCGAAATTTCAAGCAATTACTCCTGCAATTTCGACTTGATTTAGACATTCATCATCTCATCGAAGAGAAGGTCTTTTTACTCAAATTGCGGCAGCTAGAAAGCAACCAAGAGATTCACCCTTTCCAGTGACAGCGCTTTGGCCGCATTTGACGAGAAAGCAAGTTAGCGCTCCATAGGGAAAACCTGCTTCAGCTTATCATTTCTGAGCCAAATGCTCACCCAAACGAGTGAACCAAAAAATGCAGGGCCAATCATCATGGTAACCGGATCGTGGTGGATGTAATGTGTAGCCACTGCGCCTCCTAGCCAGGCCGTTAGAAGAGCCGCGCCAAGAACAGATGTTTTTGGAAAAGCATACAGGGCCGTAAACACCAACGATACAATACCTAGATAAAGCACAGAGACTCTGGGTAGCCCATTCCGATGGCACCTTGAACGGCCATTTCCGTACCTACAAGATTATTGATGGCGCCCATGGCAAACATGAGGATGACTGCACCTTGAAGAATGTAAGAAGTCCATAAAACTCCTTTTGATCTGTTGCTAGTTGCCGTTTCCATGATGTTTAATTTTTAAGCCAAAGTAGTCCAAATTGCCTTTGATGTTTATGCGCAATTTGCTTAGTACTAGCCATTACGAACCTCGAAATGGAGTTCTCCAAATTGATGTCAAGTATAATTGAAGAGAAGAAATATAAACGTCTCTTATTTTTGAGGTTAAACCAATCCGTGGGTTTAGGGTTTTTACGAACTCATGTTCTAGCTCATTATACAATTTTGCGGCAAAAAGGTTATTCGAATTGAAAATATTTAATTAAGATTATTATATAAATACAGGTAGAGCAATGATATTAATATGGAAAAATAAGGGGATTTTAATCCCTGTTTATGTTGTTACAACTTTTGTATCTATTGCGACATTAAGTGGAGTTTTAAAAAGAAATATAGGTGGCATATTTGCTAACGATTATAATATTCAAATTACTTTGGGTTTAACTTTTTTAAGCTCTGGACTTTGGACATATTTAACAAGTGAGGAATTTGTCAAAAAAGATGGACAAAAAATAAAAGTTGATTTTGAGAATAAATTCTTTTTCATTCAAATGAAAGTATGGGGATATATCTTTCT
>Ga0115566_10005175_pt1 | contig 10267 bp, 10 predicted proteins | sample COGITO_mtgs_1204_3_FD_87173 | JGI IMG/M metagenome (GOLD analysis project Ga0115566, IMG submission 87173) | Pelagic marine microbial communities from North Sea - COGITO_mtgs_120405 | ecosystem: Environmental > Aquatic > Marine > Epipelagic | place: Germany:Helgoland, sampling site Kabeltonne...
ACCAGCAATACAGACGACTTGTATTTAGACGTCTACAACTTATGTGCTTCTTTCCATCCTGAAAGGGAAGTACAAAAGCTACAAGTATGGGCGGATACCTACTTAAGTGAAGTACAGTTCTGGGAGTTTATAGGTAAAGTACGTAGTGACTTTTATAACCCCAAGATTGATACCAGTAGTTGGTTAGGAGATCAGCAGATGGCCAAAGTAGTACGTGGATACTTTATGGATGAACATTTTTCCTCAGAAGAAGATGGTAGCATCTCTTTGTGGAATTTGTACAACCTGCTTACTGAAGCCAATAAAAGCAGTTATGTGGACAGTTACTTAGACAGGTATGCTGGTATAGAGCAGTTAATACTTCTAGCAGATGATTAGCTTCTCTGCTGTACTCTCATTACTGCTGTTTAACGGGTTACTAGCCTATTTCTATGCAGGTATGAAAAGTACCTACAGAGACAAGTTTCCCTTTATGGCAGCTTATGTTATAACAGGGCGTTATTTATTGGCCTACTTGTTATTAGCACTAGCTACCAGATTGTTTTAATTAGAACCCACCGGCAGAAATGTTGGTGGGTTTTTTTTAAAGGTTTCTTGTATAATTAATTCCCTAACTCAGATGTATAAGCTAGTGTTTACAGCTGTTAAGGTGGTTTAGTCCAAATTTAAATCTCTTATCTGACTCAATGTTGCATCCATGCTTTTGATCATGTACATGTTACTGATAAGAAAGTCATCATCAATGAAAATACCATTGGGTGTGATACATTCAAAGTAATGCACAATAGAGTCATTATCTTGGATAAAATGAAGGTTGAGTTGACTGTCCTTCGTTTGGTAAATAGTTCTAGTTTGTAAAGTGTTCATGAGATTGATTTTTCACAAACCTCCTGCAGAACCTACCACATGTTCAAGTATTGTGAAGAAGTAAAAGCTATAAACGAAAAGCCCCTCCTAAATGGAAGGGCTCATAATAGTATAATAAAATTCGTTGCAATTTTATTTTGCTTTACGCGAAATAGGAACTTAGAATTATTGTAGACGTAAATCTTCTATATCCGCTGGTATGATTATCATTTCTTTACCTTTTGTAGAATTTATGAGTTGCATCAAACTTTCTTCAGTAATTAATCCAAGTTTCATTTTTATGAAATCCTGTTCAATTAACCCAACTATATTTTCTGTATCTATAGTGTGTAAATTTACTGATTGTTGATTGAGTTGAATTTTTGACATATTATGAATATCTAACAAACGCTTATTCAATTCAAAAGCCTCGTTTGTATAGTTTAATTCACTGAGTAGCTGACCGTCTTCGTTCCATTTACGACATAACCCAATCGGCAATCCATCCTTGATATAGCCGTCATATATCAGTTGGTTATTTTCACTCCATGCTTTTTGCCATCCATCTATTTTGCCATCTTTGAAACTAGTTTCATACATCAATTCACCATTAATGTAAACATCAAATGCTACACCAGTAAATGGCTTACCGTCAAAGTACATTGTTGGATTGTCCTCAGTTCCTTTATTGGATAAATCATCGTATAGCACTCTATCTGGTGAGCAACTAAAAAGTGTAAGGCAAATTGATAATATTGATAGTAGTTTCTTCATTGGAATGATTTTTTCATTTCATAAATATAAAAAAGTATAACAAATTAAGGGGTTCCAGAAGCCAAAATTGAAAAGTAGAAGGAAAGCCGTTTCCTATTTAAGAAACCCATTTACTGGGCTATCGTTTTAATTTACAAGGTGACCGACAAGGTTAAGGTCAGCATATAAGCAGACCACCTTGAGGGCGGGGGTTATCTTTTTCTACGGGCATCTTCTTCAAAATGCCTATCTAATAAGCGGTTGTTTAAATCTTCCCTTTCTTGCTTTATTTTTTCTTGAACTCGTGGGTCATTTCTTGATTCTTTCATACTTGCCTTGCAACTTCTTGAGAAGTTGAAAATCACGCCAACTATGATTATTGGAATAATTAACCTTAATGGGTTTGAATTTTCTTGTTTCATTGGTTTGGTTTTTAATTAGTGTCCTTTTTTGGTTAGTGAAAAGTGTTCGGGGGGTAAATTATCAAATTCTTTTGTCTCACCAAAAAGTGAGTGCATCACCCAAGACTTAACGCCATTATTGGTGAAGTACGCATATCACTTAAAGTCACAAGCAGAATACTTCATTCCTTTTCCAATTTTGATAGGGTTACCTTAAGGTATATTCTCCATTTGTCTTTAGCGGTTTGTAGTGAACACATCTCCAAGAATTGTTGGGAACTTACCGTTATACACATTCTTAAGATTGATGGGTATTTCAAATGTAACTATGTATCTTGGTATCTAAATCAAAAAAGCAAACCAAAACAATGGAAAGAACTTCAACACAATGGGAAATCACCCATGTTAGAGAGCAAGTTGAAAACAGAATTTTAGACTTTTCCCCTGACTATCAAAGAAATTATGTTTGGACTCAGAAGCAACAGGTTTACTTGATTGATAGTATTCTGAAAAACTTTCCATTACCAAAAATATTTGCTCGTCAGAGTTTTGATGAAAATGCTGATGTATCCTATGAGATTATTGATGGTCAGCAAAGACTTACAACCATTCTGAAATTTTTAAATAATGAGTTCGCTATATTAAAAAAACGTCATCCTAAACCCGACACTTTAGATGATGAGCTGGATGGATTGTATTTTAAAGATTTACCGTTAGAGTTAAAGAGGAATTTTAAAAAGTATGCCTTATCTGTAGATATTATTACGGCTAATAGAGAAGAGACTGTTGATATGTTTACGAGGTTGAATTTGATAACCTCTACATTGAAAGATCAGGAGTTATTAAATGCTCAGTTTGATGGAGATTTCAAACAGTTGGTTTATTCAATTTCTGAGGAATATGTGGATAGCCTTGTTGAAAATAAGATTGTAACCGCTTCCAGTGTAAAAAGAATGGCTGATGCCAGACTTATATCATTTTACGTTATCACCATATTGAAAAGAGGGCTGTTAGACAAAGCAAAAGAGTTTAAGCAGTTCTATGAAGCTTACGATATTGATTGGGAAGAAGAAGATCAACTAAGAGTGAGAAAAGAATTTAGAAAAATTTTCAACCTTGTGATTGAGGAGATATTTCAAAATGAAATTAAATCTACTCCGTATAAGTCTCAAGCCTCTTTCTATTCTGTCTTTGAATATTTTCACTACAAGATATTCGTAATGAATAATCACCTCAGTTCAGAGAATTACTCTGCTATTAGAGAACAATTAATGTGGCTAGCGCAGAATATTAAACAGGACGGTATAGGTGATGGTAAACTATGGTATGATGTGAGTATACAAGGTGGGGAAACTTTGTCTTCAAGGGAAAAAAGAAAAGAAATCTTGAAAAAGTATCTAGATCCTTTTTTTGATGAAAGAGACAGACGTAGATCTTTCTCTGATAGTGATAGAATTACCATGTGGAACTCGTCTCAGGATAAATCTTGTGGAATATGTGAAAAAGTCATTTTATCCTATGATGACATGGATTTAGATCATATTGAGCCATATAGTACAGGTGGTCAAACCACATTACTAAACGCCAGATTAACACATGCATCTTGTAATCGGTCAAGAGGGAATAAAAGTATTTAATCAGCTAAAATATTTTCCCAGCGTTGATCATTGATTAGGTCAATGTACTGTTGTGCAGACTTGATTTTCTCTTTCTTTTTGAGCTGTTTAAACAATGCTCTAAGGCTGTTTAGTTCTTCATTGGAGGTAGACTGACCATCTAGCAACAATAGAGCTTCCTTGAGGCTATTTAGCGCAGCCATTTCATCCCCTTTGTACACCTGTATAGCTGACTGAATTCCATAGGCCAGCCCCAGCTGATAAACCTTTAATGAATTGTCTACTGCTGTTTGTGCATCATTGTATTCACGGTATTGAAACTTCTTTAAGGCAAACTTGGTATAAATGCGTGCCTCTTCAATTTTATCTTGGTCTAAAAGAGTCTTCTCAGAGGTAACCGCTAATACTTCAACAAAAACATGAACCCCATTTAATTGACTGGGATTACGCAGGGCTATTGCATACCTACCTTTTAATGGATTGGTCACTTTAAATGCACCGTCAGTTGAGTTGGTGACACTTGAAGCATCATAGATACTAACAGGTTGACCAGAAGCAAATACGTTTGCGCTAAATCCACTGATTAAATAAACATCTACGGCATCAACGCCTTGAGGGATGCTTAAGCTAGATCCAACAGCCCCATCAGTTAGTGCAGTTGCATAAAGATTTGTAGCTAAATCTAAGAATCCTTCACCCTTTTCTCCTTCAGTAGTTGAAAAGGCATAATACCATTCAATTGTGTTCTCTGGAATGGTGATGCCAATTGTATTTCTTGAGGCTCCTTCTAATAAGGAAGCTCTCGTAATACTATTTAGGTATACGTTGCGCTCTGCAAGGATTACAGTGTCAACAACCTCAGAATATTGGAAAGGTTGTGCTTGTGTAATGACAACTAATAATAGTGCTAGAATAGATAGGTTCTTTTTCATGTTTGTTTTTGAATGATGGACTATTAAAATTACTGTATAAATGCAGTGTTTAACATTAATAAAAGCTTACTGTTGCTTCTCCACATTCTACCAAATCTATGGTCTCTTCCCTTTGCATAATTCCAGGTCTGTCAAAACTAGCTGTGATTAAAATGTCATTAATACCTCCTACAGGGCCATCTACCAGATTAAATGTCTGCGAGCCTCCAATTGGTATATACACTGGAGAGAAGTCGTACCCAACCAAGTATACGGCCTTTATATTGTATTCAGTGTTGTAGTTGAAAACTGTTAATTGGGTAGTACATACATCTGGGCAATTACAGTCTTTTTCGCATGAAGTAAAGATGAATACAAATAGAGAAAACAATAAGATTTTCAACTTAGATGTAGCTTGAAAGCTGAAGGAACTGTGCATGATTCATTTGTTTGGAGATGACAATTTAAAGATTCCTACATTGTCTCACCTGTTTATAGAAATGTTTTTAAAATGATTGCGTTAGCGATACCCTCTGTGATCATTTTACGCGTAATTAAAATAAGTTGCCATCAATTATCTCTTTTGCTATTTGTTTAGGTAAATCGGGGTGGAATCCTTCCTTTAAGCATCTGTTATATTCCCGGTCATTCATAGATGTATTAAGCCAGAACAGTAGTTTCTTCTGCATAGGATCATCTTCTGATAAAAATATCTTTCGTTCTACAGTCTTTTTAAGGTTTAGGTTCAGTTCTGTAGTTTCGGGTAAGTTAAGGACTCCAAAAACATCAAAGGTCTGAATAGAGTAGTATGCTACTTTTTTTATGTAGGTAGTCTTCAAGGTCACTAGCACGTCCTTCATAGCATTTGGACGAGTAATGAGGTAAGTGACTGCTTTTTTATCAGTTTTATTTAGTGTGGGTAAAGCTTGTTGCAGCATGGTACCGTAGTTGTTGTAAAAGCTTTGAAGTCCTTTTTTGTTAACTAAGTTGAATTCTTTAAAGGTCTTAGGAAGAAGTGTATGTTTAGTATCATTGTGGTCGTTGGTGAAAACAGCATGGTAGTGCACATGACGGTAGAACTTCTTAAAAGAAGCCTTTGCATTGTCACTACCTAAAATCACATTCAATTGCTTTCTAACTTTGTTATGCAAGAAGATGTTTTTCCCTTGAATTTTTTGGTAAATCTCTAAGACTTGTTTTCCTGTAGTGGTATTGTATAACTTCTTTGCTGTGGCGATATCCTTGACGGCAACATTACCGTTAATTACATCATCCATATCAAAGTGTTGATTTGCCTTAATAGCTATATCTAGAGGATCCTCTTTCTTTTGGTCTTTGTCTTCTTCATAGGTTGCAGTTAAGACCGGATTAAAGAATGTATCAGACATTCTAATGAGTGTATTTGGATGTCTTAAATAACCTCTGGTGATGCCATCTTCAATAAGACTGTCTATCTTAAAATAGCTGATCTCTCGTTTATTGTCTTTTCCTAAAGCTAAGACTGATGGGACATCATCTAGTCCATTATAAAAGATATTTTCTATAGTGGCACCTGCTTTAGAAATCTGTGGATCATCGTAACTCTTTATCTTCTCCGTAGCTTCTAGCAGGTTGATGGTTAATGCTGCATAATCTTCAAGTACTTTAACCTTGAATTGCTTTTCATGGGGTTTGCTAAAACGTCCTATCCATGTTTGTGACAATGTTCCTGGTCTACACCTACCTTGTATTTGATATAAGGTTCTAGGACTGAGACGCAGGGAGGTAATGTTGGCATCAATACAACTGATTAAATGTGCTTTCTCTAAAATATCATGCCCGTTAAAGTACGCTGCGGTAATAAAGTTTATTTGCTTGGGAAGCGTAAAGGTGTCTTGGTTGATGTCATGGGTATAACCTTCAAACTCTTTTTTGTTCTCTGTACCGCACAACACAGCAATACTCTGCTTTAGATTCTTATCTTCCTTGAGTAGGTGTTCTAGGGTGTTAAGTATACCCTTAATATGGTTATATGCTACTAAGATTTTTTCATTCTTGTTGCTTTCCAATCGTTGTACTATAGTAAGAGCAGTACGCTTAGCAACACCAGTAGTCGCAATAAGGTCAACTTTTACCTTTTCCGCATCTTCATAACTGAACTTATAGTATTGCTCCTCTTTTAATTTGGGATCATGAAACTTACTAAGAGTAGCAGATAGAAAGGTTCTCTTTTCTTTAGGATGCTCCAAATGAATCTGGGTCACCTTGTGCATTTTATTCCTAAATGAAATCTGTTCCTGCATAGAATCTATTTCATCAAAGAGTAAATGAAAATCTGTCCAATTGTAATCATTCAGCTTATCTATCTGATCTTTTAAAGACTGAAGCTGATCTGGTATTACTAGTATTTTGGGAGGCTGTTTATTTATCTTACAACGTTCTAAGTACCACTCCAATAAAACCATAGGACCGTTAGAATGAAATGAATTCCATCCCAATACCTCGTTCATAGCTTGGATACTTGCATACCAGAATATCTCATAATTATTGGAGATGCTAGGGGACTTGCTTTTTGATCCAGCTGTGTAATTGTAGGGTTCTACTACAATAGACGGTCTGCTGCAATCTAATTCTAATGTGGTGCCACCAAACCCTGTGACGCCTTTATCAATGATACCTGCAGGTAACTCATGAAGTAAGTGACCAAGCTTAACAGGCTTGCCGTCTTCAAGTGTAGATTTAATGATTACTGATAGTGTACCTGTGTCCTCATCCTCACTGGTAGAAGAAATTAGAGATAAATTTTTAAATGAAATTTTATCAGAAAATCCCATGAGAGAAGAGGTAACGTACTGGTTTATTGGTACTTAGTGTTGTGTTGTCATTTTTACACATGACATTTCACACACATTACAATATAGGAAATACTTTACCTCTATAACTACAGGTACATTACCTTATAATCTTAACATAACAGAAGTAAAATGAGAAGATGTAAATGAAACCTATGTAAGAATATGCTTTCTTCTTACAGTGAAGAGTACAGGTATCCTAGACAACACCTTATTTCAGAGTGCTGCTAGTACATACGTTTCAAGGCTATTAAGCTATGCTTCCTCCTTAAAGTGTCTAGACTGGTACGTTAAAGCCGCCTAGCATGAAGATTACTGTCAAGTGTTTAACCACCCGCTATACTTGGAACTTTCTCCTTTGTACTATTCCTGAGCTGTGTATAGATCCCGCAGTAACTCAACCTTATATTCCTACAAGTAAGTGCTGCTGCCGTTAATCTCATTCCGTCCACCACTCATTACTAATTTGAAGTATTCTGCTAGTAAATGCAACGCCTTTAGCCTCAGTTATTAACCTAGAAATCAACATTAGCTGTTGCGGTAAATAAAAAAAGCCCTTCATTTCTGAAGGGCTCAAGAAATATTTATGAATTGAGTGCTCTTTTAGTTTGATAATTTTGATAAGCATTAACTGCTGCAATTGCATTATTTACATCAATACCACTCTTAATATCTGCAAGTTGACCAGACATAGATGATAATTGGCCACTCATGTTGAACATACCCGTCGCTAAAACACCAATTCCTGCGACAACTGAGTTCAAATTATTATTAATATCATTTATTCCTTGGATAACAGCTTTTTCCCCGGTAGTCATGAACAGACCCATGCTTTCAAAATTATTATAAAACTCATAAAATTCTATCAGGTCGCCTTCTTTTGCGCATTTAAACATTGACAGAATACATGCTTCAAGTAGACCTACAAGTGTACCATAGATTTCTAACCCTTTAGTAGTGGATTCAATTTCAGTGTCACGAACCTTGTGAAAATCTACACTGTTTAAATCTCCAATTAAAATATTATGATTTGAGACTTGCTCTTTATAGTAACTAAGAATTTTAAGTATGTTGGGTAGTTGACTTTGTTCAAGATTATTTTGAATATCTTTTAACGAAGATGTGAGTTCTGTATTTACAACTAGCGTATTGGTATTGGCTTTAAGTGTATTTATTACTTGGATATTGTTTTTTTGACGTTGATTCTCAGTAGTTTTGAGAAATGCACTGTAGCTTTCTGGAATTACAGTTTTGATCATTTCGAACCTCTTTTGTATCCGACCATTATTAAATATGGGCTGATCATCTGTGCCAAAAAGTGTAATCTTTAATTTTCCTTCAGAGATTTCATTTTGGAATTGTATAAACTCTCCGGGAAACCACATATTACCTGTCTTAAAGGTAACCCATCCCTCACCTTCTTCTACGTTTTTCCATTTTTCTTGTTGGGCTAGATTTTTAACTAATTCCATCCCTTTTTCATCAATAGCTTTCTGGTCCCCGCCAAAATAAGAGACGTCTAATTCACAGTAATCTTGAAATTCCATATTGGGTGCTTAAATGTTTATTAATTATGAAACTACATCAAATAAGATAAAAAATAAATAGTTCAAAACCATTCAATATTTAACAAATATTGTCTCTCTACAGCTCTGGCAGGTCCTTTAGCTCCAGTTGCTGTATCTCCAATCCCCTTAAATAAGTCAGACTAGTCTTCAAATCTGCATGACCCATAACCTGCTGCAATACGGTTAATGAACCAGTCTTCTTATAGACCCTAATTGCACCAGTGTGTCTAAAGGAGTACAACGTGTGGTGCTTTTCTAGAAGAGTACTTTGTTTCTTGTACTTACTCCACAATGTCTTGAAGTAATCTGGATTATGTGGCTCTGTAGTACCCGTAAAGATGTTGTGATCAACTGGTCCATCCGTTAAATAGGGACGTATGTATTCAGGTACAGGGATGACCCTATTGCGTTTACCCTTGGTTCTGCTACCAGATAAGCTCACTTGGGATAATAATGACAAAAAATCACCCCATAAAAGTTGACGTATCTCTTGATGTGGTCTTAATAAACACCCGTAAGTAAGAATACAGCAGAGGTGAAGCTTGGGGCTAAACTTATAGATATCATCCAACACTACTTCTACATTCCTAAAAGGTTTGTGAAGCTTCTGTGTAGTACGTCTAGACTTATTGTTTAGCTTCCAGTTACCCGTGTATCCATAAGGTCTTAAGCGTTCTTCTAACACACCTATATATCTACGAGCGTTATTGTAAGATGTGTTACTCCAATGCTTCTTAGTAGCTATGAACTTAGTAAACGACTCTTCTGTAATCTCACCCTTACTTAGAGCTGCAGTATGACGTACGTAGAAGTGTAGATCCTTTATATACTTGATAGAATAATTCTCCTTCTTCATGGTTTCATATACCTCCCATAGATCTTCTACAGTAGCTGGACCAGTAATTTTACTCTGGTCTTTTTTGTCATTCTTGACACTTTCAGGCGTCCAACCATTACGTAAGGCAAGTTGGTAGTCTAGTTTTAGATCTTCAAATGCTGCTCTACGTTCTGATACAGGTAGTTTGTTAGGTGATTTAAGTAGTCCAATTGGTTTGCCGTTGTAGTACTTGTAGCGTTTGCTATTGTAGGTTAAGCTGATGCAAAATTTTTCATTTTGTACCCTTGTAACGGAGATTGTGTAGTTCATTCTGTGTCCACTTTTGTGTCCACTTTCACATTTAGGTAGACTGATTAAGTTTGTAACTTACTGTTATACAGATGATGGCCGTGTAGCTCAACTGGATAGAGTACTTGACTACGAATCAAGCGGTTGAAGGTTCGAATCCTTCCTCGGTCACGAAGAGCACTTGTTAGAAATAGCAGGTGCTTTTTTTTTACGCT
>Ga0115566_10005180_pt1 | contig 10264 bp, 10 predicted proteins | sample COGITO_mtgs_1204_3_FD_87173 | JGI IMG/M metagenome (GOLD analysis project Ga0115566, IMG submission 87173) | Pelagic marine microbial communities from North Sea - COGITO_mtgs_120405 | ecosystem: Environmental > Aquatic > Marine > Epipelagic | place: Germany:Helgoland, sampling site Kabeltonne...
ATTCGGTTATTTTGATGTCTGACATTGTTGCGTCAGACGGTCAAAACGACAACTACGCAGCTCTTGTCTATTTGGCCAATCGGCCTGTCAATTCGCACAATCCAATTGCTATCGCAGAAGTAACACCTTTACTAACTGAGCAATTGGGTTCGCATTGAAGTGTTGTTCAACACTTGAGACCAGACTCGACACCGACAATTCAAATTCACCTCTACGAATTTGCGTTTTTTTCGAGTTTGAGAAGAGTTTTCGTCTTGGCCCTAAATTTTTATGAAAATGCTTCGGTCGGGTGAAGAATCCGCTGAGTGTGTTTAGGTGACCAATCCGTGTCAATTTGTTCTTTTTTTAAGTGCTTCCGTGAATTTAAATCGATCCGTCAATAGCCGTTTTCTCAGAATTTTTTTAACTGCCATCATCATGGCGATTGGAAGCTTCGCCGCAGCGCAGGATGCTGCAAAACCGAAAGCAGCCGATGAAAGAACTGAAAACGGACTTCCCAATGTGCTGATCCTTGGCGATTCGATTTCGATTGGGTATACATCACACGTCAAACAACTCCTAAGAGAAAACGCGAATGTCTTTCGGCCGACCAACGCCAAAGGGAAACCTGAAAATTGCGCCGGCACGGTGAACGGAGTCAAGCAAATCGATCGCTGGCTGGCCGCTGAAGGGGGAAAATGGAACGTGATCCATTTCAATTTCGGACTGCACGACTTGAAACGAGTGAATGCCAAAACAAAAAAGAACTCTAACAACCCGGATGATCCTCATCAATCGAATCCGGAGCTCTATGAAAAGCAGTTATCTCAAATCGTAACCAAGCTCTTGGCAACCAAAGCGAAGCTCATTTTCGCGACAACGACGCCCGTTCCCGCCGGTGGTGTTAAACCGCACCGAGACGTTAACGACCCAGAACGATATAACGAAATCGCAAAAAAAATCATGAAAAAGAATGATATCGAAGTCAATGACTTATTTGCTTTTGCCGAACCGAAGATGAGAGAAATCCAGATTCCTGTGAATGTTCATTTCACAAAAAAAGGTTCTGAGTATTTGGGCAAACAAGTCGCCGAAGCCATCCTCAAAAACCTCAAACGCTAGGCCTATCGCGGACGAGACTACGACTTTTGATTTCCTACCGGACGATGAACAATCATCACGGAACAATCAAGTTCGAGTGCGAATTGGTTTTCAGAATCACATCTTCATCTAGGCATCCGCCGAAAGCGGTTGCATGAACCTAAACGAACCTCTTATAAAGGTTTGACACACACTGAAGCTACCGCAGCAAAAAATCGACTTGTCACAAGAACCCAATCTCAAATCTAACGATCCAATTGATCCATCTTTGCAACGACCGAAAATTTGGGTCGATGCTGATGCCTGCCCCGTGGCCATCAAGGAAATCCTATTCCGCACGACCAAACGGTTGAACTTGCAACTGATTTTCATTGCCAATCAATCGGTCAACATTCCGGATTCGAAACTCGTTATCTCAATCGTTGTTCCGCATGGCGCCGATTTGGCTGATCATAAAATTGTCGACATGATGAGCCAAGGAGACGTTGTGATTACCGCTGATATTCCACTCGCGGCACGGGTCGTTGAGAAAGGAGGCGTCGCGATCGGTTCACGGGGTGAGCTGCTGGATGACAAAACGGTCCACAGTCGTCTCGCGTCGCGAAATCTGATGGATCAACTTCGTTCTGCGGGAATGACAACAAGCGGCCCGAAACCACTTTCCCAAAAAGACATTCAAACGTTTGCCAATCAGTTGGACCGAACCATCACCCGTGCCATGCGGAAGCTCTCCTAGCTGATTGCGGCGGCTTCAACATGGTTTCCAAAGATATTGCGATAGATCGACGCGGTTGCTTTCGGTGAACCGCACTCCTTCTCCCTCAAGGATATCCCGTTGCATTGACTGACTTGATTCGTTTCGTCTTTGGCTAATTTCGCCTTTTGAGTTGACGATGCGAAACCAGGGGATGTTGGGGCCTGAAAAGGATTTCAAAATGCTGCCCACCTGCCGGGCATTGTTGGGCAAACCGGCCAAGTGAGCAATTTGCCCGTAGGTTGCAACTCGACCGGTCGGGACAAGTTTGATGATCGTTAGAATCCGTTTGCGATTTCCTTGGTCTGTTGATTTGTTCATGACCAAATTCTGAAAACAGGATCGTAATTCTCACCTACACCAAACGCTAAATCGAAGCAGAGAGTCATTGGGCAGGATAAATGTCACCGCCCCAGATTGTGTTTTCGAGAATTTGCCGTCGTCCAATCGGCAAACCGAACCTCAAGCTTTTCCAATTCGGCGTCAAGCCAAGCTTCGAAATCAACGAGATAAAGCGGCTTTACGGATTCCAAATCGGGTTGGCATTTGCTTTCTAAATTAGCGATTCCGTTGGCATCCGACCCAAGTTTGTGATGTTTTTTCTTATTCATGGGTATGCTCCTTAGCTTTCTATTTATCTATTCGCAGGAAAGAGGTGCAAAGTTGGGGCCAAATCAAATTTTTTTTGCTAAATATCCTGTAACCACCAACGAAATAAGGGTTTAGGAACAATAACAAGCGTGTTCAGCCCTCTTTCATTACGTATCGGATTGACGACATGTATGAAAAAATGACAACCAATCGGTTGAAAGGGTTCAAGTTCTGTTCAGTCGAGTGGTTCAATATTTGGAATTTGACTATTTTTTTGGGTTTTCGAAAAAAAAATTTAAATTCCAATAAGATTTCGAACGGTTCGGCGAAATAACAGTTGAACATTGGTCGGAAATCGACATCCCTTCGATAAAAATGTTGACGGGAAACACATAAACAATTTTTCTGGGAAAGCCCAGGAGGGAAAAAAATGCTCAAAAAAGCACTCTTTGTAGTTGTGGGCGTCGTAATCGTCGGTGGTTTGATGTTCGGATCATCCGCGATTCACATGGCCCGGGATTTTGTTTCAGGTGCCCGGAATTTAGGGGACAGCATGGTTTCGACTGAAGCGAAAATCAGTCACACCAGAAAAGATATCAAAGCACTCGATAAAGACATTAAGGGCCTTTATCACGATATCGCAAAAGAAGAAGTTCGATGTGAAGATCTTGAGAATGAAGTTTCGACAAAGCGAGAAGCATTGTCCACTCTGACTTCGCACATGCAAGTTTTGAACAGCCATTTGAAGACATCTCCTTCTCAGCTTTACACAGCAACCAATGACAAGGAGTACACACCGAATCAGATCAAGCGTGATTTGTCGACCAGCGTGAAGCGTTACAAGTCTCAGTCGATGATGTTGACTGCTCTTGAAAAACAGCTTGACACTCGGGTTGCCATTTTAACCAGTGCGAAGGAACAGCTGGAAAAAACCAAACGAATCAAGGCTGAGTTGATGAGCGAAGTTGAGGCGTTGGAAGCTGAGCATGCAATGAATGAAGTTGCAAAGATTACCAGCGACTTCAACTTGGACAACAGTCGAATTGCCAATGCTAAAGAAGCGGTAAAGAAACTTCGGACTGAGATTCGTGTCGAAGGAAACTTGGTCAATCAGATGCAGTCTGCGGACAGCATCCCAACCGAGTCAATCGAAACGGAAGATCTGGATAACATCACCGCTCGAGTCGACGCTTTGATCGGCAACGATACTGGTGTGGTACAGAAATAACGTTTGAAACAGGCCGTCAGGGGTTCAGATCGCTTTTTGATCTGAACCCCTTTTTTAGGCACTAGCGCTTTAGGCAATGACGGCTGGAGGTCTTTACTCCCGGCCAAGTCGCCAAATCTGCAGCAGACTGAGTTGCTCCAAATTTGGGTACTTTGCAATTGGAGACACCTCATGAGACTTACGCAGCATGAGATGTTACGGGGCTTGGGATTCTTGAAACGCGAAATTCAAGCCCAAACGACGGCGATTGAATTTCTGCCGCGTCAAGATTTTCGCCTTTTTATGTTCACTCCTCAAAGTGCAAAATTGTGGCAATTTCTTTTTTTCAAATGGACGATACCGGATATTGGCGTTCGCCAAAAACAAACGATCGTTTAAAGAAAAAAATCCCTGCCATAGACCCGAATCAAAAGTTCAATCGTCAATCATCGACTGGCCGAAACCAAGATTCTGCTGAAGTACCTCACAGCCAACGCGGTTCCCAAAGACATTTGTCTGACATGATCACGAAAACAGATGAGTCACGATTCTTAGTATGGGTTGATGCCGTTGGTGGTTACTTGGTTTGCACTTCTGATGAAGTAGTTTTGGGACAAGCTGTTCCCGAGAGCCATGTTGACATTCCCATACTGGGAGACCTTGCGAGAAAACATTTGAAACTTAATCGCACTTCATCGGGTTACCTTTTAGAACCATTCGGTTATGTAACAGTGAATGGACTTGTGATTACCGAAAAAACGCTTTTGCGAGACGGTGACTTGATCAACCTAACCGGCGGAATCGAAATTCGTTTTTCCAAAGCACATCCATTGAGCGCGACGGCACGACTCGATTTCCAAAGCACACACCGAACGCAGCCCTGGTCCGATGCGGTCCTGCTGATGGCCGAATCATGTGTTTTGGGTCCAAATCTACGCAATCATGTGGTTTGCCGAAACTGGTCAGAGGACATCGTATTCTTCCGCAAGAATAAGCAGCTATTTTGCAAATCCCTGGGTGCGATTTCGGTCGACGGGCGTCCGATTTCCGGAAAAACTGAAGTTCGCAACAATTCACATATCGAAGGTGAAGATTTTTCCATGACACTTGAGCCGTTAACGTCATAATAAGAATTGAGGCCGAAGTGATTAATCAGACAGATAACCACGCTTTTGACGGTAACATTTTGAGCAATGACGGATTAAACAAGCCAACTGACTCCGATGGAATCTCCATTGAAGAAGATACCAATGCTTTTGTCGGCGAGCAGCAAGTGGAAAAAAAAACACAACCCAAACCACGCCGGTTCACTTACCAGAGTGGATCAACTGCCCTTGATGGTTACACGATCAAGCGAGGCATCGGAATCGGTGGCTTTGGCGAAGTCTATTTTGCAATTAGCGATGCGGGCAAAGAAGTTGCACTCAAACGGATTCAACGCAATCTGGATGTCGAAATCCGCGGCGTATCTCAATGCCTCAATCTTAAACACATTAATTTGATCTCTCTGTGGGACATTCGCCAAGATGCAGAAGGCGAGAGTTGGGTCGTAATGGAGTACGTTCCCGGAGAAAGCCTTCGTGATGTATTGGAAAGAAATCCAAACGGAATCCCACTCGAATTAGCCAAGAAGTGGTTTTCGGAAATTTTAGCTGGTGTGAACTACCTTCACGATCACGGAATCGTGCATCGCGATTTGAAGCCTGGAAACATTTTCTATGATCAAGATGAACAAGTCGTAAAGATCGGTGATTACGGCCTATCAAAATTCATCTCAACCAGTAAACGAGATGGGCAAACGGAGTCGGTCGGGACGTTCCATTACATGGCTCCGGAAATCGGAAAAGGAAGTTACGGAAAGGAGATCGACATCTACTCGCTTGGAATCATCCTTTGTGAAATCCTTGCCGGACAAGTTCCGTTTGATGGTGAAAGCGGACAAGAGATTATCATGAAACACTTGACTGCGAGCCCTGATCTCGAGTTTGTTCCGCAAAGATTCCGCAGCGTGATCGCAAAAACGTTGGCAAAGGACCCGGAACTTCGCTTTTCCAGTGTCCAAGATCTTGAAATCGCTTTGGATTGGGATGGAAATCGAACCCAATTCGCCGACAAAAACCCAAATCAAACAGAATCACCGGCTACCGCGAAAGCATCGGATCCCATGCCTTCGCATGCCCGAATTGAACCGATGTTCATTCGTGACGATGAGCCAATGTACATCTCGGATGATGAAATTCAGCTGGGTGATCTAAATGACCATTCCCAAGCTGGCTCACGGCCCAAACCCAATATTCGCCCCGTCGCCGACGGCAAACCGGTTGTCTCAAATTGTAATGTTTTGAGTGGCAATCAGCAGACCCGTTACGACTCAAGAGCGATCGATGATGGGAACACCGGACATGATGGCATTTCGGTGATCTCCACCAAGACGTTTGCCCAAAACGAACCGATCGCAAAAGCTGTCAACGGTGGATTCCAACGCGTCGCAAACTGGTGGAACGGAGTTGGCGGCACACCGTTCAAGATTGCATTGGCAACCGTCGTTGCGATTTTGGTTTTGGTCAATGCCCAGTGGCTGATCCCATTGAGCGTTGTCTTGGGGTGCAGTTACATGTTGTATTATTTTGTACGTGCAGCATTCCAGCGGGATGTCGATTCCGTAAATCGACCAAATGCAACGGTCATTCGCCCCTTTTCGAGGCGGGAATGTGCAAAGCTGACTGAACAACGTCTACGCGAACGAAGATTTGATGTTCCGTTTACCGAAAAACTGGCGGAGGCACTTGGATCGATTTTGGTCGCAACTGTGATCATTTCTGTATCCGCTTTGATCGGGCTAGGCTTCAGTGGCTATGAGCTGGACGGGTCGGTTGCGACGATTTCATTATTCACCTGGATCGTCTCGACGTCGTTGATCGGAACAACAGCCGGAGTTGTGTTTTCCAAATTGTTTGAGTCCAAAGAAGACAACCAGTGGAAACGCCGCTTTTTTCAAATGACCGCGGGAGTCGTAATCGGAATCATTTCCTACTTTGCTTACCACGCGTTTCTGATCGAGTCGATTCCTATGCCACGTGATTTATCACAAATGCAAAACTCGCTAATCAATACAGATTACGCCACAACGCCGATGAAGTTTATCTTGTTTTTCGCCGTCTACTTTGCAGTTATTCGTTGGTGGAAGGTTGGCGATCCGCTTCGCAAATCGCAATTCAGCATCGTAAACCTGATCCTTCACACGGTGATCGCGGTCGGTGTCGGATGCGTAACTGGCTTCCCACTGCTTTGGGCAGTCATGATCGGCGGAACTATTTCGATCTCACTCCAAATGTCGACCACTTGGATCAATTCCAAAGAGCGTGAAAAGCTTCAGTTTGAAGTTATGCAATCCGAGATGTAAACATACGCGCCGCTTTTGCGTCGAATCGAAACGATTCAATTTTAAATCGTTTGCACCACCGGGTCGCCAACGAGAATTCAAGGAAAATAGATATGTGGCAAAAAAATTCAGATTCGTCATTAATGGCAGTCATTTGCTATTGCGTGCTCGCGTTTGGTGTAACCGGCATCGTTGCGCAAGAGGGTGCGAAAGCCGCGGGAGACTCAACATCGCCTCCAGCCTCTAGCAAATCGGAGTCGCCAGGCTCCCCTGCCCTTCCCGAAAACGAAACCGCTACAACTAACGCGTCCAACGCTCCGACAGGCACTTCGAGCAAAACAACTGCCAATCCCACCACCAACGTGGGGCCATCAACGACCTCTTTCGATGCACCAGCATGGTTTCCTGCCGATGCGGAATCCGACATCACCTCAAAGAACGGCACCGATACGATTTCTATTTCTGAGGCGGGCTATGGTATCGAGTTACAAAATGAGTCGGAAGACTTGATATTGGAAAGAGTTGCTGATTACGTCGGTCTAAAACTAGGCGATGGTGCCAGTCAATATGTACGCTTCAGCGTCGATGAACTACGAAAAATGAACGTCGTCACGCATGAAGCAACCGTGACGGGGACGGACTCTGTTACAGGCAAGCAATCACCGGCTGAAATGTACTACGCCACTCTGAGCTTCGACCAAGGCTTTCGAAAAAAAGCCGAACAAACGTGGATCGAACAACGGCAATCCAGCCGACTGATGCAAATCGGATTGGTTTCAGCTGGCTTACTACTGGTGATTGGATTTCTTTTTGGCACCTTGAAACTCAATTCTGCAACCAGTGGCTTTTATCAAGGTCGGTTGCAGTTTTTGGGTGGGATCGTGATACTGGGAATCATATGCGCAGCGACCTATTTCGGGTTGCAGCTTGACTGGATTTAAGAGTATTTCACATGACGACCAAGGCGGAAGCTGACCAACTGCTGATCAAAAAAATCCGAAATCGAGACGAAGATGCCTGGAAAGAATTGATCAATCAGTTTGAAGGACGGCTGCTGGCGTTTGTCGAAAGCCGATTATCAAACCGTTCGGCTAGTCGCGATATTGTGCAAGAAGCGTTCATCGGGTTTCTTAACAGCCTCCCCAATTTCGATGGGAAACGATCGCTGGAAAGCTATCTGTTTTCGATTTGTGCTCATAAGTTGACCGACCACCTGCGGCGTGAAGGGCGACGCCCTTCCGTTCCATTTTCGTCCGGCTCAAAAGACTCCTCCGGTGAGTGGCAAATCACAGGACCAGGCCGTGCCGCCAGCTCAATCGCTCGGAGTGGGGAACGAAAAAACCTTGAAGAGGTTGCTTTAAAAGAAGCGCTCGAGGATCAAGTCGTTCGGTGGCAGGAACGCGGCGACTGGGCAAAGCTGAAGTGCATTGAGTTATTAGTGGTCCGAGGTTGGTCCAACAAACGAACTTCAGAAGCATTAAAAATTACTGAGCAGCAAGTTGCTAATTTCAAATTCGATTTTATCAGTCGAATGAGAAGCTTGATCAAACGCCAAGGACTGGCGCAAGAGATTTTTCCAGATATCTAATTCACATATCTAAATACAGGCATTTAAACGGTGGGATGCCTGACCCACAAGAAATATCATAGAACGTTCCTGTTCATTCGTCGTTCAATGGTTGAAAACGTGTTGGAATTTCGGTCTTTAAACAGGCGAACGTGAACAGGCAAGCTAATTCGCCGTGAACAACCTTGACGACAACCATACGTGAGCAAACCGATTCATTTTTCTATCGCACTTATTCGGAGAATTGAATCCGAAACCACGCGTTGGTTGGTCATCAAGAATCCAGCGGCCGACCGTTGGGAACTCATCATATCGCAACGGCTAGAAAAAGAAGTAGGCAGTGAAACACTCGCCCGAGAGGTCGCATGGCGATTGGACCTCGATCGCAAAACCGATTTCCTTGTCGGGAAAATGGCAATGTTAAATGTCGAAATCGACGCGGAAGAGTTTGGAGCAGACAGGGTCGATTTTGGTGATTTCAACGATGAACAACACATTGCCGACAAAGGCTTTGACGAGTCGTCCACAGATTCGCAAAGTGAGTCTTCGCGAACCGTAAAGGTCGAATTCACTCCAGTTGAAGTCTACCGGAAAAACGTAATTGCGAATCTGGACAAAAATGCAAATGTTTGCTGGGTTTCATCCGCAGAAATCTGTGATGGCCAATTCGCGCTCGACGAATCCGATGAACGAATCGAATCAAAAATTGAATCGAGTTCCAGACTTCAGATTATCGATCCGAGTTTTGTGGCGTGGAATCGAAAATGGAAGATCATTCAACCTTGGGTTCAATAAATCTTGAACCTCTTTTCAGCAAGTAGATTGCCCAATAGCTGTCACTGGAATCTGCTTCGCTATCGGCTGCAACTTGTCATCAAGCGGCGCGTCGGGTAATAAATGGCTGCCAATCGATTTCGATTTCCTCCCGCTTCTACATGCTAAGGGTCCTACAACAATTGTCGGGATATTATTTTCGGTGCAACAATAAAACTTTTACAAGGTTAACGCGTCAGGAAAGCACTTCAGCACGAATTTTGGTAGCATCTTTAAGGCGGGATCGCTGCTACACTCGCAACCTTTTGATATCGAGTTTGTTTTTCATGGAACGCGAACTTGTTTCTGGCGAATGGCTGTTTTGTAGCGAAAAAAAATTCTACTAATTCATCCGAAGAGTGTTTGTCTATGGCCGAGAATCAGGGACCTGACGGTGCAGTTTCCGACGCAAATGAAACGAGTCATTTTCTTACGGTCAGTTCAACCGATCTGGATCACGCGCATCGTGCGTTGACGAAGGTGCTATCTGAACTCGACAAGATATTGCTGGGAAACGAACAGGTGCATCAAATGTTGCTTGTTGGAATCTTGGCAAAGGGCCATGTCTTGCTTGAGGGTCAACCAGGTGTCGGCAAAACAACGTTAGCCAAAGCACTAGGGCAGCTGTTAAACTTGGAATTTAATCGTGTGCAGTTCACGCCTGACTTGATGCCCAACGACATTCTGGGCTCGCATATCTTGCAACAAAAACAGGACGACGACGGCAACCTCGATCGCGAGATGGTCTTTCAGAAAGGCCCCATCTTTACCAATATTTTGCTCGCCGACGAAATCAATCGTGCTTCACCCAAAACGCAATCGGCAATGCTCGAAGCGATGCAGGAACGGTGCGTGACATTGATGGGGAAG
>Ga0115566_10005182_pt1 | contig 10262 bp, 8 predicted proteins | sample COGITO_mtgs_1204_3_FD_87173 | JGI IMG/M metagenome (GOLD analysis project Ga0115566, IMG submission 87173) | Pelagic marine microbial communities from North Sea - COGITO_mtgs_120405 | ecosystem: Environmental > Aquatic > Marine > Epipelagic | place: Germany:Helgoland, sampling site Kabeltonne...
TCATCTTGATGGATTCGTAGCTAAAGGTACTAAAAGTGCTAAAGCCTCCACAAAGTCCTATTATTAGGAGAAAATACAAATTCTCACTGCTATCCATTTTGTCTTTAAAAACCCCTAAGGCTAAGCCAATGATCAAACAGCTAATCAAATTACTCAGGAATGTACCAAGCGGTAATTTCGTTGGAAACAAGAGCAAACTCAATTTGGAAACCCCGAAGCGCATTAAGGAACCAATTCCTCCTCCTATGAATACAGCCAACCAACTCATGTTTTGACCAATTCAATTTTAGTGTTAACGATTCGCGCCAACGGATACGAAATAAGAATGCCCAATACAGCCCCTCCAACAATATCCATTGGATAGTGAACTCCAAGATAAATCCTACTATAAGAAACCAATGCGGCCCAAATAAAGATTAGGATTGAAAGCTTCTTCAACTTATGAATTTGCGTGACAAAACCAGCCAGTGCAAAAGTATTGGCTGCATGAGAAGAAACAAAGCCATACTGCCCCCCACAATGTCCATCTATTAGGTGAACTATTGCCTTAAAATCTAAATTGTGACAAGGGCGATACCTCTCAAAAACCTTCTTAAAGAGTTGAACTGAAATTTGATCTGAAAGTATAATTAGAATAACCGCTGCTGGCAATATCCAGATTAAGCTCTGCTTCCAACCAAAACGGTAAACGAATAAGCTAAGTAATAATGCGTATAAAGGGATCCAAACTAGCTTTTGACTTAAAAACCACATAAAGGAATCAAGCCACTCTGCGTGCAGGCCATTTAGAAATAGGAAAAGCTCTTTATCATATTGTTCAAGCCTCTCAATCATGTTTGATGCTTTTCCAAATTGCCTCTTTCAATTCTGGGACTCCATCTCCGGTAACAGAAGAGAAAAACAAATGATCAGTTCCTTTCAATTCTTTTGAAATCAGGTCTCTCAACTCCTCATCGAGAATGTCGCTCTTTGAAATAGCTAGAATTCTGGATTTATCAAGTAGTTCTGAATTGTACTTTTTAAGTTCCTTAAGCAAGACCTGGTATTCTTCAAGTATATTATCACTATCCGCTGGCACCAAGAAAAGCAAACTGGCATTTCGCTCGATATGTCTAAGAAATCTGTGCCCAAGGCCTTTTCCTTCACTCGCTCCTTCAATTATTCCAGGAATATCCGCCATTACGAAGGAAAGATCATCATGATAAGGCACGATACCCAAATTGGGCACTAAGGTGGTAAAGGGGTAATTCGCAATTTCAGGTTTAGCAGCTGATACAGAGCTTAGCAATGTAGACTTTCCAGCATTCGGAAAACCTACAAGTCCTATATCCGCTAGGACTTTCAACTCTAAAATACGCCATTGCATATCACCTTCTTCCCCAGGTTGAGCGTATCTTGGAGTTTGATTAGTAGCTGTCTTGTAATGGGCGTTCCCTTGTCCGCCTCGTCCACCTTTGGCAACAATAATTTCTTGACCTTCTTCTGTTATTTCGAAAAGTTCTTCTTCAGTTTCAGGGTCTTTTACCACAGTACCTAGCGGTACTTCTATGAATATGTCTTTTCCATCAGCTCCTGTAGAAGTTTGCTTACCGCCAATTCCACCATCACCTGCAATCACATGCTTACGGTACTTTAAGGGGAGTAAAGTCCAAAGTTGCTTGTTCCCTCTCAATATAATATGGCCGCCTCTGCCACCGTCACCGCCATCAGGGCCACCCTTTGACACAAACTTCTCTCTTCTCAGATGTGCAGAACCTGCCCCTCCTTTTCCAGAACGGCAGCATATTTTCACATAATCAACAAAGTTGGAAGCGCTCTCTTTGCGATTTCTTGAAGGACTCATAATTCGTAATCTACGCACAAATTATGCATTTTCAATAGCATGAGAGATTCTTTCAAAGATCTCTTCTATGCTACCAACACCGTCTATACCTTTATATTTATTTTGATTTGAATAGAAATTCGCAACTGGTAGCGTCTGCTCCTTATATACTCGAATTCTGTTCTCAATTTTGGAAATGTCTTGATCATCAGCTCTTCCAGAAACTTTCCCACGTTCTAGGAGCCGCGTTTTAAGTTCCGCTTCATCCACTTCGAGCGCAATCATTTCATGAATTTCAGTGCTGTACTTCTCAAGTAATCCATCCAATGCTTCAGCTTGAGCAACCGTTCTAGGAAAACCATCGAAAATAAAACCCTTTGACCCATTTGCACCTGCAATCTTACTTTCAATCATTCCAATCACAATTGAATCAGGTACAAGTTCACCATTGTCCATTAATGACTTTGCCTTAGAGCCTAGTTCAGTTTTTGCAGCAATCTCTCCTCTAAGAATATCTCCTGTTGAGAGATGACTCAAACCAAACTTGTCTATGATCAACTCAGACTGTGTTCCTTTTCCTGCCCCTGGAGGGCCAAATAGCACGATATTCAACATTAGCTTTCTGGTTCGTAAAGTTTATAAAGATCCTTTAGGTTACGGCCATAACCGTCGTAGTCCAGACCATACCCTAGGACAAATTCGTTAGGAATCCTAAGAGCCACATAATCTACTGGATGCTTCTTGTGGTAATTCTCAGGCTTCATTAAAAAGGTCGCTATTTTCAACTCGGCAGGCTCGAATTTCGGAATCAATTCCATCAATTCATCTAAGGTGGTTCCGCTATCAACTATGTCTTCAACAATAACCACTGACCTCCCTTTGAGACTCTGTTCTATTCCCAATACCTCTTTTACTTTGCCGGTAGATTCAGTTCCTTCATAGCTAGACATTCTAATGAAGCATACTTCACAATCGAAATCCAGATGCCTCATTAAATCTGCTGCAAACATGAATGCTCCATTGAGCACAACTAGAAATATGGGTTTCTTGTCGGATAAATCAGCTGTGACTTTTTCCGCAAGACTAGATATAACACGATCAATTAAGTCGTGATATATGAAGGGCTCGAACTTTTTTCCTTTGTATTCTACCAAATCAGGTGAATTGGCGGCAAATTTAGAGAAATTTCCATGGCCAAGTTTAGAAAAGATACTGAGGCACAGGTTTTGATTTTCTTAAAAGTCAAGCACCAAATATTCCACAATAAAAGCATCTTTGCACCCTACACAAAACAACCCTATTATGAGGCTTTTCTTCGCAGTTTTAATCAGTGTCTTATCACTATCTCCAATGGCTCAGATGAAAGATCTCAGTTTGGAAGATGCGGTTATTGGTCAGTGGACCAAGTTTAGAACAAGTAGCATTCAAGGATTCCAATGGATTAAAAATCGGAATGCTTATTCAGAAATGGGAAAGGATACGCTGCTCATCCATGACCTTGACAAAGACACACTCGAAATTCTAAGTTTAAGCCAAATTGTCAAATCGCATGATGAACTAGGAGAAATGAAACGCTTTCCTCGTATATCATGGACAGGGCCAACAACATTTCTTTTCAGCTCAAGAAAAACTTACTATGAATATAATATGACTGAAGGAAGGTCCTATCACCTCTTTAAACTTCCTAAATCTGGAGCAAGTTTAGACTTCTGTGACCGAAATTATATGGGAGCCTATACCGATGAGAACAACCTACTGATTGCAACCATCGAGGGTGACATTAAGGTAAGTGACGTAAAAATTGAGAACATAATTTATGGTCAAGCAGTCCATCGCTATGAATTCGGAATCAGCAAAGGTACCTTTTGGTCACCTTCAGGATCCAAATTAGCCTACTACAGAAAAGACGAGCGTGCGGTAACTGATTACCCTTTGGTTGATCTTAACAGCACACCTGCCAAATCAAACATAATCAAGTATCCTATGGCAGGAGATAGCAGTCATACTGTAACTCTTGGTGTTTACAATCTGAATACGAACACAAGCTTTTTTGTGCAAACTGGACAACCCAGCGACCAATACCTAACGAATATCCAATGGGGGCCAAAAGAAAAGTACATCTATATAGCACTGCTGAATCGCGACCAAAACTGGATGAAATTGAATCAATACTCCGCCGATTCAGGAACATATGTAAGAACAATTTTTGAGGAAAAAAGTGAAAGCTATGTTCAACCTCTTCATCCTATGCAATTTCTTCCAAACAAGGAAGGCGATTTCCTATGGAGAACTGAAAAAAGTGGATTTGACCAACTTTACCTTTTTAACTCGAAAGAAGATTCTCTTATCCAACTCACATTCGGAGAGGATGTTGTTCTAGACGAATATGGCTTTAGCCAGGATGGATCTTACTATTACTACAGCCGAGCGACCAATAGTGGTCTCGGGAAATCTATTTATCGCGTTCAAATGGACAGTTTTAAAATCGATACCCTAACAGAACTAACAGGAACTTATAACGCAAAATTTCATCCTGTTGGAAACGCAATGTTGCTCAGTTATACTGACACTGCAACACCTCTCATTCAGTTTATTCTCGACCTCGACAGTATGGATCGAGACACGCTGCATATTGCAGACAACAAGCTTGATAGCCTTAAAATGGGTAAACTAAAGTTGTTCCAATTGCTTAGTGAAGACAGCATGAAGATGAACGCTCGACTAATCAATCCAAGTCAATTGGATAGTGGAAAGAGGTATCCAGTGCTCGTCTATGTCTATAATGGTCCAGGGGTACAATTGATAAACAATATTTGGCGAGCAAAGGCACCAATGTGGATGAACTATTTAGCTGAAAAGGGTTTTGTAGTGCTAACATTGGATGGCAGAGGAAGTGAAAACCGAGGGCGTGAATTTGAGCAAGTAACATTTAGAAATTTAGGAGAAGAGGAAATGAAAGATCAGCTTATTGGTCTAGATTACCTCAAGTCTTTGGACTATGTTGACACAACTAAATTAGCGGTACATGGTTGGTCATATGGTGGATTTATGACCAGTTCATTGATGCTCAAAAAACCAGGAACTTTCAATGTAGGAGTTGCGGGAGGGCCGGTAATGGACTGGAGGTTTTATGAGATTATGTACACAGAACGTTATATGGATACTCCTCAAGATAATCCAGAAGGATACAAGCAAGCAAGTTTAATTAATAAGGTAGACAGCCTTCAGGGAGACCTTCTAGTTATCCATGGCAGTGCAGATGATGTGGTTGTTCCACAACACAGTATGAGTTTTCTTCAAGCTGCGGTATCTAAAGGAGTGCAAGTAGATTTCTTTACTTACCCTATGCATCCTCACAATGTTAGAGGACGCGATAGAGTGCACCTAATGCAAAAAGTGATTTCTTATATAGAGGATAAGCTCGACTTGAATTAAGAGCCGATATTCACAACACTTAGCAGACTTAGCCAAGAGCTTCCGTTATCATAATCAAACTGATAAAGGCCTTCTTCTCCGATCATCATCAGCTTTCCGTCATTTGGAATCACATCATAGGCTGTAACCCCTTGAATGTGCTGTAATGGTGTAATGTTCGAAAATGAATTGCCTTGTGCCTCGCTAGCTCTGAAAACCTTCAGTCCGTCGTTACCATCACAAACGAATAAAACATCATTTTCTGGATCAATACCAACCCCGTGAGGGTTAGACATATTTACCGTATTAATAAGTGTTGGTTGGTAAACATCAGAGATATCAAGAACATCTAATTGATTTACTTGACCTAAACATTGAGTTCCTGTTCTAAGTGTTACATAAGCAAACTTGTCATCTGCTACTACCGGGTCACAAGCGTCGGCGTGATTAAATTCAGATAGATAAGTAGGATTCGATGGGTCTTCAACCGAGTAGATGTACATTCCTAGATTTCCTCCGATGAACAGTTTGTCGTCGTTTTTGAAGAGCGTTTCAATTTCCCACCCTGGGCTAAACTCTCCATCGTCTCTTGGATTTGCTGGAGAAGAAATATCAAATAAGCTAATCTCAGTATTCGTATTCATTACATAGAGGTAATCATCAACCAACATAAACTGTGCGAATGAACCGCCTATTCCTTCTGATCCTGAATTCACAGAACGATTTGAAGATTCACCTACACCACCAAATGATGCTCTTGAATTTTGATCAAAACTTTCACTTTGAACTAAGAAGGGCGCCTCTTCATAATTTCTGTATGCTCTGTCTTCAGTAACCTCCGCAATATCATAGCCTATGACAATCCCTTTTGATTGATCCAACTTACCTAATGGATACTTACTGTTGTATTCTGGAATGATATAGCTAAAAACCGATTCTACTCGGTTTACTATTTCATAAGTCTCCAATCCATTAATCTTGAACACCAAAAGATCGGTGTGGCAATCTGCATAGAGGTATGATCCTTTGATAGCAATGTCTTTGTTACCAGGGATGTTTAAGAAACCAATATTAAGTGGATTCGAAGGGTCGGAATTATCAAGAATATGCACCCCTTTTCCTCTTTCACCAATATAGAGGAGTGATCCAAAAGAATATATTTTACCTACATTTTCGAGCTCAGTCGGCTCGCCATACTCAATTGTTGAGAGAAGCTCATTCATCGGCAAATAGATTGGAATGTTAGCTGTGTAAGAAACCTCTTGGCTTACCCTGTCTTCACATGAAGTAAGACCGATAGAAAGAATAAATATTCCTAATAGGAAAGAATTGAATGTTTTTAGCGTTTTCATGGTGCAGATTTTATTATTTGATAAATTTACAAAAGTGATTTAATGAAGCAGTTACTTTCTATAACTTTTCTGGCATTAATTTATTGTACGTCAGTCTACTCGCAAGAGAAAATGGATGTGATATACATGCAAGATGGCAGTGTAATTAACGCCTTCATTCTTAAGGAAGACTCAGCAAGCATGCGCGTTGCATTGCTAACCAAAGACACCTTAAACATAGCATACAAGTTCATCAATAAGATTTACGAGGACAGCCGTTCAACTGCATATGTTAAGGAGCTTATTAAACGGAATAGACCAACTGAGGCCTCACGATTTCTCAAACCAAAAGGCTGGCTAATTAGCCTCAATCAATCCACCATCATTGGAAACGCAAGTTTTGAACGTAGCCCTTTTAGACCAGTGTCTCTTGGGGTAGGAATGAGTTTAAGGTATTGGTATGCCAGGCGCCTGAGCACTGAATTTGGAGCTAACATTGAAAATTCTATTAGTGGTAACTTCATTGTCTTCAACGAAAACCGGATTCATTTTTCAAAAAACATTTCAAGTCCTTTCTTATTTGTCAATGGAGGATATTCAGTTGAATTAAGCACAAGAGGACCGTCGTTTAATGAATTCATCTCTGGCTATAAATACTCAGGATTCAGAGGGCTCATGCTAGGTGCTGGCTTAGGCTACAGAATTAAAATTTCCGACTATACCCTAATGAACCTTGGAGTCGGATACCGATACCTTGATCTTATTGCCACCGAACGTTGGGATGGCTATGAAGTCAAAACTTTGGCTCAAATTCAAAGAATTAAACTAAATGTTAGTTTAAGCTTCTGATTAATAGATAAATAAGATCTTCTTTTTTTGCTTCTTTAAGCGCTTCTCTTTCTCCTTTATTAGTGATATATTTGCCGCCGTTTTAACAGAACCAAGAAATAAACACTATGAACGCATTTTCAAATTATCTAATCTACATCATCCCAGTCTTCGGGATAATCGGCCTAATCGTAATGGCTATAAAATCTAAGTGGGTCAATGCTCAAGACTCAGGGGAACCACGAATGAAGGAAATTGCACTGCATATTCGAGAAGGCGCGCTTGCTTTCCTTAAAGCTGAATATCGTGTCCTCGCTATATTCGTTGTTATTGCCGGCATACTTCTAGGAGTAGTTTCCGCTATCGTTCCAACTACACCACTTTTCATTATTGTGGCATTTGTTATTGGCGCTGTTTTTTCTGCAGCTGCAGGAAATATAGGAATGAGAGTAGCTACTGCTGCCAATGTTAGAACCACACAAGCAGCCAGAACTAGCCTTGCTCAAGCCTTAAAAGTTTCCTTTACAGGAGGAACAGTAATGGGACTTGGCGTTGCAGGTCTTGCAGTATTTGGTTTGAGTACCTTATTTGCATTCTTAGTATCTATGGACGGCGGATGGCAAGGAACCGACGCTATGACGCACATTCTTGAAGCCTTAGCAGGCTTTAGTTTAGGAGCTGAATCTATCGCACTTTTCGCTCGTGTTGGTGGAGGTATTTATACAAAAGCTGCTGATGTTGGAGCCGACCTTGTTGGAAAAGTAGAAGCCGGCATCCCTGAGGATGACCCTCGTAACCCAGCAACAATTGCCGATAATGTTGGTGACAATGTGGGTGACGTAGCTGGGATGGGTGCTGACCTATTCGGATCTTATGTTGCTACCGTATTAGCATCTATGGTTCTTGGAAACTACATTATAAGAGACATGGGCGGATCTATTGATGATGCCTTTGGAGGTATGGGCCCAATTCTTCTGCCATTGCTCATCGCAGGGCTAGGAATTATTTTCTCTATTGTGGGAACCATGCTTATTAAAATCAAGGGCAACGATGCTAAAGAACCTCAAGTACAGGCTGCTCTTAATAGAGGAAACTGGACTGCACTAATCCTTACAGCAATTGCATCATACTTTGTAATCGATTGGATGCTTCCTGCAGAGATTCAAATGGGATTCTTTGGAGAGGGTATTAAGACTTTTTCTAGCATCTATGTTTTCTACGCAACCATCATTGGTCTTACAGTTGGAGGTTTAATTTCATACTTCACTGAGTATTACACAGGACTTGGTAAAAAGCCAGTAATGGATATCGTAAGGAATTCGTCAACTGGTGCTGCCACAAATATCATTGCAGGTTTAGGAGTAGGTATGATTTCTACATTCTTCCCAGTAATCTTATTTGCTGCAGCGATTTGGGGAGCATATGCTTGTGCAGGTTTTTATGGTGTTGGAATTGCCGCCTCAGCAATGATGGCCACAACAGCTATGCAACTTGCAATCGACGCATTTGGACCAATTGCAGACAACGCTGGAGGTATAGCTGAAATGAGTGAACTACCTGAGGAAGTAAGAGAACGTACAGACATCCTTGATTCCGTTGGAAATACAACGGCCGCGGTTGGAAAAGGATTTGCCATCGCATCTGCTGCCTTAACTGCACTTGCTTTATTTGCCGCTTTCGTAACCTTTACTGGAATTGATGGAATCAACATCTTTAAAGCGCCTGTTCTTGCCATGCTATTTATTGGAGGAATGGTTCCGGTAGTATTCTCTGCTCTAGCAATGAATTCCGTTGGAAAGGCTGCCATGGAAATGGTAAAAGAAGTAAGACGTCAGTTTAAAGAGATTCCAGGTATAATGGAAGGCACAGGAACACCAGAATATGGAAAGTGTGTTGATATCTCAACACAAGCTGCATTGAAAGAAATGATGCTACCTGGAGCACTTACAATCACAGCTCCATTGCTCGTTGCTTTCGTTCCAATGCTATTTGGATACAACGGGATGGAAGTTGCTGAAATGCTCGGAGGTTATATGGCAGGAGTTACTGTTTCAGGAGTACTTTGGGCCATCTTCCAAAACAATGCTGGTGGAGCTTGGGACAATGCCAAGAAATCATTTGAAGCTGGTGTAATGATTGACGGAGAAATGACCTACAAAGGATCAGAAGCTCATAAGGCTGCAGTAACAGGTGATACTGTTGGAGATCCTTTCAAAGACACTTCTGGACCATCTATGAACATCTTGATCAAACTTACTTGTTTGGTAGGCCTTGTAATAGCACCAATTCTTGCAACGTTTAATGATGACCAAGCAATGGAAGAACCTGCTGAGGCAATAGAAATTGAAGCACCAACTCAAGAAATTGAAGAAGGCGCTTCTTACTAGTTAAGAAATAATCTTTGTGATTAGGCTCTCCCTTTGGGAGGGCCTTTTTTATTTAGCCTTCTTGAAAAAGACCATGTAGCTCGGCGTCGATCTTTGAAATAATCTTCCCTAGATCTTCCTTGTCTTCTTTGAAGTTATTGTCATTTACGTCTATGACTAACAAATTTCCCTTGTTATAAGTAGAGATCCAAGCTTCGTAACGCTCATTTAGTCTCTTCAAGTAGTCCAAACGAATCGCCTCTTCATACTCTCTACCCCTTTGTTGAATTTGGTTAACTAAAGTAGGAACTGAAGCACGCAAGTATATCAGAAGATCTGGAGGGGCTACAAATGATTCCATCAAGGTAAATAGTGAAAAGTAATTTTCAAAATCTCTAGTGGTCATCAAACCCATTGCATGAAGGTTAGGCGCAAAAATGTACGCATCCTCATATATGGTTCTATCCTGAATAATGCTCTTCCCACTCTTTCGAATGTCCA
>Ga0115566_10005183_pt1 | contig 10261 bp, 7 predicted proteins | sample COGITO_mtgs_1204_3_FD_87173 | JGI IMG/M metagenome (GOLD analysis project Ga0115566, IMG submission 87173) | Pelagic marine microbial communities from North Sea - COGITO_mtgs_120405 | ecosystem: Environmental > Aquatic > Marine > Epipelagic | place: Germany:Helgoland, sampling site Kabeltonne...
AAACCTACAATCCCGAAACTCAACAAAACGCGCAACATGTTTTCAAGCTATTTTCGAACCGCATTAAGAAGTCTTCTAAAAAACAAAGTTTTCTCTCTTCTCAACATTCTTGGTCTGGCAATAGGCATGGCCTGCTGTATGGTGATTTTTCAATACGTCACTTATGAGAAAAGCTATGACAAGTTCCATAGCAATTACCAAAACACTTACCGGGTTCAGTACAATTATTATCAAAATGGCGCCACCATCTTTGAATGTGCAGCAGCAGTTCCAGCTGTCGGCAGGGCAATGAAAGCAGACTTCCCAGAAGTATTGGATTTCTCTGTGTCTTACCCATTATCCGGAATTGTTACTTATAATAATATCAGCTTCCGAGAAGAGAAACTACAATTTGCAACGCCGTCATGGCTCACCATGTTCGATTGGGACATGGTAAAAGGAAATAGGGAGACGGCACTTGAGCAACCAAACAAAGCAGTAATAACGAAACGTGCAGCCAACAAATATTTTGGCGCCGATGAGCCGATTGGTAAGATGTTGGTTTTTGATGGCGGCAGAAGTGCGATGGTGACGGGAGTGATAGAAAACGTACCGTCCAATTCACACATTAAGTTTGACATTTTACTTTCCATGCAAACCCTAATTGACAATACCGATGGTGAAGCAGAAACGAGTTGGGGTTGGTATGATCATAATACCTATGTCAGTCTTACTGATGGAACAGATCCAAAAGCATTTGACATAAAATTCGCTGCATACATGCAGGAAATAAGGGGAGAACTGTTTGCAGAACGCAACAACCTACAAGAATTTGTACTTCAACCATTAACAGACATTCATCTTAACTCTGATTTACTTCAAGAGTCTGAGCCCCAAGAAAATGGAGACGCCCAGTCGGTTTATTTCCTAGGAATCTTAGCCATCTTCATTCTTATAATTGCATGGGTAAATTATATCAATTTGGCTTCTGCAAAATCCATGGAAAGGGCCAAGGAAGTTGGTGTCAGAAAGGTTTTAGGTGCGCACAAAGGCCAATTAGTAAAGCAGTTTATCGTTGAATCTATTATTGTCAATTTATTGGCTGCTGCAATATCAGTGGGCATTGTCGCCATAGTGCTTCCATATTTCAATAGCTTGACCCATTCACCGCTTTCCATCTCTTTAATCTTCAATTCAGGTACATGGCTGCTTATTGTTGGAGTATTCCTTGGCGGCGCATTTCTTTCAGGCTTGTATCCTGCCTTCGTGCTTTCTTCCTTTAAGCCTATCGTTGTTCTAAAAGGCAAAATGAGTAGTTCTGGTAAAGGAGCTATTCTTAGAAAGGCATTAGTAACTTTTCAGTTTGTCTAATCCGTCTTTTTGATAGCGGGAACGCTCATTGTCTATAAACAACTAACCTACCTAAGAAACCAAGATTTAGGGTTTGACATGGAGGAAACGCTCGTCATCAAAGGGCCAAGTGTACTGCAGGTAGACTCGTTATTTGTAAATTATTTAAGTGGATTCAAGAGTAATTTAATGCGAAATTCGGCCATTGAGGCATTTACAACTTCGTCAAATGTACCAGGTGATGAAATCTTTTGGACCAATGGAGCTAAAAGAGCAGAAGCGCCTAATTCTGATTATAGAACTGTCTATAATGTAGGCATTGACTATGATTATATCCCAACGTACGAAATCGAGTTAGTTGCTGGTAGGAATTTTGACCTCTCCTTTAAAACAGATACTGCTGCTGCAATACTAAATATTGCCGGCACAGAGTTTTTAGGTTTTGAAACTCCTGAGTCGGCTATTGGGCAAAAAATTTTACATGGCGGCATGGATAAAACAGTGATTAGAGTGTTAGACAACTACAATCAGATGTCCTTAAAAAACACAGTTTCACCAATTTTATATAGGCTTATACCAAATGGAAATACTTATTTCTCACTTAAGCTAAAATCAAACAACTCTTCAACAACATTAACGGAGGTGGAGGCCGAATGGAACAGTATTTTTCCAGGAAACCCGCTCGATTATTTCTATTTAGATACATTTTTCAACAGACAATATGGTAAAGAAGATCAGTTTGGTAAAGTATTCAGCATATTCTCCGGTTTGGCCATATTTGTTTCCTGTTTAGGGCTATTCGGACTTTCTGCATTTAGTGCTTTGCAACGGACAAAAGAAATAGGAATTAGAAAGGTGCTTGGGGCTACGGTACCAAACATTCTATTGCTTCTCTCAAGAGAATATGTTAATCTAATCGTTCTAGCGGTAGCCGTTGGCATCCCTTTGACCTATGTTGCGATGGACAGTTGGTTGAATAATTTCCCGTATCGCACGAATATTGGTTGGGCTTTATTTGCTGCATCGGCCTGTATTATTTTGGTTGTAGCTTTACTAACTGTAGGTTATCAAACGTTAAGAACTGCACGAGCGAATCCATCAAGTACATTAAGAGATGAATAAAAAAGTATTTAGAAATATACTCCTACTTGGTCTAGTAGTCGTACTAAGCCTTACTGTTATAGATTTTAATACTTCGAAACCTTCGTTTGAAGAGGCGATTGGTTATTTCATTCAAGAAAACCTTGAAGGTGGGATATCTTATAGTCCTTTAGAGACGCATCAAGTAAATGAGCAATTTCTAAATGGACTAACAGACGTTCAAGAATCATTCATTACCGTTCGAGACTCAATCAATAATCAATTAGGCCTCATTTCGACTTTCAATAGTACAACAAATACTGAATTGATTGAGGCTAAACTGCTATTTGAAAACCTGTCTATCAGTTCTTTAAATCAATATTTAATTATTGATGCTCGTTTAAAAAGTCAAATTAAAACTAAACAGTTGAAGGATTTAATCCGGGAAGAAGAACTTAAGATGCATGAAGGTTTGGACAACTTAAACATTGCTCTAAGCGCTTATAATGTTTCCGTTTTCAATCTCAATTTTGAAACTTCCGAATCCCATATCTATTTTCACAAATTTAGATTGAATAGTGGATCAAATGACCCAACAAATCATGAAGGAATATTTGAACTAGATAAAAAAACAAAGGCCGTGCTTTCTTTTAAAGAAATATAAACCCATATAAAAAACGTTACCAAAGTCTAATGTCCAATCTCTCAAGTCTAACCTTTATCTTCAATTATTAATAATATCTCAAAACCAACATTTATGAAAAAAGTGGTTTGCTTCTTAATAATTATTTGTTCTGTTTCAATCTTATCTCTTGAAGCACAAGAGAAGGAAGGACTCAGAGTAAGCGCAATGGGGTTTTATGGTGTAGGACTTGGAATTGTAGACAATAAAAATGCGCCGAATTATAATTTCAGAACGACTAATTTTGATGTTCTAGTAGACTTTGATTTTGGAAAAATAATTGGGTTTGCAACGGGTATTGGTTTCAGTAGTTTATCGGGAAATGGTTTCAATTCTACGGGCAACTTCTATCATGAAAGGTCTTTGATGAAAATACCTCTTTTAATGTCGCTGACTTATCCTATTTCAAAGGATTTTGATTTTTATGCAAATGGAGGATTATTCTACGAACAAATCAGAGATGATGAATTTCAATATCTCAACACAACTGAAAAGGATATTTACGAAGGTTCTAGCATTGGCGCTCAATTTCAGGTAGGCTTTCTAATTAATCTTCCTGCTAAGGTAGATTGGGAGGGGTCACGAGTTGGAGTCCTATTTGGAGCTCAGTTGAGTGGAGAATACGATAATGGAAGTAATGGGGCTTTGTTTAATCAACAAGATTTAGGCGATATTTATTCCTTTTCGGTGGTTTATTCCTATACCTTTTAAGATGATTTAATTCTGACCTTCAACTAATATGAGTTTAATTGGAAATATTATTTGGATCGTATTTGGAGGCTGGATGATAGCCTTAGAATACATTATTGGTGGTATCGCTTTATGCCTTACGGTGGTTGGTATTCCTTTTGGTATTCAATGTTTTAAGTTGGCCATTTTAGGTTTTGCTCCTTTTGGCCAAGAGATAAAAAGTGGCCCGGCACTTTCCGGTTGTTTGGTATTACCCCTTAATATCATCTGGATCATTTTTGGCGGTTTCTGGCTGTTCCTAACTCATCTAATTTGGGGTTTGCTATTTTGTATTACAATAATCGGGATTCCATTTGGAATGCAGCATTTCAAATTGGCGGGTTTGGCATTTGCACCTTTTGGTAGAGCTGTATAAAAAATCGAGCCTTTTAATTTTTTAGTGATACTGTCACCTGTTACCATCTCTCCTCAAAGGAGGGTTGAGATCCAACATCAGAGTGACCATCAGCCACCAAAAAACATTAGCACACATACCGCAACACTGATGGTTTTGATGTTGGTGTCTTTTCTTTTGTTTCTTTGCTTTGGTCATACAAAGAAAAGAATAAACCCATTTGTTCAAATCTTAAAAGGTATTTCAATGGTTGATTAAAGGTGTCCTTTAAGCTCTACCCAAAATAATAAGGGAACTCTCCTTTCTGAATCATAGTATCAGCAATCTGCCTTCTTAGCTCTTTGGTATTAACCAATTCCATTTTTGTAAATCTTTTTAGGCCCATAAGCATTACCTTTTGCTCATCTCCTTTGGTTACAACAGCAATGGCCTCTTTGGCTGCGGCTGTAATCGTATTGACCGCATCCGCCATATAAACTTTTGTCATTGCAATGTAATCTGCACAAGCATCCTCTCCCCGATGGCTAATCAACTTTTCCGTTCTGAGCATGGCTGATTCTACTGCATATATTTCTATCAAAATATCCGCCAGGTTCATCATGACCTCTTGTTCGTCTTCTATCTTATCTTGCAAGACCAAAGCGGCTTTACCTCCTACCATCAAGAATACTTTCTTGAAATTCTTAAGCACATTCTTCTCAACATTAAATAGCACAGAGTTATCAATGGTAGCAAAAGACGGAACCGAAGTCAATTCTTTTGAAACGGCCATGGCTGGATCAAAGATATTCAGTTCACCTTTCATTGCCCTTTTCAAAAGCATTCCAATCATCAACATGCGGTTGATTTCATTGGTCCCTTCATAAATTCGAGCAATTCGAGCATCTCTATAAGCACGTTCCATTGGTGTGTCGGCAGAATAACCCATGCCTCCATAAATTTGGACCCCTTCATCTACTACAAAATCTAGCGCTTCAGATCCATGAATTTTTGCAATAGCACATTCTATGGCAAATTGCTCCACTCCTTTCAATTTCGCAGTTGCATAATCCATGCCGTCAGCAGTCAGCTCATCCATTTTGTCTTCAATGTTCTGGCCCGCCCTATAATCTAAAGACTCATTTACATAAATCTTAATGGCCATTTCTGCCAGTTTGTGTTTTATCGCACCAAAACTAGAAATGGAAGTATTAAATTGTTTTCTTTCATTTGCATATTTAATGGCATGAGAGGTTACAGTTCTACATCCGCCCAATACACCAGCCCCTAATTTAATTCTGCCAATATTTAGAATATTCACTGCAATCTTAAATCCATTTTCTCTTTCTGAGAGCATGTTCTCAACTGGAACAGGGCAATCATTGAAAAACACCTGCCTAGTTGATGATCCTTTGATTCCGAGCTTCTTCTCTTCCTCATTCATTGTAATCCCACCAAACGTTTTTTCAACTATAAAGGCCGTAAGGTTTTTATCATCCTCAATTTTTGCAAAAACAATAAACAGGTCCGCAAAACCTGCGTTCGAGATCCACATTTTTTGGCCAGTAATATTGTAATGTTTTCCATCTGATGAAAGTACTGCCTTAGTCTTGCCAGAATTGGCATCAGAACCAGCATCAGGTTCGGTCAAGCAATAACATGCTGCCCACTGACCAGTTGCTAGCTTTGGCAAATACTTCTCTTTCTGTGCATCAGAACCATAATACAAGATTGGCAAAGTTCCGATTCCCGTGTGCGCACCAAATGTTGTTGAAAAAGAACCTGCAGCTCCAATGATGTCGGCCATCAACATACTAGTATTAAAGCTCATTCCTAAGCCTCCATAATTTTCAGGAACAGTTACCCCTAAAAGGCCAAGTACTCCCGCCTTTTTAAATATTCCAGGCACCAATTCTGAATCTTTCATAGAATCAATTGCCTCTGCAACTGGAGTTATTTCGGTATTCACAAAATCCTGACAAGCTTGCGCCATCATTTTTTGCTCTTCGCTAAATTCTTCAGGAATAAAGACTTCACTTGCTTGAGTTTCTTTGATTAAAAACTCTCCTCCTTTAATTGATTTTGACATTTTTGATAGTATTTAGTAGAGTGTAATGGGTATTGAGTAGTTGCTATTTTAATGATCGTTTTAGATTGTAGATCATCTTTTGTATTTCAACTAACTCAAGTTGCATTTTCTCTAATTCATTCTTTTTTATAAAATTTAGTTTCTCTGCAATGATCAATTGCGTTTCTAATTCACAACTCGAACCATATGCTATTCCTAAAAACTGGTTGAATTCACCTTTTGTGTTTCTACCAGCACCTTCGGCAATATTTGAACTTACCGAAACAACGCTTCTTCTGATTTGGCTCGTTAATCCAAACCTCTCGTCTTGGGGCAGACTCTCCGTAGATTTATAAACATCAACAGCAAAATTTACTGCCTTTCCCCAAACCTTTAATTCTTTATAATTATGCATTTATCTGATTTTAAATTATCAAACATCCATGCACACAATACTCACTACACTTTACTAAATACTTTCTCAACTTAAAAACTCATAAATGCCAGCTACTCCTTGGCCTCCTCCAACGCATGCGGTCACCATGCCGTATTTGGCATTGTTCATTCTCCTCATTTCATTAATTAGTTGCACGGACAACTTAGCGCCCGAACAACCTAGGGGATGACCCAACGCAATAGCCCCGCCATTCACATTGAGAATGGAAGTATCTAGTTCTAGTTCCTTAATTACTGCCAATGATTGAGCAGAAAACGCCTCATTCAATTCAATTAAATCCAAATCACTTTGTTTTAATCCTGCCTGTTTTAAGGCCTTTGGCACCGCCTCGACCGGACCTATTCCCATGATTCTTGGGTGTACTCCAACAGCAGTATAGGTGACCATTCTAGCAATTGGCTCTAAATTCAATTCCTTCACCATCCGCTCTGACATTACCATTACAAATGAAGCCCCATCAGATACCGGAGATGAATTTCCCGCTGTAACTTGTCCTCCCTGAGCAAAAACAGGTCGCAATCCTGACAAAACTTCCATAGAAGTGTCCGCCCTAGGCCCTTCATCTTTATCTACCGTATAACTTTTCTCGACTACCTTACCATCAGCTCCAACATTCTTTTCATTAACAACAATAGGCACAATCTCATCGGAAAACTTTCCTTCAGATTGTGCCTTTACTGCCTTTTGATGAGAATTAAATGCAAACTCATCCGCTTGCTCTCGGTTGATATCAAACTCTTTGGCTACCTGCTCCGCAGTAAGCCCCATGCTCATATAATAGTCTGAATATTCTGTTGCCAGTTTATAATTCAATGCGGTCTTATAGCCCATTACAGGCACCATACTCATGGACTCTGTTCCACCAGCGATGATGCAATCTGCAGTGCCTGCATGAATTCTTGAGGCCGCTAAGGCGATCGCTTCAAGTCCAGAACCACAATACCTATTGACCGTTACGCCTGGCACTTGAATAGGCAATGCCAACAAGGAAATCATTCTGGCCATTTGCATGCCCTGCTCTGCTTCTGGTACTGCATTCCCAACAATTAAATCGTCAACTCTAGTAGGATCAAAACCTTCAACACTTGATGTTAGGTGTTTTATGACATCTGCGGCCATATCATCAGATCGAACTGATTTAAGTACACTCCTTTTTCCTCTACCGACTGCTGTTCTATATCCTGCTACTATGTATGCGTTCATGTGTTTAGTATTTGGTAATTAGTATTTAGTATTGAGCTTCAAGCTTTAGGCTTCAAATTAATTTCTTAACGGTTTGCCCTTAAATAGAATACTATGGATTCGTTCAAGCGTTTTTGGCTCGGCTGTTAATTCTAAAAAGGCCTGTCTTTCCAAATCCAACAGGTACTGCTCAGATACATTTTGAGGAGAAGTCAAATCACCTCCGCACATTACAAAACCTACTTTTCTAGCAATTTTCGCATCATGTTCCGAAATATAATTTCCAAACAACATGCCGTTGATTCCGGCCTCAAACAATGCTAAACCAGCCCTGCCTTGCACTTTGATGTCCTTCCTTTCTACAGGCTGTGTATACCCTGCTTCATGTAACTCTAGCACTTTCTCTTTTGCATCCGTCAAGAGTCTTTTTCTATTTAAGGTTATCCCATCATCTGGCCTTAAAATACCCATCCCTCTTGCTTCTTCAGCTGAGGTAGCCACCTTGGCCGTGGCGATGTTCATAAATGCTTCTTGCAATCTATTCAATTCAGGATCTCCTGCAGCAAAAGAATCTGCGGCACGCAATGTCAACTCTTTGGTGCCTCCTCCTCCTGGAATCAAGCCCACGCCCACTTCAACCAAGCCGATGTAAGTTTCCGCATGTGCCTGAATGGCATCACAATGCAAAGACAGTTCGCAGCCTCCGCCCAGTGCTAGACCAGATGGAGCAGAAACAACAGGAATAGATGAAAATTTCGCACGTTTCATCGTATTCTGAAACTGCGCAATCATCAAATTAATCTCATCATATTCTTGGTCTCCAGCAAACATGAACAACATGGCCAAATTTGCACCAGCTGAAAAGTTCGGTCCTTCATTTCCTATTACTAAACCTTTATAGTCTTTCTCAGCCATTGAAATTGCAGTTTCAATACCTTCAATGACCTCCGAGCCCATAGAATTCATCTTAGTATGGAATTCTAAACAAAGCACATCATCACCAATATCGAAAACAGACGCACCTTCATTACCCCAAACTTTCTTAGTCTTTCTAATATTCTCTAAAATGACCAATTCGTCATCACCTGGTATGGTCTTATAAGATTTGGATGGAATGTCATAATATTTCTTGATACCACTTTCTATTTTATAAAAGGAGTCATTACCTGCATCAAGCATGTCATAAACCCATTGATTTGGCTTAAGGTCCAGGGCCTCCATCTTCTCAACAGTTACCTTTACTCCAAGCACATCCCAAGTATCAAATGGCCCTAATTCCCAAGCGAAACCTGCACATACGGCTTGGTCAATTCTATATAACTCGTCTGCTATTTCAGGTATTCTGTTGGACACATATTTGAATGCATCGTAAAAAGTGGTCCTATAGAACTCCCCTGCCTTATCATCAAAATTAACCAGTGTCTTAATTCTTGACTTTAAATTATCATTGTCTTTGACCGCCTCGAGCGCCTTGAAATTCGCTCTTTTGCGAGGGACATATTCAAAAGTTTTTAGGTCCAGCTCTAAAATGAGTCGTTTTCCCTTTTCATCTTTGGTCTTTTTGAAATAGCCTTGTTTGGATTTGTCTCCAAACCAACCGCGGTCATGTACCTCACTTACTATTTTCGGAAGTTTAAACTTTGCCTTTGCCTCATCATTAGGTACTCCAGCATACAAGCCATTCGCCACTTTAACCGTAGTATCCAATCCTACAACATCCATCGTACGGAAAGTTGCTGATTTTGCCCGACCAATAATCGGCCCAGTCATTCGGTCTACTTCTCCTACGGTCAATCCCATTTCCTCAATGGTATGCATCGCCGACATGATGGCATAAATTCCTATACGGTTGGCAATGAATGCTGGAGTGTCTTTACATAACACAGTTTCCTTCCCTAGATACAAGTCGCCATAATGCATCAGAAAGTCTAGTACTCCTTGGTCCGTTTTTGGACCTGGAATAATTTCCAACAAACGCAGGTAACGAGGAGGGTTAAAAAAATGGGTGCCGCAAAAGTGTGCCTGAAAATCTTCAGATCTACCTTCGGACATCAGGTGCATTGGTATTCCTGATGTATTAGAGGTCACTATTGTCCCTGGCTTTCTATATTTTTCTACCTGCTCAAAAATGACTTTTTTGATGTCTAATCTTTCAACTACCACTTCAATGATCCAATCCACCTCAGCAATTTTTGCCACGTCATCGTCAAAATTGCCTGTAGTGATTAGTTTGGCGAAGTCCTTATCGTAGATTGGTGAAGGCTTTGACTTCAGAGCAAAGGTCAGGGCATCATTGACAATTTTATTTCTAGCAGTAGCATTTGATTTATTAGCCTCATCCAAATCTCTTGCAACAATATCAAGCAGTAATACTTCAGCACCAATATTGGCAAAATGACA
>Ga0115566_10005189_pt1 | contig 10253 bp, 5 predicted proteins | sample COGITO_mtgs_1204_3_FD_87173 | JGI IMG/M metagenome (GOLD analysis project Ga0115566, IMG submission 87173) | Pelagic marine microbial communities from North Sea - COGITO_mtgs_120405 | ecosystem: Environmental > Aquatic > Marine > Epipelagic | place: Germany:Helgoland, sampling site Kabeltonne...
CCAGGCGGGCGCGACGGTGCTGACAAAGCCAGAAAACCCCTCAGGCAAGACACGCTCGCCATGAGCCACCCCATCATTCAGATACAAATTACCAAGCCGCGCCCAGTCTCGAGCTGCGCCCAAGTCAGAACCCTGCAATAAAATATTGCCATAAGGATCAGTCTGAAAAATCAGATTGCGGATACCGATTTTATCGAACAGAGCAGTTTGCGGAAACTGATGGTAGTTATCACCGCGCGCTTCCACTGCGAGTCGTATCAAGTAGTTGGCCAACACCGGGTCACAGTTCCTATAGCGACCCACCATATTGGGTGGCCATTGCTGAGGTCGATCGGCCGCGTAAGTAAAAGAATCGACCGTACCGGTATACAAATAGTGATGATCGAAGTAATCGATATTGCTATGGACCTCTGGGTCGTAGGGTGAGGGGCAGCGGAGACCGCTCGACATCCGTAAAATATCTCGAATCTGGATCGCTTGGCGAGGATCGCCCGCTGATTGCCATTGGGGTATGGGCGCCGGTTGGGTCAACACGTACTCACCCTGCTGAATGAGCACACCCAATAAAGTGGCAGTGAGGCTCTTGCCCATTGACCAACTCTCTAACGGCGTTTGCGGAGTGATGCCCGGCCCATAGCGCTCCGCGACAATTTCACCCTGAACCGTCACCACGATGGCGGCAGACAGTGCCCCCTCTGTAAAAAATACGTCGAGGGCGGTATCCAATTTTGCCGAATCGACACCGACTACTGGAGGGGCCTGCGATGGGCTGTCTCCCATTGGCCAGGGTGTAGTAGCCGCATCGGCCAGTGTCGTCTCAATGATCGGCGGTTCAAAATAAGGCGACGACTCACCCATCGGCAGAGGCACGCAACCCAGATCACCGATGTACCGGGCCACTCGCATGATGCCCGTGTCAGTGGTCACCGTGACCGTCATGGCCTCTTGGTCGATAGCAGTGTCGCCAATATCGCCACGCGTCTCAGGAGGCGAGGTAAAGAAGCCGACATTTTTTATCGCAAAATCAGCCTCTAAACCCGATACGAAAATCGCAGAACAGAGCACACGAGCGAATCCCATCGCATAGTGGGATGCGGGATCGCCCGGGGGCCCGGCCAGTGCCGTGTCCAACTCGAGTCGCTGGCCACGTTCTGCCACCGTCTCAGTCGCGGCGATCTGAGATAGAGGGTCTTGTGCTGCAGAGGGTTCCTGCCACTCGGCACAAGATAATATTCCCAGCAAAAAAAACAGCAGTGCGCACTGTCGGATCATCTCTCAACTCCACATCAATACAGACCCTAGGGCGTCGATGCACCTCACTCATGGTAAGATGATCGTTACCGAACAGACTCTATAAAAGGGCTAAGCGGGCGCTTGCGCAGCTCACGCACCCAACGCCGGGTCTACCGGCACTTCAATAGGAAGGCCAATCAGGCGACGTCCCAAGCCTGACAGGCATTCCACTATTAGAGTGTAGCTCGACTCGTGCTGAGTCTCGAGAAAAAGCCCCCAAAGGGGGGCTAACCGCGTTTTAAGGCGCTAACGTGATTCACTGAGCGTAGGCGGAAAACCCAAACGTTGACGGACGGATAGCACAAAAGCGCCTATCTCTGAAGGCAACGCCAGCAAGGCGGGTGTCGCGATCAGAGTGAGCACTGTCGCAAAAGACAAACCGAAAACGATTGCCTGTGACAGGGGTGCCCAAAACATGGCCATTTCGCCTTCAATGGTGACAGAGCGGCCAGCCAAATCGACTGAAAAACCCGCTGCCAAGGGCAACAACCCACACACCGTGGTCACCGTGGTGAGGAGGACCGGGCGAAGCCGCTGTGCGGTAGCGCGGACAATCACGTCGCGCACATCTAACTCAGGATATTGACGACGAACGTGATTAAACGTGTCAATGAGGATAATGTTGTTATTGACCACAATACCCGCCAGCGCAACTACACCCACACCCGTTAACAAGGCGCTAAACGGATTGCTCAGTAATAAGAGGCCCAGCAACACGCCTGCCGTCGACATGACCACTGCCAGCAGAATCAGTGTGCTTTGATAAAAATTGTTAAATTGCGTCACCAGTAAAATAAACATGATCGCGAGCGACAAAGAAAACGCTGCCGACACAAATGCCATCGAATCGGCTTGTTCCTCATTGGCCCCTCTGAAACGAATATCAATTGCCGGATCAAAGGATTGCTGCGCTAACCAGCTTTCGATTTCCCTCACAATACCGTCGGCCATCACGCCCTCTCGGACGTTTGCCTTAATCAACTCTACGGGCAAGCCATCGATTCTTTTGAGCGAATCGACACCGGGGGCTGGGCGCATCTGCACAAAGTTACTCAAAGGCACCATGCCCTGCTCCGTGCTGATACGCAGTTCATCCATTGCGGTAATACCGCGCTCGGCTCGAGGGTAGCGGACTCGAATATCGACTGAGTCCTCGGCATCATCCGGCCGGTACTCACCCACCTTGACGCCATTGGTCACCAACTGCACCGCCAAACCTGCCGAGGAGACATCGACACCGTATAACGCTGCCTGTTGGCGATCCACCTCGATGCGCCACTCGATCGAGGGCAGCGCAGAGGAATCGTCAATGTCGACTAGGCTGGGTAATGTATCTAAGTGGGCTCGAACACGGGCCATCGCTGGCTCTAGCAGCGTACGCTGACGCGACGAAAATTCGATTTGAATGGGCTTACCAACGGGCGGGCCTTTTTCTAATGGCTGTACTTCGACCTTAATACCTGCAAGGCCATCGGTGCGCTCACGAATCAAGCTCATAATCGCTTTGCCGCCTAGCTCTCGCTGTGATTCAGCAACCAGTTCAATGAAAATTGATCCGATGCGGTCCGAGCTACTCCCCATGAAACCGCTGTTGCCGCCAGTGGCACCTGGTAGCAAGCTCTGAGTGTTCACAAAGCGAATGCCCGGGATTTGCAGTACCTCTGATTCGACCTCACGCACCAGATCATTGACCTCGTTGGCAGCGAAATTACCACGGCCGAGCACCGACACTTGAATAAATTGGGGATCTGCATCAGAGAAAAATATCGTGCCGACATTATATTTTCCATAGGCCCAAAAAACGCTGATTAACAAACTGAATATGATGCCCATGGTCAGGACAGGCCGACGACAAACACCGACCATAAAGCGAGCGAATTGACCTGTCAGGCTATCGAGTTGAGTCGGATCACCATCCTCTAACACTCGCTGGGCTCGCAGTAGGTCAGCATTGTGCATAGAAGGCTTACCAAACAGGGTTCCCAGTACCGGACCGAATAACAAGGCATAGAGCAAAGACCCAATCAGTACCGTGAACACCGTCACGGGCAAGTACCCCATAAACTGGCCAGAAACACCGGGCCAAAACAGCATTGGCAAAAAAGCAGCGAGGGTCGTTGCGGTCGACGCTGTCACCGGCCAGAACATCCGCTGTACCGCATCCGCGTAGGCGCGCTTGTGGTCCATACCTTCGCTCATCATGCGGTTCGCATATTCAGTGACCACAATGCCACCGTCGATGAGCATTCCCAATGCCAACAACATGCCGAACATGACCATGAAATTAAAGGTATACCCTAAGAAGTAAATAATGGTGACCGAGAACAGCAGCGAGAAAGGAATCCCCAGCCCTACAACCAGACCACTGCGAAACCCCATCGAAGCCACGACGATAATCATCACCAACGCTAATGCCGTGAGGATATTCCCTTCGAGTTCGCGAACTTGAACAGCCGCAAACTCCGCCTGATTCTGCGATGGAATCACCTCAATACCGGGAGGGAGACTAGCGGACGACTGCGCAACAACTGCCAATACAGACTCTACTGCATCGATGACATTAGCATCGGTGCGCTTGGTGACACCAATAGAAATGGTCTCTTGCCCGTTGTAGCGAGCGTAACTGGTGCGATCTTTAAAGGTACGGTCCACTCGAGCGACATCTCGCAACGTCACCACGCCTTCACTCGAGCTACGAATCGGCAACTCAAGCACTTCTTCAGCTCGCTCGACGACTGCCGGCACCTTGACCGCGAATCGGCCGCTATCCAACTCCATCGTCCCCGCTGGAATCAATCGATTATTGCGCTGAAGAATCACCAGTAATTCGTCGACTGAAACACGATACGTGTTGAGTGCGTCAGGATCGATAATGACCTCGAGCACCTCATCACGATGCCCTTGAAGCTCCGCACTGAGTACCGATGGGATGGTCTCGATTTCTTGTCTGAGTTTCAGTGCCGCCTGGTACAACTCTCGTTCGCTGGCTGCCCCGCCGACCAAGTTGACTTGCAACATGGGAAAATCAGCTGCGGTCATTTCCTCGACAAAGGGCTCCTCAGCCGTCGAAGGAATCTCGGTCCTTGCCGCATCAACCGCTACTCTCACATCGCTCAACGCCTTATCGAGGTCTTTCGATACATCAAACTCAATAAAAAAGCTGGCCATTCCCTCGGATGCCGTCGAGCGCAACTCCACAATGCCCTCAAGCTTCCTCAGCTCAATCTCCATCGGCTGCACCAGCAATCTTTCTGCGTCGCCAGGCGAGATACCCTCGTGGTTCACTCCGATATAAAACAACGGCAGGTCGACGTGGGGATCATTCGCAATCGGCAAGGCGGCTCGCGTTCCCAACCCGACGAGCACCATGACCACCAGCAGCGACAGGGTTGTCCGCGTGCGCCCAATGACGGTTTCGATCACGCTCATCGTATGACGACTTGGCTGATCGTATCGTCAACTAACACCGGCTCTACGCGAGCACCGACGCTGACATACTCCTGTCCCACGGTAATCAACCTAATCTGCGGCGGTAGTCCGGTAATCCACACGCCATCAGGGCCATCCTCAATGATGCTGACCGTTCGAAAAATAACTCGATCACCCACGTCGACCAGTCGAACACCCATCTCACCATTGTCGTTTAACGTCAGCAGTGACGGCGGTACACGATGGGCAGCCACCTCGTCGAGTAGCACCCTCAACGACACCGTTAAACCGGAGCGTAACTGGTAATCACTATTGTCTACCGTAATTTCGACAGCATAGGTTCTCGTCACTGGGTCGCTCTGCTTACCCACAAAGGACAAAACGCCTTCTATGTCGCGACCCACTCGCGTGCTGCCCAATACCACACTGCCCAACTGCAGACCCTCTACCTCTTCCTCTGTGACTTGGGCCGTCACCAGCATCGGATCTAAATCGATGAGCGTTGCACAGGCTGCACCTGGCATCGCGTAATCACCGACGTAAAGGTGTAACTCTTCGATCACGCCATCAAACGGCGCGGTAATGCGGGTTCGCGCTAGATTGAGTTCTTGGCGACGCAGATGTGCCTTAGCGGTCTCCTGTCGCGATGCTGAGGCGGCAATCGCCACCTCCGATAACAGCCCCTGATCGGCTAGTTGCATGCTGCCTTCGTGTTCAATCCGCGCCTTCTCTAACCCTGCCCGCGCCTCGTCCACGGCGATTTCACGATCATCAATCGCGATTTCACACAACAGGTCGCCCTTCGCCACCTGCATGCCTCGCTCCGCTGGCTGCGCAACCACTTGTCCCGCCACTTCGGCAGTGACATCGATCACACGCTTAGCATCGGTGCGGCCCCGCAGCACAATACTGCGATTGCGGAGTTCAGCAGTCGCATTGGCCACACGTACACGGCTCAACGGCTCGTCAGAGAATCCTTGCGGGCTTCTCTCTGGCGCCGCTGCCAGCACGACATCGACGCTCTCGGGTGCCTCAGTAAAAAGCCCTGATCCAAGCCACAGCGCTAGCAAGCCAGCGACGAGTGAAGCAGAGATGACATTTTTCGACATAAAAACAGCCCTGTTAATGGGTGGAACACCTTAAAGACAGTCAGATCATGCTCTCGCATGTGACACTGTCTGCGCATTGGTCGGTTGGAATGTCGTTGTTACGGCGATAGTCGCTTTTCAGACCGGTCGCGCCGATGGTTTTAATGAGACTTATCGCCACTTTATAGCGCATTAAGGTGAGTCAGCGCATTCTTACCAGCACATCAAGCACGAAGGGAATAGCTGGGATAACCTGAGGCTATAGCGACGACTCTCGACATCGACTCGATTGCAGTGACGAATTGCGCTAATCCGAGGGGGCATTCCCGTAAGGCGCGAGTCGATATGTCAGCCTGATAACGATCTCAAGCACATGCTATCGGTCGATGTTGTCGCCGATACACCGGCGGCTCTATCGCGATAGACTTCTCGCATGGTTGGATAAAGAGGACGGACGCGTGCACTACGGATTCATCGGATTAGGCAATTTGGGCGGTCAGCTAGCGGTTCGCTTGCTCGACGCAGGCTTTGAACTCACCGTCTTTGATCTCGACAAAACCTCGATGGAGCACGTCATCGGTGCAGGGGCAAATCCCGCCAACAGCTGCCTCGATCTCGCCCAGCGAGTTGAGCATGTGATTACCTGCCTCCCCTCTCCTACTGCTTCGTCGGCAGTCCAAGATGACATCCTGACACACATGCGAGCAGGCGCCAGCTTGATCGAAATGTCGACAGTGGGACAAGATGATGTCATTCGATCGGCAGCGCGAGCCGAGGCTCAGAGTATTGGGTTTTTAGAGCTGCCGGTCACCGGCGGCGTGCATCTGGCGGCGCGAGGCGAGTTGACGCTCCTCGCCGGTGGCAGTGAGACGCTGATCAAACTTCATGAAGGTGCAATGCAAGCTATGGGCAACAAAGTGTTCCACATGGGAGCGGTCGGTTCAGCATCGCTGATCAAAGTCATCACAAATATGCTTGCTTTTGTACATCTCGCAGCCGGTGGTGAGGCCATGATGCTCGCTGCGCGCGGTGGCCTAGACCTTGCGACCGCATGGCAGGCGATCGCAGCGTCATCCGGCAACTCTTTTGTCCATGAAACGGAGGGACAATTGATCCTCAATGGCAGCTACGATATTGGATTCACGCTGGATCTCGCGCTCAAAGATTTGGGGTTTGCCGAGCAATTCGGTGCGGCATTCGACGTGCCACTGCCGGTCGCACAAACCGTGCAACAGCGCTTCGAAGCGGCACAAGCGCGCTATGGAGGCGATGCGCAATCGCCTTTTGTCGTGAAGTTACTCGAAGACGAGCTCGATACTGAACTGCGGGCGCCCGGGTTCCCAAACAAGCTGAGTTAACAGCGGGGCTCGCGGCCGAATACAATCATGCGAGCACGATGATCGAATCAGTTGATCATCAAACCGTCAGCTCCGACACATCGCGAAAGCTCCCAATCGTGCCTCGAATAAAGCTATTAATGGCAATCACTGAACGCGTCTCGGAGGAGGGATTGGCCTCGACCATATGATTGAGCTCTGATGGGAATAACAGCAGCTCCCCTCGCCTGGGCGTGACCGCATTGACTTTGGTATTAAACAGATTGGCACGGCTCTGCTCGGGGGGCAGATCTAATCGCTGGTATGCCGTGCTGCGATCGAAGAACACTCTGGAGGGCGGGTCCGGTAAGTCGGTGTAGTAAAAAGAACCTGAGATAATCGAATTAGAGTGCGCATGGGGGTGCAACCCTGCACCTGGGAGATTTTGCTGCGCCCACGACTGCGTGACCTCCAGCTGGTGATCCACGCCCATCACTTCTTTCGCATAGTGTTGCAAAGCAGCAGAAATCGCCTCGGCCATATTGGCCAATTCGGGGCACCGCAGAATGTAGAGGTCCTCAGAAATCAGGTTTTGCTGGTTGGGCACCATCTTAAGGTTATCGGTAAAAGCGACCTCACTCGGTGTAATACAGCTGCTCAAATCGACCCTGGCCAAAGGCGTGATAAACAGCGGCTCAACGGACATCTTATAAGCGCTCATACCTAAAACCTCCGATCAACAGAAGTGATTGTACGCCGTTAGGTCATAAACAGGGTATTGGAGAAGGAGAAGGCGATGCCATTGCGTTTTACCTTATGCGCCGATCATAGGCACGGGCTTGCAACCGAACGATACCGAAGACCGCGCCTCTCGTTGAGTACCCCGGCAGGACGGCGCAACTCGCCTAGCATGCTCACCACCTCACGGGTGTTCGGCAAGACCTGGCACACAAATACAACACCGAGGTCGCGCTTTGTCACGGGCCTGACCGGTGCGGCAATAACAAGTGTAGCTTGCGATAGTTATGTGGCAGCTTCGTCCTGAGCTCGGCGGATAGCCGCGAGAAAAGCGTCGCCGTATTTGAGTAGTTTTCGCTCGCCGACGCCGGTCAGGTTGGCAAACTCGTCATGTGTTTGTGGCAACAAAGTGCACATCTCAATGAGCGTGCTGTCATGAAAAATAACGTAGGGAGGAACGCCCTGCTCCTCTGCCTGCTCGCGTCGACACTCTCTCAAGGCCTCCCACAGACCCACCTCCACCTCTTCAGGAAGGGGTGTCTTTGTTTGCCGCTTCACCACTTTTTGTTTTTGATCTACCCGGAGCGCAATTGATACCTCGCCGCGCAGCAGAGGCCGACATTGTTCCTGGAGTTTCAACGCGCCGTAGCCCTCTACATCCACCGATAGATAACTGCGTCCCACCAGCTGACGAAAGACCGATCGCCACTGATTATTATCTAATGCAGTCCCCACCCCAAAAGTCGGCAGAAGGTGGTGCTCGAACTGCCACATTTTATCGGTCTCCTTACCCCTCAAGACGTCGATTAAGTGGTTCACGCCGAATCGCTCACCGGTTCGCGCTACCGCACTGAGCGCCATCCGACAGGCTTCTGTTGCATCCCAGGTTTTGGCTGGATCGAGACAGCTATCGCAATTACCGCAGGGCTGAGGGTAATCTTCGCCGAAGTATTGCAATAGCGACTGTCGTCGGCAGCTGGTGATCTCGCATAATCCCAGCATCGCATTTAACCGGTGCTGTTCAAGGCGCTTATGCTGCTCGTTGCCTTGAGAGCTCTGCATCATCTGTCTGAGTTTGATCACATCCTGTAATCCATAAATCATCCAGGCGGTCGCCGGCGCGCCGTCGCGACCCGCCCGTCCCGTCTCTTGATAATACGATTCGACGGTTTTCGGCAAATCCAGGTGCACTACAAAGCGCACATCCGGCTTATCAATCCCCATACCAAAGGCAATGGTGGCAACCACAATCACATTCTCATCGCGCAGAAAACGTGCCTGATGCGCCGCCCGGACTTCTGCCGATAAGCCAGCGTGATAAGGCAGCGCATCAAAGCCCTGCTCAGTCAGCCACTGCGCTGTCTCTTCCGTTTTTTTACGAGACAAGCAATACACAATGCCCGCGTCTTGTGGGTGCTCGTCTTTCAAAAATCGTAATAGTTGCTGTCGGGGATTATTTTTCAAACCAATTCGGTACTGAATATTCGGACGATCAAAACCCACGACAAACTGCGCCGCCTGCGCGAGCCCTAGTCTGTCGATAATTTCCTGTTGTGTTCTCGCATCGGCGGTCGCCGTTAACGCCACTCTCGGCACGCTGGGAAAACGTTGCTGTAACTGCTCTAACAATAAATAGTCAGAGCGAAAATCATGACCCCACTGCGACACGCAGTGCGCCTCGTCGATGGCAAAGAGCGAAAGCGTCGCACTCTCTAACAATGCACTCGTCCGAGTTTGATTCAGCCGCTCGGGCGCAAGATAGAGTAGGTCGAGTTCTCCGTTGAGTAACGCCTCCTCGACTGCCGCCGCGCTCTGTGGGTCAAGCGTGGAATTGAGAAAGCTCGCACGAATGCCCAGCTGCTGTAGCGCCGACACCTGATCTTGCATTAAAGCAATGAGTGGCGAGATCACCACGCCACACCCCGGACGCACCAATGCCGGTATTTGATAACACAGTGACTTGCCGCCGCCTGTCGGCATTAATACGAACGCATCGTTGCCTGCCACCACCGCCTCGATAATGGCCTGCTGAGGCTCGCGAAACTGGGTAAAACCAAACGTCGTTTGTAAAATCTGTAATGCAGCGCTCATTGACCGTGTTGCGACCTTTTTCTGAGGAGAGTAACGACCTATGCGCGGTCTCTCTGGATGTGCTCAAGGTACCAATTCAGCACGCGACTATCGACTTTTTGGCTTGGAAAGCCTACCGAACTGGTACGGGTATTGTTGTCGGTCACCTTAGCGGACAACCCCCCTCGACAGGGAGGTTTATCCAGTGGGCACCCTCTGGCGGCACTGCCTGAGCCAACTATTTGTCAATACGGCCTCGTTCGACCGATGGCCATTACATTAACCCACTCTGCCCGGCAATAATGCCTCGACTCGACCG
>Ga0115566_10005195_pt1 | contig 10248 bp, 5 predicted proteins | sample COGITO_mtgs_1204_3_FD_87173 | JGI IMG/M metagenome (GOLD analysis project Ga0115566, IMG submission 87173) | Pelagic marine microbial communities from North Sea - COGITO_mtgs_120405 | ecosystem: Environmental > Aquatic > Marine > Epipelagic | place: Germany:Helgoland, sampling site Kabeltonne...
GTGATGGGGCGAAGCAGGGCACTAAGCGGAAGAGAGCCCCTCGCACAAAGGGGCCGTGCGAGCACGGGGTGAAGCCTCGCTCGAGGTGCAAGGTGTGCAGCGCTTGTCCGCACGGTCGTCGGCGCCGTGAGTGCAAGGAGTGCGGTGGTGCATCAATATGTGAGCACGGCCGTCAGCGCTCTAAGTGCAAGGAGTGCGGTGGGGGCTCAATCTGCGAGCACGGTCGTGAGCGCTCTAAATGCAAGGAGTGCGAGAAGTAGCGAACGTATCATCAATCAAACAATCACCTACGGCGTCGTCTGCAGCAGTTTGACGATGACAGCCTTCCTGTCGTCATCCCCTTTCAGCCTCGCCCGCCACGACCGCGCCACCTCCCTGAGCTGATCATCCGTCAACACCTCGAACTGCCCAGTCAGCTGCGCCTTCTTGGCGAGGTAGTCCTTCTGCCCGCGCCGCATCCTCGAAGCTCCCCCGGGTCCGCAAAGAACCAAAATATTCACGAGCTCGTCCCTCAACCCCCGCTGCGCGCAGTGTCCCGCCACCGTCGCGTGCCCCACGTCCCGCAGCGTCAGGTCCACCGCCGGGTGCCTATCGATCAGCGCGTTGAGCGCCGCTCGTCGCATCCCGTACGCGGCGAGTATCGCAGCCGTGGACCCGTCACGATCGTCCTGGACGTTCGGGTCGCAACCCGCGTCCAGCAGAGCCCCGATGGCATCCACCGCGTTCTCGAAAGCCGCGTGATGCAGCGGCGCCGCGCCGTTATCGTCCCTGGCGTCGAGGTCCGCGCCCAGCTTCGCGAGCATCGCGATGGATTCCGCGTCGTTCCTCTGCGCCGCGAGGGTCACGGCCGTGTACCCGCCCGGGACCCACGCCTGCGTCGCCTTCGGGTCGATTTTGGAGGATGTTTTGGCGTCGATCTTCGCGTCGGGCATCTTGGACAGGACGTCCAGCGCGTTCGCGTTCCTGGCCTCGAACCACCACGTCTTCCACAGCTCCTTCTTCTGTTTGGTGGCGTCGTCATCCCCGGCGTCGGCCTCGGGCGGGGCGCGCATGGGGAGGCTGGACGTGAACGGCGTCTCATCGTCGGTATCCCCGGGGGCGGATCCGTATCCACTCGTCGCGGCTAAATGACGCACTCGCGCGCTCCGAGATGGGCGCGGTGGTGATCGAACGACGAGGTCACGCGATCTCGACGATACGTCCGCGCATCGTCGCCCTCGCCCCGAGAACCCCGCGGGAGTCAGGTCCGGCACGACCGCCGCGCGCCACATCGTCTGGGCTGATTTGGATTTCGGCCACAGATAACAACGGAGCTCACTTCTGACTCATCATCAGATGAGCGACTTGGACGAGTGGACGGACGACGGGCGCGGCGGCGACCTGTCGACGGACTCCGACTCCTACTTCGACGGCGGCGACGGCGACCTCACCACCGACAGCGATGCGAGCGATCTGTTCACGGAGTCCGACTCGGACGACGAGGGGAAGGGCGCGACCCTGGACACCTCGAGGTACCTCGTCGTTAAAAAAGTGGGTGCGGGATCGACCGCGACCGCGCTGCTCTGCCTCGATCTAGTCGAAGCCAACAGGCCGGTCATCTTAAAGAACACCCAGAAGTCACGTTTCCGATCGCTCCCCTTCAACCCACTGGCGAGGGCGCTAGCGCGTCACCCGCAAGGACCCGCTGCGGAGATCGCCGTCCTGAAACGACTCGACTCCCCGAACGTCATCCGCCTGTTCAACGTCGTGGACCACCCGGACGCGCCCACCGTGTCGCTCGTCCTGGAGTACGCGCCGGGCGGGGACCTACGCGCACAGATCGAGAGAGGTCACATGGACGCCGACGGCAACAAACGACGCGGCATCGACCCCGAGCGCATGTGGTCGTGGAGCCGCGACGTGGTCAACGGAGTCGCCTACATGCACCGCGCCGGGGTGGTCCACCGCGACCTCAAGCCAACCAACGTGTTCCTCGGCGTGGACTCACACGCCAAGATCGGTGACTTCGGGTGCGCCGTCATCGTGGACCCGGGGAAGCACGGGAGCGACTTGATGACGGATCAATTTGGGTCGCCGGCGTACATGTCACCGGAGTGCGCGAGTGGAGACCCGTACCACGGCTTCAGGTCCGACGTGTACTCCCTGGGCGCGACGCTGTACCACTGTTTGTTCGGCCGGGTGCCGTACGAGGCGCCCAACACGCCGGCGCTGTTCGACATGATCGCGGACGCCGGGGAGGTGGACCTGATGCCCCGGGGCGCGGCGCTCGATCCGCAGCTCACCGCGCTTCTGCGTAAATGTTTAGCTCGAGACCCGCGTTCGAGGGCGACGGCGCGGCAGCTGTTGGAGGATGAGTGGCTGACGGACGAGGGTAGGTCAGCGATGACGGTGTGGCGCAAGCTCCCCACGTTAGGTACGAAGCTGTCCAGGCGTGAGCTCGCCAACGCTATCCAGCAGAGGGACAGCGGTAAGTTGGGACAAACTGACGACGACGACGCCGACTCCCTAAACCCCGCCGACTCCCTTCACGCCATGCTCAGTTCAACACGCGGGGAAAGAGAGACTCGGACGATCAAGGAAGGTACGGTGCTCTTCACGCAGGGCGACGAGGCGACGGAGGCGTATTACATCCAGGAGGGAACCGCGGAGATATTCGTTGAGAGGTGCATCGACCTGCCGGGTTTGGGTAAAGTCGCCGGACGGAGGAGGACGCGGGACGTGGGCCCGGGTGATTTGCTGGGTGAGGTGGACCTGTTCCTGGACGGTAACGTGAGGACCGCGTCGGTGGCGGCGTTGAGCGACATGAAGGTGACTGTTATCCAGCGCAGCGAAATCTCTGACTGGTTCGAAAAGGAGCCGGAGGCGGCGTCCGCCGCGAAGGACAAGGCGAACGATTTCAGGCAGCTTCGCCGGCAGGTGAGCGGGCAGCTCCGAAAGGAGCTTCAGATCAAGCTCGGCATGGGCATCGAGTCGTTCCCGTCGATCAACGAGGACCTCCCCGAGCGCCGGTACCGCGCGGGCTCCATCATCTTCTCCGCGGGCGAGGACGCGGGCATGGTCTGGTGGGTGCGAAAGGGGTCGGTGCGAGAGCTCCACGTCGCAAAGGGTCAGAGCCTCGACGAGGCCATCACGATCAAGGAGTGCGAGCAAGGCGACTTCATCGGATACGCCACGTTCATGCTGGACAGGAAGAAGCGGTTGGTCACCGCCGTGGCGAGCACCCCGGTCGAGCTCGTGGGCCTCAGCAAATCGCTGTTCCTGCAGCTGGTGTGCTCCAACCCAGAGTTGGAGGTTAAGCTCAGGGCACACGCGCAGGAGATAATCGCGGAGACGGAGTCGTTCATCGCGACGCGTTTGAGGGAGGTTACCAGGATGGTCATCGCGGCGCAGCGCATGAAACGAATCAGCGAGAGGAGCAAGGACGGGAGCCGGTCGGCGTCTTCCGTCGCCGGTACCGACACGGGCACGGACGACGACGATCAAGTCAATAGACTACGTCATTGACGAAGTGCCGTGAGTATCATAATACGGTTATGAGCCTTGTTACACACTAACTAATAAAACACTATGGGAGCTTGAGGAGCTCGTCCCGGAGCCTCGAGAAATCCACGCTTCCCAGGCCCGTGAGCGGATCCCACCCTTTCCCAGTTCTGAATCCGTGCTTGCAGCATCCGACCATCGCGCCCGTCATCGCCGGGTTGGGACACTTGCTCGATCCCTCCTTCACGTCCCTGAAGACGTCCGCGGCGGTCCTGTGCAGACCGTAGAGCACCGGGTTGATGAAGCCGACCGTGCTCTTATTCTGCGCCAGCCGCTGGTCGTTTATCAGCGCGATCATCCCCGCGAAGAGCGGGGCGCTGTAGCTGGTACCCGACGACTCCGTGAGGTAGTGCCGCACCTGCGCCAGCTCACCGCCGGAGTCCACCCGGGTCTTACCCAGCTCGCCGCCGGAGTCCACCGCGGTCTTACCCTCGTCCACCGCGGTCTTACCCTCGCCCAGCGCGGCGGGCTGCGCGTTGAGGTTCGGTGACGGTTTGGGTTCCTCTCCGATTGACGCGAATATGATCGCGATGTCCTCGGCGGCGAGCGCCACATCCGGGTACGCGCGGTTCGACTGGTTGAAGAAGGACTCCGGGGGTAGGTCGTAGGCGTACTCCTCCAGGTACCGACCCACCGCGCCCTTCTGCCACTCGGGCTGGGGAAAGATCGAGGAGAACCCGCCGCCCGAGCTGATCTTGCTGCCGAGCTCGACGGCGGCGGCGCGCTCAGGCTTGAACGGGTCCTTGCCACCCGTCGTGCCCCCGACGGACGTGACGTGGGGCATGGACGCCGGGAACGACGGCCCGAAGGCGCACGGCGCGTCGTGCATGGCCCACGTCAGGTACGGGTTGGGAATGCCGTACGAAAACGGTCCGTTATCGCCAGACGCCGCGATGACGGTGACGCCGCGGAGGCCCAATTTGGCAATCTCGGTGTCCATCCGTTCGTAGGTGTCCCAGGAGTGGCTGTCGCGGACGTAGCTCGCCTTGGCTTCGCGCTGCTTGGACCCGAAGAGATCCGCCATGACCGCGGACGCGGAGGCGTTACCGCCAGCCACGGGATTGGTCGTGGGCTGCGCCACCTTCCCGTCCTCGTCCAGGGCGCGGACCTTCTCCATGCCCCCGAAGGAGAGCGACAGCACCGACTGCGGCGACTCCGACGCGGCTACGTTGAGTAAGACGTCGAGCGCCTCCCAGCCGTAGTGCTGCTCGTGGGTGGTGAGGAGGATGTCCACGTCGGCACCCTGAGCGACGGACATGGCAGCCTGGACGTCCAGGTTGGTCTCCAGACGCTTAGCGCCCGCGTCGTGCCAGCCGAGGTCGGCTACGCCGTTGGACTCCAACCCCGCGATTTCCCTGGCGGTGGCCAACGACGCCGTCGCCTTGGTCGACGGATTGAAGGAGGATCCCGCACCGTTGAACGTGTCGACGATGAGCGCCGGGTCCGACACCGACTTTGCGAGCTTCGCCGCATCATTAATGGACGGCGCGGCGTCGGTGAAGAGCCCCGCGGCGGTGGCGGCGCTGTCCACGGCGCCAACCGCCGCGTTGACGGTGCCGCTGACCATGTCCTTGACCTCATCCTTGACCTGTTTCTCGATGGAATCCGTGGATTTCTTGGGCTGCTTTTTGGATGCGGGGCCCGCCCTGCGCCCGCCGTGGGCCTTCGTTGAGGACCCGGCGGGTGGTGTCGCCGCCTCTTCCTCCTCATCATCCTCCTCATTCGCCGCGTCCTCGTCGCCGAAGGTTGAGTGAAGCATCACTTCCGGCCGGGACGCGGCGTTGACCTCGCCGAGTGACAGGTTAAAGTACTGCGAATACTTCCACACCGTCGCGGACCACCGCCTGGTATCCCCCGCGATCATCCCCACGCCCACGCTCGCCCGCGGGTCGGACACCCTGCTCCCCCTGGGAACGTTGTAGTAGCTGAGAACCTTGTCCGGGGTGACCAGCGACTTGAGCCGCTCCTCGAGCATGAGCTTGTGTCGCAGGGTGGCGTTTGCGCGGGACGCTCGGATCTCCTCGTCGTCGTCCAGGTGAAGGTTCCACGCGTCATCCTCGGAGCCGTCCTCGTCGTCGTACGGCGCTGAGTACTCGTAGTATCCAGCCTCGTAGTGCCCGGGCTCCGAGAGGAAATCCTGCACGTCAACCTCCAACCCTTTGCCGGACTTGACACCCTCGGACTCGATCTCGCGGAGGTCTTTCGTGACGGAAGGCGAATCGCCTCCGGGTACCGCCCTGTTGACGTCGAGCGACGCCACCTCGGTGTCCACCTTGGCCTTCGAAGATCCCTTCTTGACCACCACGTTGATCTTCTTAACGCCGTCGTCGTCGTAGTCGAGGGCGGAGGGTGCGCCGGACTCGGCGGATGAATCGTCGGAAGATGATTCGTCGCCGTCGTCCCGATGCACAACCTCAGCCATGAACGTCTTCATCTCCTTGAACTCCGTCTCCATCTTCTCGAACATCAGGTTAGCCTTGTCCTCCCACTTTTGCTTCTCCTCCGTCTTCAGCGCCTTTTCCCTGGCCGCCTTTTGCGCCTTGGCCTTCTCGGACGCCTCCCTCGCAGCCTGCTTAGCCTCAGCCGCGAGCCTGTCCTGCTGGGACTTATCATCGGCGTGCGTCGCGGCGGCGGTCTCGGCGGCGTGCTGCTCCCGCTTGGACGCGGCGGGGGGTTCGGTGACGGGTGTACTCGTCGGCTTTGCGGTGACGACCACGGACTTGGCCGCGACGGGGGACTTGCCGTCGGGAGACGAGTCGGTACGGGGTGTGGACTTATCCCCGTCTTCTGACTTATCCCCGGTGGACTTATCCCCTTTCGTCGCCGGTCGTTTGTGACGCGCGAGTCCCGCCACCTGGTAGGTGGCGTCGGGCGCGGGCTGGACGGTGACGAACGGATCCGCGTCGGCGCCCAGCCGGTTCACCGCCGCGACCGACGCAAACTTCAAACCCCGACCCCCCTCCCGCGCCGACCCCAGCGCAGCCGCGCTCAGCGCACCCTCCAGCCGTACCCGCGCGTCATCCTCGCCCTTCGACGAGTCCACCATGCGCTCGTCCGCGTACGCCGCGTACTTGGCGGCGCGCGCGATGAGAGAGTCGCGTTCCTCGGCGGCCATGTCCCCACGCAGCCCCACCGACGCGACGGCATCCGCGAGCGCCGTCGCGGATTGCGCGGGTTTCGTTCCCCCTTTGGATCCGTTTGTTCCACCCTTGCTTCGTCGCTCCCCGGTCGCCACGTTGAACGCCTCGACGGCGAACGGGTCGTTACCGGCCTCGGCCGCCAAGTTCTCCGCCTCTTTGAGCACCCACTCCGTGGCGTTGACCTTACGTCGCACGGGTGGTCGCCCGATTCGCAGCGGCGGGCGTTCGCTGTATAGGCTTCCGGTGGGCCCGCTCCCGCCGCCACTGGCGCCCTCGGGCTCCATCAAGCCGCCCATCGAGCCGCCCGTGTGCGTGGCGTCTTTCGATCCGGACTCGTCATCGGTCACCCGGGTGTCCCCTTCTTCGCTCTCGCCGTCGACGCCCTCGCCTTTGGTGTCGTGTTGCAGCTGCCCGGACGGCAGGTGCAGGGCGCCGAGTATCCCGTCCAGGTGCCGCTCCAGGTCCTTGGGCACCGCGATCTCCCGCGTGCGGAACGCGGCGTGCACCGTGCGGCCGTTGACCCGTCGATCCCATCGCCGGAACCGCGCGTTGAAGATGCGGTTGAGGTCGCCCACGCTGCCCTCCACCCGGACGTGGTCGCCCCCCGGGGACCATCGCGTCTGCACCGAGAGCGCGGACGTCACCTTCTTGAGGTACGCCTTGACGAACGCGACGCTCTTCTTGTCCGTCGCCAGCTCCGCCACCTGTCGCTGCGTGAGGTGCTTGCCGTACGACGGCGAGTCCGGATCGGAGACGCGCGCCAGCGCCCTCAAGATGGCGTCTCGATCCTGACGAACCGCGAGGGTCACCGCGTGCCTCGCGGACTCAGGGGGATCGTCGCCGACCTCCCTCCACCCCGCGACGTCGCGGATCTTCACGTCTGCCTCGCTCACCCTCAGCACGGTGATCGTCCCCGGCGACTCGAACGACGGCAGCGACACGCACGCCAGGCCGAAGAGGCACAGGAGCAGCATCACGAAGCACCCCGCGCACGGTCGTTGGTGCCACGCGCGCCGCGGCTTGATGGACGCGTGCTCGCCAGGGATGAGCAGGATTCGCTCATCGTCCGTCCCGTCCGCATCGGCCGCTCTGCCGAACCTCATCGTCGTTCTCCACACCACACGCGCACCTCCTCCGCGCCGCGCCTTTATGTCAGGCCGCGGCACATGTCAGACGAGTCTCTAACAACCGCCCCGCTCGTTGCGATCAAATTCGTATGGGTATCTAGTTACCCTAAACTTGGGGTGTTGCACTCACGATTCGAGTTTAGCGGTCTATTTGGTCCATGGTTCTGATGAAGCGGTCAATTTTGGGCCCATATTCGTGAATGACGACACCGACGGTTAAGATTCGAATCCCGGGGTTCTTTCTCTCCACCACTTTGAGAAAGGAAAATCCTCGCGTCGTCGCGCCCCTCGCCCTACTTCTTCCCGCGCGGAATCCACGTGCAAGGTTACGTATCAAGGCAAAGATGGTGCGTGTCCCATTCCCGCGATCTCGCGCCGCCACGAACCGGCCCGAACCCGGCTTCGCGGTCGACGACGCGGTCCGATCTGAGACACGTCCGCGTGGCCACCTGTCGATCGGTCCGGAACACACGCAGCAGCCACCGCCCCCCATAGGCTTCATCGGTACTGACGACGTCCCCGAACCCTCTCTCGACAGGAATCCATCTTCCCCGAGTCCCTCAAGACCCTCAAGGATGCCGATCCCGAGATCTACGAGCTCGTCCAGAAGGAGAAGCTCCGTCAGATGTACGCACACCCCCGCCCGGATGAGTTCCCGCGCCGACAAACACGCGCAAACGCGCCCACCGTCCGTCATCCGCCTTTTTTTCCCGCCTCTCACCGTCCACCCCACCCCCCACCCACCCACACAGCCGCGGCATCGAGCTCATCGCGTCCGAAAACTTCACCTCCGCGCCCGTGATGGAGGCTCTCGGCTCGTGCCTCACCAACAAGTACTCCGAGGGTCTCCCCGGCGCGCGCTACTACGGCGGTAACGAGAACATCGACAAGGTTGAGGTTCTCTGCCAGGACCGAGCGCTCGCCGCCTTCCGCCTTGACAAGTCCAAGTGGGGCGTCAACGTGCAGCCCTACAGCGGCTCCCCCGCCAACATGGCCGTGTACACCGCGCTGCTCAACCCCCACGACAGGATCATGGGCCTCGACCTCCCGTCCGGAGGTCACCTCACCCACGGGTACTACACCGCGAATGGCAAGAAGATATCCGCCACCTCCATCTTCTTCGAGTCCCTCCCGTACAAGGTCGACTCCTCCACCGGCCTCATCGACTTCGTCAAGCTCGAGGAGAAGGCCATGGACTTCAGGCCCAAGATGCTCATCATGGGCGGGTCCGCCTACGCGCGCGACTGGGACTACGCCAAGTTTAGGGAGATTGCCGACAAGTGCGGCGCGATGCTCATGATGGACATGGCGCACATCTCCGGCCTCGTCGCCGCGGAGGAGCAGGCGCAGCCCTTCGAGTTGTGCGACATCGTCACCACCACCACGCACAAGTCCCTCCGCGGACCACGGGCGGGCATGATCTTCTTCCGCCGCGGCCCACGGGCGTCCAAGAAGGGCGAGCCCGAGGGTATGACGTACGACTACGAGAACAAAATCAACATGGCCGTGTTCCCCGCCCTCCAGGGTGGCCCCCACAACCACCAGATCGGTGCCCTCGCCGTGGCGCTCAAGCACGCCGCCGGCCCCGAGTTCAAGGCGTACCAGCAGCAGACCAAGTCGAACGCCCGCGCGCTCGCCTCGGCTCTCATGTCCAAGGGGTACAAGCTGGTGACGGACGGCACCGACAACCACCTGGTGCTCTGGGACCTTCGCCCCTGCGGCCTCACCGGCTCCAAGATGGAGACCATCTGCGACATGTGCCACATCACCCTCAACAAGAACGCGGTCTTCGGTGACGCCTCCGCGCTCTCCCCCGGCGGCTGCCGCATCGGCGCGCCCGCCATGACCTCCCGCGGCCTCAGGGAAAACGACTTTGAGAAGATTGCCGACCTCCTCCACAAGGCGGTTGAGCTCGCGCTGGAGGTGCAGACGAGCCACGGCAAGATGCTCAAGGACTGGAAACTGGGCCTCGAGGGTAACCCCGCGGTCGATGCCCTCCGCGCGGAGGTGGAGGCGTTCGCTGAGGCCTTCGAGATGCCGGGATTCACCCGCGATTCCGTCGACATGTAAGCGCGGGTCGCGGCGCGAATTCTTTTTTACTTTTATTACGCACTTAGCACAGTTGTGGGGCGCTCGCCAGGGCGCCCCTGAGGGTCACGCAGCGCTTGCATGAAAGAACTTGTAACACCAGAAGCTGGGACGTGACTCTAGCATTTTATTGATTTAATCAACACACCCTCATTTGGACGGAGAAGGACTCAGTTCGTACATCTCACCCGGCGTACCCGCGTCCGCCGATGACATTCGCATCAGACGCTCTATGTCCGCCAACAGCGAGGTATCCGACATGGACCCGGCCACGAGCGTGTCGTGCATCCTACCGGCGCCGGGAGACGCGATCGGGGTGCGGGCAGGTCGCGGCGCGGGCCTCGAGTCATGAA
>Ga0115566_10005199_pt1 | contig 10246 bp, 10 predicted proteins | sample COGITO_mtgs_1204_3_FD_87173 | JGI IMG/M metagenome (GOLD analysis project Ga0115566, IMG submission 87173) | Pelagic marine microbial communities from North Sea - COGITO_mtgs_120405 | ecosystem: Environmental > Aquatic > Marine > Epipelagic | place: Germany:Helgoland, sampling site Kabeltonne...
AACTCAACGGTTTTACACGAATTCCAAGGCTTTCTTCTACTTCGTCCAATAAATCAAATGGATCGCGCCCTTCCAAGTCAAGCTTATTAACAAACACAATGATTGGTGTGTCCCTCATTCTACACACTTCTACTAAACGCTTGGTCTGTTCCTCAACTCCATTTACACTATCGATAACAAGTATTACGCTGTCTACAGCAGTTAATGTGCGATATGTGTCTTCAGCAAAATCCTTGTGACCAGGGGTATCTAGCAAATTGATAAGGTGGTCGTGATACTCAAAGGACATAACTGATGTCGCAACAGAAATACCTCTTTGCCGCTCAATTTCCATGAAGTCGGAGGCAGCTGTTTTTTTAATTTTATTTGACTTAACTGCTCCAGCAGTTTGAATCGCACCTCCGAATAAAAGGAGTTTTTCAGTTAGAGTCGTTTTTCCGGCATCCGGGTGAGATATGATTCCAAAAGTTTTCCGCTTGTCAATTTCCTCACTATACATTATGATGCCTAGATTTATTCAGTTTTTAAATGCCGAATTGAGCCAAGTGGTGGCTCATGTGTTTTTTCTGGAATAAAATCCATCCTTCTGTATCTAATGCTCCAAAAACGGGATGGTTTTCCATTACCATTGGGTTTTCCTCATGATATTGAAAAAATGCTTGTATTTCGCTTTCGAGTTGATCTATAGATGCAGAAAGTGACTCTTTTCTAAGATCTTGCAAACCATTCCCAAATACTGGATTTGGAATATTCCGCTCGTATTCGTCTTCGCTGAAAAGAAAGTTGCGCCTTTTCTCTAATAATTCAGGCTGAAAAATTTTGGTAACTCTTGCGCGACCATTGGAAATGCGCCATGTGCCAATGACATGTTCCACCATATGCTGCGGAGACATGAGACCCCAAAGCGGTTTAGCTTCAGGGCTCAATTGTCTTAACTTTTCTGGAATGGAAAGAAAGTATTCTTTTCGGCCTAATTGCATTTAGCTAGAATCGTTCGTTCTCTGCAAAAAAGAAATTTGCTTCAATAGCAGCATTTTCATCGCTATCACTGCCATGAACTGCATTTTTCGCTTTTGACTCAGCAAATTCTTTTCGTATCGTTCCTTCTGCAGCATCAGCTGGATCAGTTGCTCCAATTAATACTCTGAAGTCAGCAACCGCGTTCTCTTTTTCCAATAATGCGGCAATGATTGGTCCTGAAGACATATAATCAACAAGCTCTCCATAAAAAGGTCGCTCCTTGTGTACTTCATAAAAAATTCCAGCTCGCTCCTTGCTCAATTGCGTCTTTTTTAAAGCTACAATTCTAAACCCTCCACTTTGCATTTTGGCTAGAATTGCTCCAGTATGTCCGTTTTCAACGGCCTCTGGTTTTATCATTGTAAACGTTCGATTTCCTGACATAATTCTCATTTTCTTTTCAGAGCGCGAAAGTATAAATACCGTGGTCGTTTGGGTGGAGTCTGCAATACTAATTTTGCACCCAATGAGAATTGTAATTTTTATTCTAGTATCTCTCTTTATTCAGCGTGTTTCTGTTGCTCAGGAGTTTCAGAAAAAGCTATGGAAGGCTAAGAAAGGAACCATTGAATACTTTGAAAGATGCGAATCGTCAGAAAATGACCGACTTGTTGTGTGTTTAGTTAATGATCCAGAAGGGAAATTTGATCTGTTAAATGACATTGCCGTTGTCCAGCGTGCCTGTTTATTGGTGCCAGCCATTGTCGATGAAAAAAGTTTACTTATCCTATCGGAACTTCTCCAACTTCCACAGTATCAAGAGACATATGGAAAGAAGATGAGCCTCTTCATTGAAGGCAGTAGCTGGATCTATTTAAAAGAAATTGAACAATTGAACCTTTCAGGAATTATTTTAAATCCAAACACAAAGTTGAAGGCAAATCGGACTGATAATTTTCGCAATGAAATGGCCTTTGTATTGGATCATAGAGATAGTAACGCTTTCACGGTTAAATCAAAATTGGATTCATTAGGTGCTTGGGTTTTAAGGCCCTCTGTGGAATTTAACGCATCGAGCAACCCAGATGAAAAGAAGCAATGGATTGTTCAAGAATTTGAAAAGGTCGACTCATTAACTCGAATTTTTAATGATTCAACACAATTTGAAAATCTTAGAAGCCAAGCCGGACTTGTGAATGAAGTGCCTGAAGTGATACGACAAGGTAAAAGGATTAATTTATCTATTCTAATTGTGGAACAAGGCGACTTGGAAATAAGAATCACCGATTTGGCTGGTAAAGACGTGTACCTAAATAAGAATTTCAGGGCGAAAGGAATGGTTCGGTTAGAGATTGGAACTAATAGCTTTGATTGGGGCGTTTACCGTTTGAATATTACAAGCAAAAGCATCAAGGAACAACATAAATTTATGATTCGAGGATAATGAGTTACCCAAAAATATATATCAAAAAAGGCCGCGAAAGATCACTGAATCGATTTCATCCTTGGGTGTTTTCAGGCTCGATTCATAAACTAGAACGTGAAATTGATGAAGGGGAAGTCGTTCAACTTCAGGATATTACTGCAAAACAGCTTGGCGTTGGTCATTACTGTGGCGGTTCGATTAGTGTCAAAATGTTAGCTTTTGAATTGATAGATATCAATGAAGTATGGTATTTGAATAAGCTCCAAGAAGCGAAAAAGCTGAGAACGGATTTATTCCTGCCTTCAGAGTCGACAAACGCCTATAGGTTGGTGCATGGTGAAGGAGATGGATTGCCAGGATTGATAGTAGACATTTACAATGGCGTAGCTGTTATTCAAACTCACAGCAAAGGCATGGAATTAGCGATTCCAATTGTAGTGCAGTGTTTAAAGAAAATTGGATATTCAAATATTATTAAGAAACCTATTGGAGCGGAATTGAGTGCTGTTTTAATGGGTGAGGTCGCGGAACGCATTGAAATATCAGAAAACGATTTTAAACTAAACGTGGATGTCGTATTTGGCCAAAAGACGGGCTTTTTTCTTGATCAAAGAGATAATCGATTATTGCTTTCTGCCCTGAGTCAAGGCAAAGCTGTTTTGAATGTATTTAGCTACACAGGAGGCTTTAGCGTTGCAGCTTTAAAAGGAGGGGCTACTCAAGTTATCAGCGTTGATAGTGCAACCAAAGCGCTTGAAATAGCCGAAGAGAATGCCATGCTTAATGATTGCGCGGACAAGCATTCAATTCTAAAAATTGATGCAGTCAAGTATTTAGAGAACATGGAAGAGCAATTTGATATAATAGTGTTGGATCCACCTGCATTTGCAAAGCATAAAAGTGCAAGGCATAATGCCATTCAAGCGTACAGAAGGATCAACGAATCGGCCATTCGAAATCTAAAACCTGGTGGCCTTTTAATGACATTTAGTTGTTCGCAAGTTATTGATAAGCAACTGTTTGCCGATATAGTGGCCAGCGCAGCAATCAATGTTAAACGAAATGTGCGGGTATTATCTGTCTTGCGTCAGCCCATGGATCATCCAGTCAGTATCTTTCATCCGGAAGGGGAATACTTAAAGGGATTGATTTTAAAGATAGATTGAGGTTGGTGGAGGTGATTCAATTTGAGACCATTCTTAGAAAAACCGATGGCGAACTATGGCAGTATTTTTTTCTCGTACCAGATTCCGTTAGCACACTTTTAATTGAGAACCAAAATCGGAGGGTCATTTGTCGAATCGATGATGTAGTTTATCACTGTGCCTTACTTCCAAACGGGCGTAATGAATACTTGGTTCTTTTGAACAAGGAAAGAAGGAAGAAGTTAGGTCTAAATCAAGGCGAGCGGTTTATTGCTGAATTAAGAAAGGATACTTCAGAGCTGGGTATGCCCATGAGCGATGAATTAACCGCAGTTTTTGAACAAGAGGGAGAGGCATATTCAATATTCTGTGATCTAACGCCCGGTAAGAAAAGATCGTTAATCTATTGGGCTGATAATGTCAAAAGCTCGGATATAAAAATCAGAAGGGCAATAGTGCTCATTGCGCATCTGAAAGAAACACAGGGTAAAATTGATTTTAAGGTTTTGGGTGAGCGAATAAAACAGGCAAATCGTAATAAAATTAAGCCACAAGGCTTAAAATAATATAGGTCTCATCTAGTTAGTTTGGATATTCTTTGGATCAAGGCAACTTGTTTTCACTTTATCTCGTTTAATGGCCATAATAAATTCTTTTGGCACAAAGTTCAAATTCAAAGCGCTTAATCGATAAAGGTAGGCGTACTCTGAAATTGAATTTTTCAGTTCACCGCATTTTCGAATCAGAAAAAATAGAGCGATACCTTTTTGATGGTATGTTGTTGCGCCTATTTGCCATTGGGTCGTGCTCGATTGCCGTTGGCGCATTTATCGAAAATGAATATCGTATCGTTGGGCTTATTCCGAAGGGAATGATTCATCATCTCGAAAAAATTCTAGAAGAACAAGATGATTATTGCATTCAGATTGATTGCACAAACTGCAGCCAACTTGAAAATGCGATGTGGATTTCAATTGTATCGCTTGGATCTTTGCTTGACCTCGATGCGGCTTAAGGCCAGTTTAAATCAGAGAATTTCTTTTTATCACGCAAGAAATAATCAAGAACAATGGAGTTCGGATAAATGGCGGTTTTCGAATAATTCTTGATGTGCTTCTGAATTTGTCTGCGTTTTTTCATCCATTTATTTAGGCTTAGAAAGAAGCTCCAGTGGGCGTGAATGATTGAAAAGGAGGCTTTTATTTGTCCTCTCATTACCATATTGACGAAGGCCAAAGCATCCATGAACAGTCGGGCGAAAATTTTAGTAAAGACTTCACTCGGTGGAAGGTTTTTGAGCATCATAATCAGATTGTTTCGATGATTTCGAAACACCTTTTCGGGGCTTCCATATGCGATAACGGCACCACCTATGTGATAAACCTCTGAACTCGAACAAACCATAACCTTATGACCTAAATTTTTAAGCCTCCAACACAAGTCGATTTCCTCCATATGTGCAAAAAAATCATTGTCAAGACCACCGCTAGAATGGTAAAGTTCTGCTCGGATGAAAAAACAAGCGCCTGAGGCCCAAAATATCTCTTCATTAGAATCATATTGACCTTCGTCTTCTTCGGTCGTGTAAAATATTCTTCCGCGACAAAACGGATAACCTTGATAATCAATAAAGCCTCCCGCAGCACCTGCATATTCGAAATCGCTTTTCTTGTGCCATGATTTAATCTTGGGTTGAATTACAGCAACGTTCGGTTGCTCGTCAAATAGATTTAAGACTGGTTCAACCCAACCTTCACTCACCTCAATGTCGGAGCTAAGTAAACAATACAAATCGGCCTTAATTTGACTTAACCCGTCCTTATAACCATTTGTGAAACCGCGATTCTTTTCAATACGAATTACAGTGATGTCATCCTTGAACTCTTTAAGATATGCTTGAGTGGTGTCTGTTGACGCATTGTCGATTACAAACAGCTTGACATCATCTGATTTTGGCATTGTTCTCAGAACCACGGGTATGAATTTTTCCAGTAGGTCTCGGTTGTTGTAGCAGAGAAGCGCAATAGCGAGTTTTACATGTTGTGAATCAGAACTTGTCAAATTGAGACGTTTAAGTCTGCAATGTTAATGATTAACCTTCGCCCACTAACGCTAAATAAATACTCAGAAAAAAGGACATTAAAAGCCAACTTTTCTTGTTATCTGGACAGAATTGTCGATTGTGAGCAATAGTAGATAGGCGAATAGAAGTTCTTAGGGAGCTATTTTTACGAAAATTAGCCAAGCCAATGGTGTTGTTAACTTCGAAGCAAAGGACAGCTTCGAAACTCTTAATGAAGCTTACTTCGATTAGGAATAAATGAAAGAAAGTAATATAGTAATGTATCCGAATAAGATTTTTGTCTGGGGAATGATGGGGGTTGGTAAGTCAACGGTTGGTCGAAAACTGGCTAAAAAATTGGACTGGAAATTCTATGACTTGGACGAGCAGATCGTTAAGCGAACTGGTGAATCGATTGAAGACATTTTCGAAATGCAAGGGGAAAGTGGGTTCAGGACTATTGAGTCTGATGTTCTGACCGATTTAATACAAGATATTGATGTAGTTATTTCTACCGGAGGAGGCACACCTTGTTTTAATGATAATGACCACCTGATGTTGACTTCTGGGATTTGCGTGTGGCTTGATGCTCCGCCCAAGTTTTTGCAAAGTCGAGTAAAGAATAGTATGCAAATAAGGCCTTTACTTCGAGGCTTGAATGATGAGGAGCAAATACAAGTTTTGAATGATTTACTTGCGAAGCGAACATGCTATTACGAACAGGCGGCATTAAAAGTGAGCGCCAAAAATTTTGATCAGAAAAATTTAACGGAGCAACTTCTGCCTTTATTCAAGAATAATCCGAGGTTCATCATCAAGGATTAGTGCTAAATTTTCTTGAAGCGTTGTTGCGAGGCTTAAGCCAGTAAAGTCGCTGTGGATAGGAAATCTACGATGCATCCGATCAACTAAACAAGCAGTCATCAATCGTTTTAGATTGAAATCAGTGAAGAGTGCGGACGCTCTCATCATAGTGTCACCACTATTTACTATATCATCTATTATCAGGACGTGATCAAAAAGCTCGGATTTTTCCAAGTGTATTACTTCGGTTAGATCCAGCTCTATGATAGATAAATCAAGTTTTGAAATAGCTTCTAACTCTTTGAACAATTGATGCGCAACCCAAACGCCTCTTGGTTTGATGCCTACAAGCGTCACTCCTTGGTAGCCATGACAAGCTTCGATAGTTTGAAAAGCAATACGCCTAATTATGCGTTGAATTCGTATGGAGTCAAGTACAATTGTTTTCATGGAATTGAGGATGAGTCCAAAGGTAGAAATCAAATTGTTGGTAGTTCAAGACAGATCACTTTATTACATTTAAACCGATTTTAAAAAATGTATCAGAAACTACTTTTTCTTGTGCTTTTTTGCGGTGTTTTCAGCCATGTACAATCTCAAGTTGTGCTTTCCGGGAATGTCACTCATGAAGATGAAGTCGTGAATGGCGTGGTCATTCAAGTCTTGGAAAACGATAGAATTCAACGAACCATTTCGGCCAATAAAAGAGGACGATATCAAATTGAGTTTGATTATGGTCATGAATATCTGCTAGTGTTCAGAGCTTCTTATATGATTCCTGTTAAAATTGAAATCAACACCAAATTACAAGATTCGAAGCTGAGCGAAGTAAAAATTGATGTACCACTCAATATGACCCTTTTCAAAAGGTATAAAGGGATGGATATTTCGGCTTACGATAAGCCCATTGGTGTGGTTTTAAACTCAGGAACAGGTGAGCAAGCCTTCTCATTTGTGGCAGATCCTCTGGTGTTAGCAGAAATTCAAGAAGTGAATGCAGAAGCTAAGCGAAGAGCCGAGAATGGAGAGCGTCCAATAGAAATTGTAGAAACCGAGGTTTTAACCGATGGTCTGGCAAGATCCATCGCAAATAGTGAGGAGAAAGGCAAGAAAGTTATTGACGTAAACGTGCAGAAAGAACTGAAGAAATTGGATTCCAATGTGATAGATAAAATGGAGGCTACACCATTAAGCCGATTCGAAGCCATAGAAAAAGCGGAAGATGAAAAAGTTCAATACAGGCAAAAAAGACAAAATCAATTCAACGAAAGTGTAACGGATCAGAAAGCTTTAGAAAGTGATTTTATCTATGGAAATAAGGCCATTCGAAAAGAAACTTTCGAGACGAACAAAATGGAGGAGAACCAGGCGCTTGACGCCAGAATTAAAAAACAAAATCAATTCGATGAAATATTGATTCTTAATGCCGAAAGTCGCCAACCTATAGGACCACGTATAGCAGATGATATTAAACTATTAGAAAAGAAAAAAGAAGAGGGAACTTTCTTTGATGAAGAAACACTAATAGTCCAACAAGGGATGATAAAAAACACCTATAAAATTACCACTCAAAATTGGCTCTTTTTTGAGGTGAATTACTACTATAAAAATGGGAAGGAAATTTCTGAAGATGAATACTTTAAAATGAGAAATGCAATTGATTAGGACCTTAAGCACTTTCTTGTTTGTCTGTCAGTTTATGGCGTTGACAGCACAGGTGCACAGTTTTAAAAATTTTGGCCTTGATAAGAAGGAATTTCCATCACGCATTGAATGCATTAATCAAGGCGTGAATGGCGAGTTATACATTGGCACACTTGCCGGGCTCGTTGTTTATGACGGTGAAAACTTCAGGCAGATTACGGAGGCCGAAGGATTAGGCGAAAATGCGGTTTCTGCAATAGGGGTTAAAGATGAATTTGTTTGGATTGGACATTGGGCTGGAAGTGTAACGATCTATAACGCAAAGGACGCTTCTGTTGATGTGATCGACCTTCGAGAAGCACTGAATTTTAGTTCGATAGTCTGCATAGAACCAGTTTCAAAGACTTCTGGTTTGCTTGTTTCCAAGGAAGGCAAAGTGTATATGTATTCTGAATCAGGATTAGAACAAATTTTGATTGAAGCAAATACAGCGAACGAAAAAGTACTTTCCATTATCTCCGATTCAACGGCCTATTATGTAATTACTAACCATGGAATTTATAAAACGACCGTAGAGGGAAGTTTTGCCGTTTGGGAAACTATTTTTCATACCGACCTTGAGTTGACATGTGCCAGTTTTTTGCAGACGAATCAATGGGCGGTTGGAACAACATCTGGCGGGTATATGCTGCAAGTTGACTCTCGAGAACTTCTCCCAATTGGAGTAGGGTTAGAATTGGGCCGAATTGTTTCGATACTGCAAGATCAAGAAGAGTTTTTATGGGTAGGAACGGCTGAAAAAGGGGTTGTAAAGTATCATCCTATTACAAAAAAAATAGAGACAATAAAAAGAGATAATGGCTTGAGCTATAATCAGGTAAGGACTCTTTTTATGGATCGAGAAGGGATAGTTTGGATCGCAACGGTAGCTGGATTAGATCAATATCTTGGTCAGGCATTCATTCTTTTTGACAGGCGGTCTGGGCTTCCTGAAAACCTAATATGGGATTTTGCGATGTTCCAGGATCAGTTTTTATTGGCTACTTCTCAAAGCCTAGATTTAGTAAAGATAAGCGAGGATAACAAGAACGTGAGAGTAATTAAGCGGTTTTCTCTTAACGATGAAGAGCCGCGAAAAATCCTATTCAAGCATCAAGGTGAGCTCGTGTATGTAATCACAGCAGAAAAAAACATCTGGTACGGAAGCATCGATAATGGATTCGAAAAAATTCTAGAGCTCAATGAAGTTGCAATGGCCGTTGAAGAAGTAAATGGGGAAATATGGGTAGGAACCACAAAAGGCATATTTAAAGTCTCGAAAGGCAAACTCTTGGAACAATACACAGAAGATACCGGCCTGGGTGGCGATAAAGTCAATGGTATATACTATTCTAAGGTTCGAAATGAAACATGGATTACCGTTCTAGGAGGACCATGTACTTTGTATAAGGATGGACGGTTTAAGAAATATGGCTTAGAGGCTGGATTGACGTCTAGTGTCATACAAGATGCAGCATTTGATAAAAAAGGATATCCTTGGTTTGCAACCTATGACGATGGTGTGATCTATTTTAATGGCAATGAATTCAAAAATTTATCTGAAAAAGTCAGTTTAAGCTCGACCACGACTTTCGCCATAGAAATTGACGAAAATGAATCTGTTTGGATCGGTCATAATTGGGGGTTGGATTTATATCGGATTCCGTTTGAAGATGTTAGTAGATTCGGAAAAGATCAAGGATTCATGGGAATGGAAGTGAACTCTGGGGCAATTCACAGCGATGGAAATAAGAACATTGTAATGGGTACCTTGATGGGACTATTGCGCTTTACACCTTCGTCATTTCGAACGAATATTATTGAACCCATCACGATTATTAAGTCGATAAGGGTTGGTGACAAGAGCTTAACCGCGGATGAAAATGACGTAAGTATTGATTTTGGTAAAAGCGATCTGAAAATTGAATTTTCAGGAATTTCATTGGTTAATCCTGATCAGAATAGATATGAATACAGACTTTTAGGGGCGCATGAAAGTTGGAAAACTAAACTGGATCAATCTCCGATCGAATACCTTTCCTTGCCACCGGGTAATTTCACTTTTGAATTAAGAACGTGCAATAGTTCAGGATTTTGCAATAAAAATCCTGTCTCCTTCTCATTCACGATTACCCCCCCTTTTTATAGAACATGGTGGTTTTATAC
>Ga0115566_10005205_pt1 | contig 10239 bp, 8 predicted proteins | sample COGITO_mtgs_1204_3_FD_87173 | JGI IMG/M metagenome (GOLD analysis project Ga0115566, IMG submission 87173) | Pelagic marine microbial communities from North Sea - COGITO_mtgs_120405 | ecosystem: Environmental > Aquatic > Marine > Epipelagic | place: Germany:Helgoland, sampling site Kabeltonne...
AATTGCTTTAATACCACGAGTAGTTTCATTTTGCTTGAACTCTTTTTCGTTTTTATGAGCACCGTAGTATTTTTTAAGGTCAGATTCATCAAAAGAAATTTCTTCGTCAGAAACTTCATCGTAACTCATTCCAGCATAACTGATGTTTATTCTTTTATTTTCATCTTGAGAAGCTTGTTGTGCATCGAAATTGGTAATATACAAGCCTCTTCTAATTGCGTTGAAGTATTTGCTACTCAAAATGTTTTTACGAATAGCATCTTCAACAGGAAACCAAGCTTCTGGATTTTCTCCATTTTGAGTTTGTTTGATGTAGAAAAGAACTTTTTGAGAACTTAAACCACCCGTCAAAGGATCTTGTAACTGTTCGTATACTTGATTAGTTTGAGGATTAGTAAAGTACTGCTTAAGTACTGCATTATCAGCATTTGTACTAATTTCAAGATAAAGTTCATCAGCTGTAATAGAAATGCCCATTTTGGCATATTCTGTTTCTATTAATTTTTCTTGCAATAATGCGTTCCAAATTCTATTGCGCATTTGATCCATATCTCCTGCATTCAAATTTTGTCCTGCTGAAGCTTCTTCTAATCTTTTATCAAACTCTTGTAAAGAAATGATTTCACCATTAATCTCGCCAACATTTGTTTCTTGTCGGCTAAATGCACCGCTTCCACCACTTAAAAAGTCGGTACCAATAAAAGCCACCATAGCAAACGCTACTACTCCAATCAATAAACCTGATCTCTTTTGTATTTGTCCTATTACTCCCATTTAATTTAGCTTCAAAATTTGGGTGGCGAATATACAATCATTGGTGATTATAATAACATTTTGCCTTTAAATTTAAATAACTGATAATGTGAGTGATAGCCTAAAATGAATAAAGAAAGCAAGTATTAACCTTAATCTTCTGTCGCATTAGAAACCAATACGCTTTCTATCTTATTATCAGATACTTGCTCTATTCTTATAATTAATCCCTCAATTTCCAGAACCTCACCTTGCTCAGGAATCGATTCTTGAATGTAGGTTATTAAGCCGCCAAGGGTTTCATAATCTGGATTTTCTGGAAGGTTTAAATGGTAATTTTTATTGAGATAATCAACTTCTAGCCTTGCAGAAAAACGATAACGATCGTCTCCTAAAGACTCTTCTAAATCATTTTCTTTATCATGTTCGTCTTCAATTTCACCAACTATTTCTTCAATGAGATCTTCAATAGTTACAACGCCTGCAGTTCCTCCAAATTCATCAAGTACAACGGCAATACTTCGTTTGTTTTTGTTAAGTATTTTTAAAGCTTCTTTGGCCGCCATTGCTTCTGGAATTAGCGATATTGGCAGCAATATTTCCTTAATGGTTGTAGGCATTTTTAGTAATTCAAAACAATGTACATAGCCAATAATATTGTCCATGTCTTCTCTGTAAATGAGAATTTTAGAAAGTCCCGTTTTAATAAAAATATCTTTTATTTTTTGAATGGGTTCATCTTCCGAAATAGCAATTATTTCTGTTCTTGGAACCAAACATTCACGAACTTTTACTTCATTAAATTCCAGGGCATTTTGAAGTATTTGTACTTCATGCTCTAATTCTTCTGTATTATCTGTTTTGGAAGTTGCTTCTCTTAAGTAATGATCCAAATCAACCTTGCCAAAACTCAATTTGTTATGAGTGAGGTCTTCTTTAAGTAGGTACTTTAATATAAGATTTGAAATGCCAAGAGTGACATAAACTATTGGAGACAAGAGAGCATAAAATAGCACGGTAGGAAGAGCAAAAACGTTAATCGTTTTGTTTGGGTTAATTCTAAATATTGTTTTTGGTAAAAACTCGGCGGTAATCAGCACAAGGGTGGTTGAAATGATGGTTTGAAGGAGGAAAATTCCGAATTTGTTTGGGATAACATGGGCGATGGCCGGCTCTAGTTCTAAGGCCATAAAATACCCGTAAATAACCAAAGCAATGTTGTTTCCCACGAGCATTGTAGAAATGAAGGCGTCCTCATGTTTAACAAAATAGGAATATAAAGAAGCTGATATAGCACCACCCTTTTTTTCCAATTCAATTTTGAGTTTATTGGAACTAATGAAAGCTATTTCCATTCCCGAAAAGAAAGCAGAAAATAGAAGGGAAAAAAGAATTATTAAAAACGAATACTCGCCCATAAATAGGATATCGGTATCAAATATAAAGGAAGAATCTGAATATTAGCGTTTTTCTTCTTCGCTGTTTTTCAACTTTCCAGCATACCACTTGCGCATTCCAAATAGTACAAAGGCTAAAATGGGCATGTAATATAACATGGGGTCTGCTGGTTCGGGTTGCATGTACATGTAAATGGCGTATAGACTAGATAAAATGGCGACAACTAACCAAAAATACACGATGTAAATATTATATTTTTTCATTTTCTTTATTTAAAAATTCTAGAGTAGAGAGTCGTCTTCTTCATCGTCGTTTGAATTGACGGAAATGGTTCCCCTTATATTTTTTATTCGGTATTTTGAGAAGGTTTCATTCGATTCTAGACCATCTCCATAAATAATTTCATCAGGAGTAGTGATTTTCACATATTCATCGGTAAAGATTCTACTTTCTTCTCTTAACCAGGTCAATTGTTCGGTATTTAAAGTTTCGTTTTTACTATTAGTAACCTCAACGTCATTTTTTACGATTATTCTTTTTTCAGTTGGGTAGTTTATTCCATAGTTTGCTTTCAATACAGACTCAACATTTCCTGTGTCATCATAAAGTGTTAATACTAAACCCTCGGGAAATTCAACATATGGGTTTTCCTTATCATTAAAACGCAACATTTTTGGTGTTGTAACTTTAATTTGAAGCTTGGCTGAATCGCTAAAAAGAATAGTAGAATTAATTGATATTTCTGTAGGTCTTATCGAGTCAGATTCTAAAACAGGGATCACTGTATCTTCATTGCTGCATGAAAACAAGAATGCCGCAACAAAAGTTGCGGCACCTAATTGAAATATTATTTTAATCCTTGAACTATCCAAAATAGATTAATTAAACTTGGCCGTAGTAGTTTCGTTAATCCAGCCACCAACAGTATAGGCATCCCCTTCATTTATGGTATAGAAAAAACATTGTTCTTTACTAGGGTATCTGCTTTTTGCGTTGGCAATTTTCTTTCCGATTTTCGCTTTTAACTCAGGGTCCTTTGCTGCGGCAACTTGATATTTATCGACAGCTGCCCAGTTTCCGGCTTTGTTGGCACAATCATTATCACCAACAGAACTAGCACCTCCATAATAGGCATCTCCAATTATCATATAAGCTTCTCCGCAAGACTGGTCTACACCCAAAGCTTTATTTGCCATTAACTTGGCTTTAGCATATTGGCCCTTACTTAAGTAGCAATATCCCGCTCTCAATGCTGCTTTAACTTTAAAAGGAGCTTTTTCAGAATCAGCCAAAGAATCAGCCAAAGCAAATGCTTCTAAGTAAAAGTCAACTGCATTTGCACAATCCTGTTTTTTAACGTACCAGTTTGCTATGCTCCAAGCAGCAAGAGGGGAAGGAGATAATTCTTGTAATCGTTTAGCAACAGCAATGTAAAAATCAGAATCCTCACATTCTTTTGCGTTAAGCAATTCCAAAATGCTACTGATCAATTCAACATCATTTGGACTTGCCTCAAATTTTGGCTGAAATGCTTTAACTAAATCGTCACAGCTAGCCACTTCTTTAAAGTATTGAAGCAAATTTTCGTTTGCAGTTTTATAATTTGATACTGTCTTTTCTCTTTTACTGTTTTTAATATTATAATCGGCAACTGCTTTCAAAACTGGATATAGTTCAATTAACTCCTCTTTAGTACACATGTCTTTTTTATACATTTTGTACTTTGCCTTGTACATGTATACAATTGCTCCAGCTCCCATTTTATTTCCACGAAGATTAAAAGACTCTTCAAACATGGCAAATGCAACTTCCGGTTGTTTAGGACGATATTTTAGATAATCTCTACCTTTTTTCTCAAGCACATAACCACGTCTTCCAAAATTTTCAATTCTTAAATCGTAAGTCCACATTAAGGAATCAACTAAAAGATCTTTAAGCGCTGGGTCAGCCTTTGCTTGTTTTACTTTTCCGCTATATATTTTTGCGCCATTTGCATAAGCTTTCAAGCTAGCCTTAGGGCAAATTTGATAAATCAGCTTGTAATACCTCAAAGCTTCATCGTATGTTTTATTGGTGTAATTCTCATTTCCCAATGAAATATACTGAATACAAGTAATACTGTCTTCCGGAGTAGCTCCATATTTTTGGGCACTTAAACTCATTGTCCCTAATAATGCCAACGCTAATAATAATCTCACTTTCATCATTTATAATTTAGTTCTAATAATATTTACTTGGTTTAAACCATTTCTGCTTTGTGAATGGGTTAAAAGATATTCCCAAATAAAATGTTGTAAAATTTTCCTTTATTAAATTATTCTCTTTAGAGCCTCTATTTCCAAACTCCATACCAAGGTTTACTGAGCTCTTCGTTTTTGTTTTTAAAATAGGGATTCCTAATCCTGCGCTTATGCCATATTCAGTAACATTTTGAGAATTAACAAGAAGTCGAGTGTTCGTAAAGCGATATCCGACCCGGTAACTCAAACTTTGAACAAATTTTGCAACTGCATCGGGGTTTGGTGTATTTTGAATACCAACAGAAAATTCACTTCTTGTATTTAAACCAGGGTTAGTTCCTAAAACGGTAAGTTCTGACCAATCTTGAATTTTATAATCAGCTAAAAGTGTCCAGCTTTTCCCTAAATACAATCCCACTCCAACGTTAAAGGAAGAGGGCATTTTGATTTTACCTTTTGTTTCGGAAAACACAATGGTGTCTTTTACCGCCTCATCTCCTCCCACAGGTCTATAGTTGTATGCTAATGTATTAACTGTTGCTTTGATATTTATTGAAGGGGCATAACTAATTCCGACAGATACTTTGAAGTCATTAGAAATTTTATGGTCATAGTAAAGTCCAAAATCGTAGGCAATATCTCGTACAATTGATCTATTTACTTGATTTGTACTTAAGGCATCAGGAGAATCTACAAAGCTTGTAGATCTTCTATTAGTAGAAGCTGAGCCAAAGTAATAAAGGAAGTTTGCGCCAAAAGAAAGCGTTTTAATTGAATCGGTCAAAATCTTAAACCCTGCGCCAAGCGCAAATTCATTAATTCCACCTTGACCATCATATACGAATTGATAATCCCCTAAAATGGGATCCGTTTGATTCGCTTTAATGTTATAACCTATTTTGGTGTATTGCCTCAGTCCCATACTAAAGCCAGCCCTACTTCCAACAGGAAAGGCTACTGCTAAATTGTTGAAATAAGTTTTGGTGGTTTTTTGGCTAACAGAAGCCGATTCAATGGTTCTGAGGTCTAGGTTGTAATCCACATTAAATGTCACGAATTCGAGGTTGGCATGCGCAGCGGGGTTTAATGTATTAATCATAGATTCCGAGGCAAATGCAGTTCCTGCGCCACCCATGCTTCTTTGATTGGCAAATGCTCTAGTATTAATGTCTCCTAGGCCATAAAATGAATAGGGTGACTCGGTGGTTGTTTGACCAAATGAGGCCAGCCCAGAAATCATTAAACAGAAAACTAATAGCTTACTTAACTTCATTAATTTTCAATATGTAGTATAATCCTTCAAGGGTTAGATTCGGGCGTGCAAAAATGCGGTATTTAAACTGCTTAACAAAACGTTGATGGTCGCCGCCAGTAAATACAATTGTTAAAGATTCATATAGTGAAGAATATCGATTTATAGTTCCTTCAATTTCGAAGATAATTCCGTTCAAGACACCACTTACTATTGATTCTTCTGTGTTAGTTCCTGTAACACCGACTACATTCTTTGGGTCAACAAGTGGAAGCCTTCCTGTATTTTGGTTTAAGCTATTAAATCTCATTTGAACTCCTGGTGAAATTGCACCACCCAGATATTCGGCATTTTTTGAGATAAAATCGTATTTAATGCATGTTCCCATATCAATGACTAAAACATCTTTTTCGGGAAATAACGCAGATGCCCCGACGGCATTTGCCAACCTGTCATCTCCCAATGTTTCTGGAGTTTTGTAGCCATTAACGATGGGCAAGGTGGTTTTAGCATTCAAGGAAATAACATTGAATTTTTCATTCAATAGCGCTTCTATTTGGTTGCTATTTGCTAATACTGAACTAACTATACATGGAGTATTAGAATCAAGATCAATTAAATAAGCTTCAATTGATTCAATATTAGATTCTAGATCATACTTTTTTATTGAATGGAGTCCTTTTTGGTTAAAAAGGGCTAATTTGATTCGTGTGTTTCCAAGGTCGGCGACCAAATACATAGGGCAAAAAGGCTGCAAATATATGAATATTAAGTGTTTGCGAAGGGCCTTAGATAATTGCAATTGATGTTATTTTCAGAATAAAAATTTATCTACATTTGCCGCCGCAATAAGCACGGTGCCTTAGCTCAGTTGGTAGAGCACAGGACTGAAAATCCTGGTGTCCCTGGTTCGATTCCTGGAGGCACCACCACTAAAACCCTGATAAACGAAAAGTTTATTGGGGTTTTTTGTTTTTAACCAATCATACTAGAATAGAAAACACTTTTATATAAGCTGGTTCGCCCCGATGGTTATCGGGGCCTGGAGGCACCACCACTAAAACCCTGATAAACGAAAAGTTTATTGGGGTTTTTTTATGGCTTAAAATTTTTATTAAGCACTCTTTTATTGTGTTAAATAGAGTTCAAATATAAGTCCTTATTCATTTTACAAATTATTATTAATAAGCATTTATATAATTAAAACTTAATAAATAAAAGTCCTTTTAATGTCGAACTAGGTTTTTCGAATGACAACCCTTACTGTTGATTTGCGCCTTCAAATTGTAAAACAATAGTTATGAAAAATTTTGTAGAAAGGTATTGGGTAACCATTTTAGGGTTTTTGTTTTTGTTCGGATCATTCTTGGCTCTTTTCGAGTTGGCAATTGATAGAGGATGGCTTCAACCAGCTGGAAGGGCCGCTATTGGCTTGGTATCAGGGACCACTATCGCCTATGTTTCCTATTTGTTGTTTCGAAAAAAATCGAAAACAATCTCAGAATTGGTAGCTGGACTTAGTGCTGGTTTGTTTTTTATAACGATTGCCTATGCTAGCTTTTCAAAGGATATAATGTGGTCGGCAAATATTCTTCTCATATCTATGATGGCTTTATGCACTTTAATAATGCTCATTGGGTATAAGCTCAATATGCGAATATTGGTAATAATTAGTGTATTAGCGGGTTTATTTACGCCACTGATAATTAAAGCCACTCCAGAACAAGTAAATGTTCTTTTTATATATGTCCTTATTATTAATGTATTGTCGTTGACTTTAAGTGTTTTAAAAAACTGGACCGAATTACGTTTAGTTTCATTTCTTACTACATCAGCCATTTTTATTTCGTATTATTTTTATTTCGATCCTGAATCTTGGGGAAGACCCTTTTTCTATGTGAGTTCTTTATTTGTGATATACATGGTAGGTTTATTTGCCACTTCCAAGATTGAAAACAATCAGTTTAGTGGCGTCAATTTATACCTAAGTATTCTAAATGCGATTCATTATGTTTTCTGGTCGATTTTTATTCTTTCAAATTTTTCTGTTTCTTACGCTCTCCCTTCTTTAATTGTATCTGTTTCTTTTTTAGCTGGAGGATTTTTGGTCTATCGATCCAATCCAAAAGAGGTAATACCTTCTTTGGTATATTTCATTTTAGGGTTGTTTGTTTTAGCAATATCTGGGCAAGATTTTAGTCAACTGTTTTCAAGTGCGGGAATGCCTTTTGTGATCAACTGTGGCCTTTGGTTAGTTATTAGTTTGGTAATATTTGCAGTAGGGAATAAGCTTAAAATACCCCATGTCAAATTTGTTGGACTAGGTGCTTGGGTTTTCGTTTTGGTTTATTGGTATAGTGTGGCTTGGGAAGTTGAGTGGTTACCTTGGTTTGGCGTGAAGTACATTCCTTTTCTTAACGCAGGTGCTATTTTGTGGATGGCATTAGCGACTTCGGGCTTTGTTTTAGCAAAACAAGCAAAGTCGTTTACAGATTTACCTGTTGAGCACAAAGAAAGTCTTTCATTGGCACTTGCCGTATTATCTCATATTGTGGTCGGAGGCTTATTAACGATTCAAATTGAGAATTTATGGGATGCTTATGCAATTACTTCTTTTAAATCTGGAATTGCAATATCAACTTCATGGTTTTTATATGCTCTTGGTTTATTTATCTGGGGAAAACATGAAAGGTCTAAGCTGTTTCTTTGGTTTGGTGGATTAGTACTAGTCCTGTCATCAATAAAAATGTGGGTTTTCGATTTGCCAGGAGAAGATGGAATTTACAAAGTATTATTCCTCTTCATATCTGGCGGGGTTATCTTACTCATTGGATTTATTCATCGCAAATGGATCGATATTGAGGAAGTTGAGTTAAATAATTCTAACGTTTTAAAATCTGATCAAAATGATATTGCTTAATTCTATTTCTCGACTCCAGTTTACTAGAGTCTTGGGATTAATACTCGTAGCTGGAATAGTTTTGTGTTTTATAATTACAGAACCTATAGCTCAGCAAAATGATTATCATGGATTTTCGAATGACCATGTCAAATTTCAGTTAGAGAATTTCTGGAATGTAATTTCCAATTTGCCTTTTATTTTTTTGGGCATCGGTGGATTGATATGGTGGTCAAAACTTATACGGTTTTTTAAAAAGAATAATTTAGACCTCACCAAAAGATGGTTGTGTCTGGAGCCTCTATTTTTTATTGGTATTTTGGCAATTGGACTTGGGTCTACGTATTATCACATTAATCCAACACTTTCAACTTTGTTTTGGGATCGTTTACCCATGGCTTTAGTCTTTTCAACTCTTTTTGTAATCATCATTCGGGATTTTGTGTCTTACGAGTTAAGTTCCAAACTCAAAACCCCAATTATTGTTTCCTCCCTTTTAAGTGTTGTATACTGGATAGTTAGTGAGCATTTTGGAAGGGGCGACTTAAGGCCTTATGTGTTGGTTCAGTTTCTTCCCATGTTATGTATTCCCTATTTTTTATGGCTTAATAATTACCGTAAAAAAACAAAATTGACATGGTTTGCAGTTGGGTTTTATTTTTTAGCGAAACTAGCTGAGTATTTTGATTATCAAATATTTGAATTGACTAGTTTTATTGCAGGACATCCTATTAAGCATTTTTTAGCCGCAGTAGCAATGGTTTATGTAATTAAACATATTAAAAAACAAGTACAATGAAACTCTCTTAATTGAAAGAAGTACTCAAAGCGGTGGGTTTAAAACAAAAAAACCTCTCCATTTTCATGAAGAGGCTTCCGTAAAGTGGGCGATGAGGGATTCGAACCCCCGACCCTCTGGGTGTAAACCAGATGCTCTGAACCAACTGAGCTAATCGCCCGAAATATTAAGAACTATTCCCGATTTTTTCGGGCTGCAAATATAGTATGATTTCTGATTTTAACAAGCTTTTATTCTTTTGGTTTTGATACCTGAAAAATAGAGGCATTTATTAGTTTTCCAAAAAGGTTAAAATAGAGAGTAACAATAAGAGAAAGGGTAGTAAGCCAAAGCACAATTAGGTTGTACCAAAAGGTTGAAATGAGGTTTCCAAAAAGGCTCTTTTTACTTGTATAAAAGTGATTTATTCCTTCCTCAGGATGCAGGTATACCAAGTTTTCATTTCGGAGTAGCTCTCCATCAAGTTCAATTATCTTTTTAATTTCACTTTTATTATTCATGAAATCTAAGAGTTGAGCATTTTCATTTTCAGATTTGAACTTCAAAAAAGCAGATCCACCACCAAGATTTTTATTCAGGTTGTGAGTAATATTATCTTTTTCATTCGAGTATTTTTGGGTCATTCTTAAATAATAATTCCTTAATATTTCGGAGAAATCTCTAAGGGTATTAATTTTTTCTATGGTCAATTGACTTGGTTCAAGGTTTAAATCAACACCTTTTAGTTGCTCTATTTCTTTGGTTGGAAGTTCTTTAAATTCATTCAGAATTAAATTCAATTCTTTAATTATTCCTTGTTCGTTTTTACTAATCCCATCGGCATTTTTTACTAAATTTTCTAAGGTTCCTATCGAAGCTTCAATTTTCGGTATCCAGTAATTCTTCATGAAATTGAAAT
>Ga0115566_10005210_pt1 | contig 10231 bp, 6 predicted proteins | sample COGITO_mtgs_1204_3_FD_87173 | JGI IMG/M metagenome (GOLD analysis project Ga0115566, IMG submission 87173) | Pelagic marine microbial communities from North Sea - COGITO_mtgs_120405 | ecosystem: Environmental > Aquatic > Marine > Epipelagic | place: Germany:Helgoland, sampling site Kabeltonne...
CATCCGCACTCTTCCAGCCTCTGTTCGTAACGAGATTCGTGAGTATGGTATCCGCAACTCTCACTTGACATCTATCGCACCTACGGGAACTATCTCGCTTGTCGCGGATAACATCTCTGGTGGTATTGAGCCTGTGTTCTCACACTACTACGATCGCACCATTCAAACGTTTGATGGTCCTCGTGTTGAGCGTGTGGAAGACTACGCGTATGTACGTGGAGTTGAAGGACGTAAAGCTAACGATCTATCTGTAGATGAGCATCTCGCTGTCCTTACGCTGGCACAGCACTACATCGACTCAGCATGTTCAAAGACTATCAATGTAGGCGACGATGTTACCTACGAGCAGTTTAAGGGCGTCTATGAGACCGCTTGGCGTGAAGGTTCTAAGGGATGTACTACATTCCGTATGGCTGGAAAGCGTTATGGTATTCTCAATGAGGTTGAGAAAGAAGTAGAGGTTGTAGAAGAGGAAGCTCAAGCTTGCTACTTCGACGCAGCCACAGGACAACGAGAGTGTTCTTAACATAAAACTAAGGAGTGAGCAATGGCCACTGAAATCCTACCAGTAGGTGATCTCGCGGCATTCGGTTTGGTAGAAGATACCCCGAGTGCTGCCTTACCACCTAACGCATTTAGCGACGTTCTTAACGTCCGGTTCCTTGACGGAGCTGTTCGTAAATTCCCCGGCGAATCGGCGGCGCTAACGTTCACTCCAGCAGTCTCTAATCTTCTGTACGTAGCATCATGGAACTCTCCAGCTGGCTTACGTTACGTTGTCGTGCATGGAGCAGGTACCACAGCAACTGTTGATGTGTATAACTCTGATCGTAACACTGTAGTGTCTACCGGAACTATGACTACTTCAACTTCTGCCGAATGGCAGCACACTGAGTTCAATGGTGGCTTCCACTTTGTCTTGAACAATGGGGTCACAACTCCACAGTTCTTACAGGATAACTTAGCTAACTTAGCTCCTTTACCTGGTTGGGACTCATACGCAGTTGAGACAACTGAGCTCCAATACAAGCACCGAGGCGCTAGGAACACGCGGACCCTTACAACTACCATTGAAGATGGCGCTACGATCCGAGTTACCAGTACTCCTCGAAGTGCCGCAGAAGCTATCACAACGGAAACTGTAACGATCTCTGTGACAGCTGGGCCTACGTACACTATTGTACCTAGTGGAACTCTTACAGGTATCGGTGAGATCAGCGGTGTGAGTGCGACAGGCTTCTCATTCAGACCTGCTGCTGGGACTGGTGGTACAACATTCACTATTGCTACTATCTCTGATCCAGTTGTTGCTGTGACATGTGGCGTGATCCGGGCATACGGTAACTTGCTTGTAGCAGGTAATCTAGTTGAGAACGGCCGACGTACTATGGTAGGTACAGTTCGTACATCTAACGTAGCCGCGCCAGGTCAGATCCCTAAAGATTGGAATCCGTTCTACTTAGGTGCTAACACTGCTGACGAGTTTCTTCTGTCATCCACAGGTACAATCCGCGACATGGCAGAACTTCAAGGTGTTCTTTACGTATACACAGACTCATCTATCCACGCTATTCAGCAAACTGGTAACTCTCAAATCCCGTTCCAAGTCTCTACAGTGACAACCCACTATGGCGCTACCTCCGTCGATTCAGTATCTGAGATCGATGGTAAGCATGTGGTTGTCAGCAATGACGATGTGTACATGTTCTCAGGTCATCCTGGGTCTATTAACTCTATTGCTGCGGGTCGTGTTCGTAACAACTTCCGCAATAACGGTGGGTATAAAATTCAACGGTTCAACAAGTATGATGAACTGTGGTTCTATAAACCAGGCACCGCTCTTATGTACGTATACAACTATCGCTCTGATCTATGGACTAAGCGTTCTGGAACTACACCTCTTTCTCTCACAAACGTAACAGGCGACCTGCTCATTGCTGATAGCGCTTCAGTTAAGACTGTCGATTCAGGATATGCTGCCTCATCTTATGTTGAGCGTCGTCGTATGACTGTAGCTCCAGACTTTGAGACAGACTCTCTGATGTCTGCTGTTTATACGGTAGAAGGTAACGGAACGTTTTCGACAAGCATCGTAGGATCAAATGCTCCTGGTGATGATCGTGATCCAACAGTTACTGGAGATCGCCAGTTGGTAACTTCTGACTTTGATATATCTACCGACTATAAGCAAGATCTCAGAGCCCAAGGTCGTTACTTGAACTACCGTATCACACATACAGCTGATACTGTTGATGCTGATGTAGGTTTCGCTCTAACGAACATGCAATTTGAAGTTGACCGAGGAGGGCGTAGGTAATGCCACTAGTCAGACCACCGTATACTGGAGATCCAGAACAAGATAGTTGGATGAACCAAGTAACTCAGATTCTTAACACACAGCTGAAACCAGAATCTAACGACATCGAAGTACTAGGTGGTACTACTGGACTTGCAGGCGCCGACGGTATCGACGCAGCTCATTACGCAGAGGTTACTCTATATACCAACCCTGCGGTGAGTTCACCACCCGTTGCTCCTACAGCTACATTTACGTGGTTTACAGCGTCGCTATCAAGTGTCACAGCTGGTTGGTCTCAAACCCCTCCAACTATTGACCCTACAAGCACCAACACAGTTTACTACTCTAAGATCACATTCAATGACTCTATCGAACCATTTGCTACTACAACTGATACCGGATCTACCCCTGTTGCTCTGTATGACTTCACTAATCTTCCAGTTACTGAAGAGAACTTCACTACGGTTCTAAAAGGTAAGTTAGATGGTATTGAAGCGTTAGCAGATGTGACAGACACAGTAAACGTTACTGCTGCCGGCGCGTTGATGGACAGTGAGCTGACAAACATAGCTTCTGTTAAAGCCCTCGACCAAGGAGTTGCCACCACTGATAGTCCTACATTTGCCACTGTTAATGCTACAACATCAGACTTCGGTGATTGGACCGTAACAGAGTCAGGCGGGTCTTTGTATTTCGCCACTCTTGGCGTGAACAAGATGAAGCTCACAGCTGCTGGAAACTTAGAGATCACCGGTACGTTAACTCAATCCGCAACGATAACTTAACAGATATCTAATCGGCATAAATCAGAACTGAGGACAACAACATGAACTTAAAGAGAATGTCAGGAGAAACGCTTGCCCGACGGTGGTCAGAGGTTGTACCACATGTCGAGGAAGCTCTCATACACGGCTCTGGGACTGTAACTTCATATGGTCTTTTCGTCCAATGCCTCGGTGCTGCTGCACAGTGCTGGGTAGATGAGAGCGATGGAGGAGATATCTTAGGCGTAGCCATCACTAGGTTTGAACAGAGTGAAGCTGCAAAGATCTTTGCGATCGTAACTACAACACACCCAGACTGGTTCTCTGAAGGGCCTGACGTCTTAGGATTCTTTGAAAGGTTTGCTGAGTCAGAAGGCTGTGAGAAGGTCAACATATACGGACGGCGTGGATGGCAACGTGTTTTATCAAAGCACGGCTACTACGAACCGTATACAATACTTACAAAAGATTTAGGAGGTGCTCAACATGGGCAGCGGCGGTAACAAAACATCAACGACAACAGCAGGGACCCCAGATTGGACTCGACCTTACATTGAGTCAGCAGCGAAAGACGCTCAAAGCTTGTACAAGTCGGGACAACTTGATCAAGTAACGGGCCTTAATGCAGACCAGACTGCGGCGGCAGGCGGCATTCGAGCTAACACCGCTGACGCTAACACTACGTTCAACCAAGCTCAGCGGGGACAAGGCATCTTCGGAGCTGACGCGTATGGTCAAGTAGTGGGACAACTTCAACCACAGATTGACGATCAAGTCACTCGAGCTCTTGGCCAACAATCAGGAGCTTTCTCTCAAACAGGAAATCTTGGCGGAGCACGTGCTCAAGCCGCTTCAGCTGGAGCCGCGGGTCAGATTGCTTCAGATATGTCTGCAGCAGAAGTCAATGCTCAACGTAATAGTGCGATGGGCGGTGCCACTGCGGGTCTAAACGCTTACAGCAACCTTGCTCAGTCTGGTCAAGCACAGCAAGACCAACGACAAGCAGAGTTAGATGCTAAGTACCAAGGTATTCAGCGTATGTTCGGTCTCATCAACCCCGGCACCGTAGGATCTACTCAGACTACTGCTTCAACAGGAGGAAAGTAATATGGTTGCTCGTCCATTAATGCTGAACGCACCACAACCTATGTCTCCTGTCCGACATGCTCAGTTCCGACCTTCGGCTACTGAACAGATTGTCGGACAAGTCAAGGGTCAAGTTATCAATGAAGCTATGACGAAAGGCATGCCTATAGTCACGGACGCCTTAGGTATCACCTCAGCTGCTGCTGCGGCTCCTCTTGCTACCGGTGCTGCGGCTCCTCTTGCTGCCGGTGCTGCTGGTGCTGCTGCGGCTCCTCTTGCTGCCGGTGCTGGTGCTGCTGGTTTAGCTGGTGCTGCTGGTGCTGGTGCTGCTGGTGCTGGCGCCGCAGGTGCTGGTGCTGCTGGTGCTGGTTTAGCTGGTGCCGCAGGTGCTGGTGCTGCTGGTGCCGCAGGTGCTGGTGCTGCTGCGGCCCCTATCGTGGTGCCCGCTTTGATCGCCGCTAAGCTATTTGGTCTCTTCAACCAAGGTGGTCGAGTTCCGTCTGAGACTATGACAGCGCACGATTCACAACAAAACATGGCTCCTACTCAAACAGGTGGGCCTCTCTCGTTTAAGCATGCTGAACAGCAACAGAAGTTAGCTCTCAAACAAGCTACTTTCGATGCTGATCAGAAGCGTAAAGAAGAAGCTCATCGCATGAAGATGATGCATCAACAACAAAAGCTCACAGAAGCAGCCTCAGGTTTTCAAACTCCTTTGTCTGCAAGGTAAGGAGACCCACATGAATAATAAGCCAGTCCGCGGAGACTACGTACAAGGTAGTCCATCTAACCACCCCGGCGTGCCTGTAGGCAACGATAGAGTTCCTGCATGGTTAGCACCAAACGAGTTCGTAGTTAATCAGGAGGCAACTGCTATGTACGGTCCTCAAATTGAAGCAATGAACAACCACGGTCGAGCTGTTCAGGCTCAACGGGGTGACTCAGTTCCTCCTATGCCTGCTGAAGTTCAGTATCTTGCAGCTGGCGGTCTGGTTGACTTTCTAGGAAGCTTATTTGGTCAGCAGAATGAATCACCTGTACCTCAGCAAATTCCTGCAGTTCAATCGACAGCTCCCGTTGTTCCACAGCAAGCAGCGGCTCCCGTTGTTCTACAACAAGCAGCAGCTCCCATTGTTCCACAGCAAACAGCGGTTCCTGCAGTTCCAACCACACAAGCTCCTCCAGCCCCTGAGTTTGATATGTTCTCAGGATCAGGTTTTGGCAATTATGCTAACTCTATCGCTAGCATTGAGTCTGCTGGTCATAAAGATCCCTACTCGATCTATGGCGGATACAACAACCATTACGTAGGTAAGTATCAGCTTGGCGCTGAGGCTATTAAAGATGCGTCTAGATTCTTAGGTATGGAAAAGACTCCGTCTCGTGAAGAGGTGCGTAAGAACCCTCAACTACAGGAACGCTTGTTCAACGCTTTCACACAAGTAAACCACCGTACTATGGAACAGATTTCAAGCCGATATCGTGATATGGATCCCACTGAACAGCAGCGGTACCTCGGGTACGCTCACAACCAAGGTGCTGGTGGTGCTCTTAAATTTCTAGACACTGGTGTAATAGGAAAAGATGGCTGGGGCACGAGTGGCACTAAGTACATGACTGCTGTAGCTCGTGGTCAAGGTGCTAATGATTGGTCTCCAGGTGATACATCTGTTGCCCGTATGACTATACCAGGCTCCCATGGTCCACAAAGTGTTCCTGTGGACGACTCCGATGTACCGAGCTTCGACACGCCTGCACTTAATTTCAGTCAATCAACTGACATGCTCCAAGGTGGTGGCGATCAAAGTGCGGTCCACGGTGACGCTGGAGCCGATATGATACCGGCTGCTACTCCACCAGGGTTTATTCCGCAAGGAGTTGCTGCTCAAAGAGTTGGTACTAACCCAGTCTTCCAAGATCCTATGTTTAAAGTGATGGCCGAGCGCTCAGGTTTAGGAGCACAAGGTTATTGGGACTCACTACATCCCGTAGCTCAAGAACAGCACACGAAGCGTATCAACGCAGGTCCTGCTATCTACACTGAACAATCACATCTGGATGTGCTGAACCGAGTAGGTGCGAACAGTGGTCTTGCTGCTATCCCTGGAGACTACAACTTAGCACAAACTGAAGCTGGACGTACAGGCTCACCTGTGCCTCCTCCTGTTCCCGTAATGGACAACGTTCCTGTTGTACCATCTGCTGAGACGGCTATTGTATCACAATCTGTGCCTGCTCTTACGGAAGTACCCTCAGCGGCGGATATGCCTCCTGAGATAGGCAGACCTCCTGTACACCCTGATGCGAATTATAACGCACATCAGGAATACGCTGGATCACGCATGGAAGCAGATTATAATAGTCAACAAGAGCTTGATCGTATCAATTTGCAATTACAGACGACGTCTCGCGATGCTCCTGGTTATGAGTTCCTTCAAGAACAACGTGCTCATCACTTGTCGAACCTCGGTCGTAGTGATTCTCCCTACACTGGTTCTGGAATCCCGTCACCTGAAGTTCTTGGAACTGATATTCTTGCGAATAACAACGTTACCCTGGACGCTGATAATGAGATAGCTGCTCAAACACAAGCTATAGCAGATGCAGCTGCACGTGGTAATATGGAAGGTGTCTCGAAAGCTGAAACCGCTCTGATTGCCGCTCAAAAACAGAAAGCAGACTCACTGCTTGATGCCGCTGATATGAACAAGACACGTGAGGCTAACGCACTGGAAGATCAGGCTCGTCAGAACGCTGATATCCAGTCTGAGATCGCAGGGTTCGATGCAGCGATTGCAAACGCAAAGACACCGGAAGGTGCTGCTGCTCTCACCACTGCTCGTGACGCAGCTGTCGATCGCGGAACGGTGCCTTCACTGGCTCCTGCTGGTCAAGGTGATAACCTCCCAGCTATTAATGGTGAGACTGCTAAAACAATGAAGTCAAAACCTAAAGCTGACCCTGCTGTTGTAACAGCCGTTACCGATAAGGTTGAAGAGGCGGTAAAGGTTGCTGATGCTGAAGGAGAGGCTGTTCCTAATGACCTCACAGGCAAAGATGCTATTGCGGCTGGTGACAAAGCAGCTACTAAGGATCCCGCCGCGTTCAGCGGTGCTCTTGGTTCTATCAAGGACTTCTTCGGAGACCTGTTTGATGCTAAAGAGCTCAAGCGTATGGCTGTTCTGTATCTCGGTGCTCGTGTATCTGGTGCTAGTCATGGAGCTTCTCTCGGCTTCGCCGGTAAGAGCTATCTCTCACGGGTAGACGCTAAGCAGACTGCTTACAACAAAGTAGCTGCTGCTGGTACGTACACTAAAGCTAGTGTTGATATCTTCAAGAAGACTCGTGACTACAATGATCTTGCTTTGAAAGCAGTACCTAATACTATGACAGGTGTTCTCAAAACGTTCTATGATGAAAAGGGTAACGAAGTTCGTGCTCAACAGGTCCAGAACGGAGATAACAAGTTCTACGTAGACGGTAGCGGTAAGCAAATCAATCCGTTGGCATACTCAGAAACCAAACCAGCAGATCGTGACGCTGAAATCACAAAGCAAATGAGTGGTATTGAGGGTATTATCACTGAGCTGCAAGTCCAGTACAGCTACGATACAGAGAAAAAGAAGTACACTAATAAGATACCGGCGAAAGTGGAGTCCCGTAAGATTGCTGAGTGGGCTGTCGCGAACGATGTCCCTCCTGAGCAGATGGGTAGCGTTATTGATGCTGCTTACCATGACATGATGAACAGTAAAGGTGGTGGACGTGAAGTCCACAGCTTAGTTCCGTACATCCGTCAGAACGTTATTCGTCAGAAGCTCGGTGGTAACGCCGGTGTATTCGTTGTCGAACCCGCGTCTAAAGGTAAGCCGGCTGAGTACGTTGCTCCTCATCTTCTTGAGACGCTTAACCGTCGTGCTTCTGAATTCTTGAAAGGTTCAGGTATGGCAGGTACATCAACCAATTTGTCCAACCAGTTCTACACAGCTGCTATGGCTGACTGGAATGACCTAACTGCTGATGAGCGTAAGAAGTTCAATGATGGTGCCGGTGAAGGAGCTAACGGTTTCTACGAGTTCGCAGACGAGTGGCTACAAAACAATAACTTTTAAGGAGAAATAAATGAGTGCTTTAGAACAGCTAGCGCAAAGCGCAAAGAGCGGTCACGGCGTTGGCGGTTATACATTCATTGACGCCGACACCTTGAGTAAGGACGGGAAACTGTTCCGTATTCAAGGTTACGACGCTCCGGAGATCTCCCGTTTCACTGAGACGGGGGCTCCTCTTCAAACAGGTTCCAAAACTCACGTTGGAACCGCTGGTGGCGGGATGGCAACAGCTGTCATCCCCAACCTGGCACAACAACAAGGGTTCACAAACCCTGTGCCGTTATTCAATAAAGATGGTTCACCTCAGATGGATGCCACTGGCAGCCGTCAGATGATTGAACTACGCGATGACGCTGGTCGGAACTTCACTACTGAACTTCTGAAGGCCGGCGTTCTCGATCCTACTAAATATACAAGCCAAGATGACATGGAAGCTATCGAAGTTGCTAAGCTCTTCGGTGATCAAGCTGATGGGTTCGGTGAAGCTGCTGAGCTTGTAACTGGCGCTATCAAAGATGAGACTTATCGTCCTATTGAGTTCCGCCAAACAGCATTGAACGAAGCAGACGTTGCGGCCGGTTACGGCTCGACTAACCTTAACTTCCGACAGCGTGACCGATCTATTCGTAACCAAGCTTACAATCCTATGTCAGATGCTTGGTCTCAAGGTTGGGTTGGTGCTAAAGAAGGTGCGTATGGTTTCCTAGAGATCATGGGTGACGTAACCGAAAGCGACATGCTTACAGATATCGGTGAAGCCGGTGTCTCTCGAGCTCGGCATCAACAAGACGCCTACGCAGAGATCCTAACAGATTGGAAGGATGTACGTGGTATTTCAAGTGGTGTTGATTTCCTTGTGAACAACGCCGCCATGTCGTTACCTTACATGATAACAGCTGCTGGTGCTGCCGTAGCTGGTGCTGCCGCGGCTCCTGTCGTTGGTACTGCTGGTGCTCTCGCTGCTGGTGTCTCTGTTCCATCTGCCGTTTACGCAGGTCAAACATGGAATGAGATGGAAGGCGAGAAGAACGCAGCAGTTGCTCTCACATCAGGTCTCATCCAAGGTAGTCTAGACCGTATTGGTATTGGTGCCATTATGGGTAAAACTAGTATCACTGCGGCTCAAGGTGTTGCTAAGATCATGGCAGTTAGAGGCATATCAAAAGAAGCCGCTGAACAGGTCCTAGCTACTGCCACTCGGCAAGAACTCGGAGACTTTCTACGCCACGGCGTTCAAACAGCTACTTCTCAGCTTGCTGCTAAGGAACTCGGCACTAACTTCCTGAAGTCCGCAGCGGTCGAGGGTATAACAGAGGTTATGCAAGAAGCCACTGCTTACACAAGTGCTGTGCTGGGTTCAGATAAAGAGTTCCACTGGAGTGAGCTTAACGATCGTATGATCGCGGCTGCTGTAGCAGGTTCTGCTCTCGGTGGTTCATTCTCTGTTCCAGGCTCTGTTAAGAGTGCAGCTCAATACCGAGGTATCCTTGGTGACACAGCTGCTGCTGACGGTACAACTGCTAGGCAGTCAGCTGTCTGGGCTGAACAAGAGAGAGGGACGCTTGGTTACGTAGCAACCAACGCTGAGAACCTTGCTAATCTCCATGGTCAAGTGCAAAGTTCTGGTCTCGGTCTTACTTTGAAAGAATACGCCGATGAGTGGAAAGAGACACAGCGTCAGATTCCTGGTGCTGAACGTGCTCTTAAGAAGCTATCTAATCTACCTGCTCTGTGGCAAGGTGCTACTCGTAATATCTTCACAGATGATATCATGACTCGGTCACGTTCTGCTCGTATGGCTGCGGATCTGTTTGGTGGTAACCCTGATCGTGTATTCTCTGGTGCGAGCTTTGAGGATGCCAAGCATCATCGTGTTGCTGGTTATAAGAACATGGTCTCTCGACCAGATCTTACGTACCAGGCGTTGAATGGTGGCAAGGCAGTTACGCAGGCAGATAAAGCCCGTATCAGCC
>Ga0115566_10005220_pt1 | contig 10218 bp, 6 predicted proteins | sample COGITO_mtgs_1204_3_FD_87173 | JGI IMG/M metagenome (GOLD analysis project Ga0115566, IMG submission 87173) | Pelagic marine microbial communities from North Sea - COGITO_mtgs_120405 | ecosystem: Environmental > Aquatic > Marine > Epipelagic | place: Germany:Helgoland, sampling site Kabeltonne...
CGAGGCGAAGGTGGAATCAATGACGATCGGCGGATGGAACTGATCCGAGAGGCTTTGAAGCTGCTAGAAGATCCCAACGCTGGTCGAGCCGAAAAAATTCAACTGCTGATTTCCCGAGAGTATTCGGGCAGCTGGCGAAACGAATTCGGAATTTGATACTGGTACAGCCGCGGCTGCATTTGATCGCCAACAATGCCTTGAGTACGTTTTAATTATCTAATCACGCTCCAACTTCGACCTTCAAAATGTATTATATCGATCCACACATTCACATGGTTTCGCGGGTGACCGACGATTACGAAACACTTTCTAAAATGGGTTGCACTGCGATGAGTGAACCCGCGTTTTGGGCCGGTTTTGATCGCGGTAGCGCTGAAAGTTTCCGGGACTATTTCAAGCAATTGACGGAAGTCGAACCCAAACGTGCCGCTCAATATGGCATTCAGCATTTCACTTGGCTTTGCATCAATGCAAAAGAGGCTGACAACGTGGAGCTCTCTCGCGAAGTCATCGCGATGATTCCGGAATTTCTCGATTGCCCCAATGTGCTTGGCATCGGTGAGATTGGTCTGAACAAGAACACCAAAAATGAGGCGACGATTTTTCTCGAGCATATGGAACTGGCGATCAAGTACAATCAACAGATCTTGATTCACACGCCGCATTTGGAAGATAAATTTCAAGGCACGAAAATGATTCTCGATATGTTAACCGATGATTCTCGTGTCGATCCGTCCCGGGTCCTTGTCGATCACGTTGAAGAGCATACCGTCGAAACCGTTTTGGAGAATGGGTTTTGGGCAGGGATGACTTTGTATCCTGTTTCTAAATGTACGCCGGCTCGGGCCGCTGACATCATCGAAATGTATGGTCCAGAGCGACTGCTCGCAAACTCGGCTGGCGATTGGGGACCGTCGAAACCGACTGCGGTACCGGATTTGATTTTTGAAATGCGCCGACGCGGACATTCCGAGGATCTAATTCGTCAAGTTGTGTATGAGAATCCAATTAAGTTTTTCTCGCAAAGCCAGAATTTTAATTTTGTTCGACCGGATGGAGTTCCAGTTCCGTCGATACAATGAGCGATCTACCTATATCGAAAACTGTTTAGTGAAAATACTCACAAACATTTTGAACCAACAGTGAACTGGATGTGCGAAATGAAAAAGTGGATGCTGATGCTAACCGTTCTTCTGTTGGGATCTAGCAATTGTTTTGCTCAGGAGCCCAATGCGAATACCGGCGGCGATGAAAAGTATGATGGTTTTCAATGGCTGAAACAATTTGAAGGGACTTGGGCGGTTGTTTCCAAGGCGACCGGAGACGGTGGCACGAGTACGTCGGTCATGAGTTCTCGTGCGGTCGGCGAGCGATGGATGATCAATGAACATCGCGGTCAATTTGGGGAAATGAAATTCCAGGCGGTGCAAGCCATTGGATACGATTCGGAAAAGAAGAAGTTCTCAGGTAGTTGGATCGATTCGCTTACCAATTTTCAGTGGAGTTACACTGGCGCGGTTGACTCAACGGGTAAGAAATTGATTTTGAATGCGACAGGTCCAGATTGGAACGACGCTTCGAAAAATCGCCAGTACCGTGACGTGTACGAGGTCAAGTCGAAGAATGAATTTGCTGCTCTATCGCAAATGATGAACGATGCGGGGCAATGGGAGACCTTTATGACCGGCACGATGAACAGGATTCACAAAACCAAACCGAAAACCACCGTAACCCCATTTCTCATGTTCGATGGTAAAGCGTTGGCTGCAATTGACGTTTACAAGAAGGTTTTTAACGATACTAAAATCGTGAGCATGGCAAAATACGCTGCAGGTGAAAACGGAAAAGAGGGCAGCGTTAAACTGGCGACGATTTCGATTGCGGGTCAAAGAGTTAAATGCATCGACAGTCCGATCAAGCATGACTTTGACTTCACTCCATCGTTTTCATTCTTCGTCGAATGCGAAAATGAAGAGCAATTGAAAGAACGATTCACCAAACTTTCGAAGGGTGGCAAAGTCATGATGCCGCTTGACAATTATGGCTTTAGCAAACGGTTTGGATGGGTCAGTGACCCGTTTGGTGTCAGTTGGCAACTGAACCTAAATTAGTTGCCATTTAGTCGACCGATGCCATGCCATAACGCTTGCGTGAGGATGGTGTGTCCTAATTTCGATGCGGCACAAGAGTCAATGATTGCCACGTTAAAATGATTGCCACGTTAAAACGATTGCCACGGTAAAGCGATTGACGGTAAAGCGATTGCCACGGTTGCTACTTTCTTTCTTTGGCGTTTTTCTTTTGCCTGACTTCCCACCGGAAATCTTCGCCATCGATGATCAGCTTGAGATTTTTCAATGGCGTAGCGGGCGGCGCGAACGTTTTCGGAGCGCTCTTTCGTAACTTTTCTTTGACCCTGTCCATAGATTGTTTCGAAGCAAGGTTGTTCCATTCGTTTGGATCTTTTCGGACGTTGTATAGTTCTTCTGAATCATCATCGTAATGGATGTATCGCCAATCCTGATTGATGACGGCATACGCACCCGGTGTGAGGTAGGGAAGGTACACGTCGCGGTCGTTTGCGGTCGAAGGCTCTATCAAAGTCTTTGCAAGAGACCGGCCTTCCAAGCCGTCAACGTTATCCAACCTGCAAAGATCGATGAAGGTTGGGTACATATCGATCAAACTGACGGTTGAATCAACGGTCGCCATTTTTGATACTCCAGGGCCTGACCAAATAAACGGCACATTCGAAGTTCGCTCCCATAGCGTGTGCTTACCCCAATGCCCTTTTTCGCCGTGGTGGTAACCGTGATCGCTCCAGAGCACAACAATTGTGTTGTCTGCGTAGGGGCTGTTTTCGAGTGTTTCCAAAACCCGGCCGAGCATCGCATCGGCATACGAAACACATGCCAAATATCCATGGATGGCGTCTTCTGCCGCATTAAGTTTGACGAGTTTGTCGTGATGTTGTCGCTTACGATTTTCTTTTTGGCGACGGATCTTAGCAGGTAAGTCCTCTAAATCGTTCTGCTTGTACGTTGGCGTTCGGATTTGGTCGCGATCGTACAAGTCAAAATACTTTTGTGGAGCGTAATTGGGAAAGTGAGGTGAATACAAACCAACAGCCAAAAAGAAGGGTTTGTTATGCTTCTGTTTTAAAATATCACAAGCGTAATTAACGCGGCGCGTGTCGGCCATTTCTTCCTCTTTTTCATTGGGAATACTTCCCCATTCCAAAAAGAGGCCACCTTTTACTTGCTTGCCGGCGTTGTAAACGCTGGCGGGAAAAGGGTTTGGAAACGGGACATCCCGTTCGTTCTCAGCCATCGGCCAAGTCTCGATGCGCCAGCCTTTTTTTCGAAGCGTTTGGTTTCGAACAAAGAATTCATCCCAGCCGCGTCGATCAAGGTGGCCTTCGCGATGATGGAAGAGTTTTCCGGAGCCAAACGTTGCATAACCACTCCTTTGAAAACTGACCTGTAATGGTTGCAGGTCCGGATGATCGTGATAGTAGATTTCTGTTCCGTAGCAACCGGTTGTTGATGCATATCTTCCGGTAAAGATTGCAGTTCGTGATGGAGCGCAATAGACTCCGGGCGAATGCGCATTCATAAACGTCACACCACGTTTCGCCAGCGCATCCATGTTTGGAGTCTGTGCTTGTCCATTTCCCATGGGACCGACCCAATCACACATATCATCGACCGCGAAGAAAATGACATTTGGTCGGTCATCTGAATTCGCGACCGCCGTTAACGAGAGAAACAGTAGGGCAGATCTAATAAAATGCTTCATGCGGTTGTCTCGAAAGGGCTTTGCAGGATTGTGTCAGTCGCTGCGGCCAAAATGCATCTGGTCCGTTCTTTAGCCTTCGATTGCCGAAATTTTCTTGAAGTCATCTTTGAGGGACTGGTAGAGCTTTTGATAAAGTGGGAATCGTCTGTCGTAGGCAAGTTTGTTTTTTTGTTTCTTCTTTGTCTTTTCTTTAATTGCAATGGTCGCATTGCAAGCCTCCTCAATGCTGCCGTAATATCCGGCACCGACGGTTGCCAATAAAGCGACACCGTAACCGGGGCCTTGTTCGGCGTTAATGGTGACAACATCTTGCCCGAAGACGTCTGCTTGCAACTGTCGCCAAAGAGCGCTCTTTGCTCCGCCGCCAGAGACTCGGATTTGATTTACCGGAACGCCCATGTCCTTAATAATTTCAAGGCTGTCTCGCATCGAATAGGTTACGCCTTCCATGATCGACCTTGCCAAGTGCCCCCGCGTGTGTTTGAGCGTGATTCCAACGAAACTGCCTCTTGCATCAGGATCTGCATGTGGCGTCCGCTCGCCAGCGAGATAGGGCAAAAACGTAAGTCCTTCGGAACCGGGTTGGATGGATTCCGCTTCTTGATTCAAAATCGAATATGGATCGGCTTTGGCACCAAACTCTGAGCACAAATTCTGAACAAACCACTCGAGCGATCCACCGGCTGCAAGGGTCACGCCCATCATGTGCCATTTACCTTTGACGGCATGACAGAACGTGTGCAATCGGCCTTGAGGATCGACTTCAACTTTGTCGGAATGAACGAACATGACGCCGGAGGTTCCGATGGATGTCGAAAGCACACCCGACTTCACAACGCCGGTACCCACAGCGTTCGCCGCACAATCTCCTGCTCCACCCACGACGACACAATCGGTGGTCAGGCCTAATAGTTTCGCAACATCTGGCGTGAGACGGCCGGTCACTTCTTCCGATTCGTAGCATGTAGCGAGCAGGTCCGGATCAAGCTCAAGCTTGCTGAGAAGCGGCTTGGACCAATTTCTTTTTTTGACGTCAAGCAGCAGCATGCCGCTGGCGTCACTAACATCCGTTGCAAATTCGCCGGTCAACCGTCGCCGTACATCATCTTTCGGAAGCAGGACCTTCGCGAGTTTATCGAATTTTTTTGGCTCATTATTTCTCAGCCAAAGAATCTTCGGAGCCGTGAACCCGGTCATCGCTGGGTTGGCCACCATTTGGATCAGTTTTTTTCGGCCACCAGCGCGTTTTTCAATTTCTTCACATTCGGCGGACGTCCGTTGGTCGTTCCACAATAAAGCCTTTCGGATGACTTTGTTCTTCTTGTCGAGGAAAACGGATCCGTGCATTTGTCCGGCCAAACCAATTGCTTTAATGTCCGCAGCCTTGGTTTTGCTCTTTTTGACGACTGATTGGATAGTTTTGACTGTTGCTGTCCACCAATCCTCGGGGTCCTGTTCACTCCAAAGTGGTTTCGGGTGGTAAGAGGGATAGGTAGACGAAGCTTCCGCCAGAATGATCCCTTTTTCGTCAATTAAGATTGTTTTCGTTCCAGATGTACCGATATCGACACCGAGAAAATATGGCATGGTGATTCGTCCTGCGGTTGTGCAATGCGGGTCGTCAAATTCAAATGAGAGCCGCGATCGTTTACCGAGTTTTGGAATTCTCGCGGTCAACCGATTTTAATAAGAACGGTTTGAACCGACCATCCGCGTTGCTTCGTATTAATGAAAAATGCAACTTTGAGTGATTTATTTAAAAACATGCTTCGCGGACAACCATTTTCTCAGAAACCTTGTTTGGGCTTTTTTCTGCCGTTGATTTTCGTCATCGGTTGTAGTTCGAACGAGAATAAAAGTACGACTCGGCTGGAGGACGTGGCTGGCACGTCTGAAACGGACGCTCACCCAATCGTGCTTGTGCTTTTAAGCGAGTCGGCAAAGTCGTCTGGGGATTCGGAGTCGAAAGAGGCGTCCGGTATTGGGAATCAAATTCAGAAGGAATTTAAGTCCTTGGAGGTTGGCGACGCAACGGTATTGAAAATGACCCCGGACGAGTTTTTCGGAATGGACTCCAAGGGTGAGAAAGACGACGGTAGCCCAACGATTGGATTGGTTCAAAAGGCCGACTTGGTAGTATACCCGCCCAAGTACTTTGGTGAGTTGATCGCGAGAAAAAAGATTCGCTCCATACCGAAGTATGTCGTCGAGTCGGAAAGTTATCGCGCCAGTGATGTGCTACGTCATCAACGTAGGCTCTTTGGATACCATGACAAAACGCCGTTCGCCGTTTCGATGGGGACTTCGTCTTTGATGCTTATGTGCCGCGGTGATCTTTTCAAGATCCATGGGTTGAAGATTCCGACGACTTGGGAAGAGTATGAGCGCGTTTGCAAGCAACTGAAGGATTTGCAAGCATCGGGGGATTTGCAAATTCCCGGCATTTGGAGTCCGGCGGTAGAACCACTCAAGGGACACTGGAAGTCAACGACTTTGATTTCCAGGTCTGCCGGTTACGTTCGTGTTGGTGGACGGTATTCGTGCCTGTTTTCTTACTCAAAAGGTGAACCCTTGATCGGTACGGAACCGTTTCAAAAGAGTCTTTCGGAAATGAAGAGGGTATTCGGATGGATGGATGAAAAACATCGAAATTTGGATCCAATGGAAGTGGAAGCCGCTTTTTTGAATGGCGAATGTGCAATGGCTTTGACCTGGCCCCATCCTAGCGAAGAGGAATCAGATGACGATGAGTCAGTTGATGTGGTGACTGACGCTAGGCTGTTTCCTGTGCCTGGTTCAAGATTTAATTTCGGATTTTCGGATGGTAAGTGGAGCGAGTCTGATTCACTTCAGACTCAGGTTCCAACGCTTGGAGTTGGTGGTTTGTGTTGTTCAGTGTTGTCAACGACAAAGCAGTCTGGTGTCGCGGCACGACGGTTGGGCTTGATCGTCGGTAAAGAGCTGTCTTCGTCAATTTGTTTTGAGGATAAAGTGAATGGGTTTCCCAACCGTGCGAGTCAATTAGCGGATTTAGGGAATTGGATTTCGGATCGCTATCCAGAATCATTTGCGGAAGAATTTGCAGATTTGGTCGAGTCCGTAAATCAGTCGAGCGTTTGGATGATGCGACCCCGGTTTGAAAAAGCGGCCCAATTTGAAACCATTTTGTCGGATAACATCACCGAGTGTTTCAATGGTGAAACCGCCGCGGACGTGCTGGTGGACGCTGCCGTCCAAGTTTCCCAGTTGAAAATCGATCGTCCATTACTTAAGAAGTTGACGTTAGAGGGTTTTGGCGTTGAAAAATAACAATCGTTTGCCACTTATCTGCACGCCGCTTTTTTCGTGTCTTCAAACCACCTGAAGCAAATCCCGTTGGGCGGATTGGCATAGTTCCAACAATTCAACAACGTCGGACATGATCTTTTCAACTTCAATATCACTATCGTTTGTTATGCGTGAGTGACAAAGCAGTTTGCCGGCAATCACTTTAAGCTTTGAGTTCTTGTACTGGTTTGCTGCCGACTCCAGTTTATGGGCATTCGCTCGCAACAAGTCAAAGTCTTGTTCATCAAACGACTTTGTGATTTGCTCAGAAATAAATGCAAGCTGAAGTGCAAAGTCTTTTGTGAACTGATATCTCTTTTTTTCAGCCGCAATGGATTCAGGGCGAGCGTAAATAAACTTGACGAACTTTTCGACCAACTTCGGATCGAATTGTGTACCCGAGTTGGCACGCAATTCTTCGATTGCTTTTTCTCTCGAAAAGCTGCCGCGGTAAATACTTCCCGTAATCATGGAATCGTATGCATCGGCGATTGTGACGATTCGGGCGTTCAGCGGTATTTCTTCGCCCTTAAGCATTGCTGGATACCTATCATTGCCAGCAAATGAACAACCGTTATACCGAACCGTGTCGATGATCGCTTGAGAACGGAAGGCTGCCTCGACTAATTCACATCCAATTCGAGAATGATCTCGCAATATATGAAGCTCGTCTGAAGTCAGTCTTTCCGGCTTCAAAAGAATCGCATCGGGCACCGCAATTTTGCCGATATCGTGCAGCAATGCGCCAACCTCCAAAGCATATAGCTTCGAGGCTGACATCTCTCCTCTCCCCATTGCAAAGCTTAGGTCCGCGACGCGGACACAATGTGCAGCTGTCGCGGGATCGCGGTGTTTAAGAACGGACATCATCGAAGCAACAACTTGGAAAGGAATGCTGCCACCCGATTCTTCGTTTTCACGCTCCGTCTTGCGAGTAAGAGGCGATTCGTCGCCGTCCTTCAGGTTGAAATCGGCGGGAACATCATTGAAGTTGACCACACGATTTCGGCCCGTGCGTTTTGCTGTATATAAAGCCTGGTCCGCCTGCTCCAGGAGTTCTTCCGGCTCGGCAGCTTTTAGAATTGTATTTGATACCCCCTGACTTGCTGTCACTTTCAGGTCTTTGAATTTCAGCGAATCAATTTTGCGTCGGTATCGTTCGGCGATTGCCTGAGCCACTTTCAAATCAGTGTCGGGCAGCAGTATGCAAAACTCTTCACCGCCGTAACGGCATGTAACATCTGATTCACGTGCCAGTTCTAAAACGGCTCCGGCTACACTTCGCAAGACCTCGTCACCCATGGCGTGTCCATGATTGTCATTCACCGCTTTAAAATGATCAATGTCCAACATGATCGCGGAAAGCGGTTTTGTTGTTTTCTGGGATTTTTTCCACAGATGAGTGAATTCTTCGAAAAACGAACGCCGATTCCAGCAATTGGTCAACGGGTCCCGGGTTGCGAGAATCTTCAGCTTTTCGTTTTGCCCCTTGATCATGTCGCGAGAGCTCTGAAGTGACTTCATGGTGTAGAGTAATTCTTCGCGGCGTTTTTCTAAAATTGTTACATCGTTAAAACAGATGATTTTGCCCTGCTGGTTGCCTTTGTCGTCGATGACTTCGCTAACACCAATCGAAAAATTCAAATCACCGATCGCCGTTTGCAATACGACTCTTCGTTTCTCCTCTTTATTCTCAATTTTTCGCGATAGAATCTCGTTCCAATTTTCTTTCCAGCCGAGCTCGGCGACGTCGCGACCAAGGATGGTTTCTTCCTTCAGTCCGGTCGCGTCTTCGAAAGCCGAATTAGAAAAGACAATTTTTTCTTGCTGGTCCAATACCAGAAGACCTTCGCTTAACGTGTCAAGAGCTGAGCGGACTCTGGATGGAACGGCACCGTCTTTTCCGGTTCCAAACATTTTCGAAAAATAAAAGATGGACCCGACACCGGATGATGCAGTGATCGAAATGATCGCCATAGTTAAAGGGCTTATCACAAAGCCAAAAATAGGAAGTCCCATGATCAACGGAGTGTAACAGATTTCAACCATTGCCCAGTTTTCCTTGTTACGAATGATCGGTACACCAATGTTATCAGACAAGGAGGCATCTTCACTCGTATCCCAATGAGTTTGATGATCATTAATGGAAATCAAAAGTTGGTGGCCGGACCGTAGACCCGCTGAACGGACCTCATTGTTTCGCTGCACAAACGAAGTCAATGCCGACCGGATTTCATCGAAATTGACAGGCGAGTTTTTTCGGCGATGTTTGGGCTTCGCCTTATCCAATCGGTTTGCCAAGATTGAGCATTGAACGGCCAATGATTCGCTTAATGAAATTCGTGTCTTGATTTTTTCTTTCGATCCATCACCAAGAATGCCAAGCGTCTGCGCAGAAAGCAGCACTCCCAATACTAGGAACATGATGTTCAAACTGATTTTGATCGGCATACTCATGGCAAACGTTTTTTTAACTTTTCTTTTCTTTAACAATCTATACAAGTGATTCCCCAGCATTGGGACGGTTGTCCAATAATGCCAGTGGATTAGAACGAGCGAATGTTGGGATAGATTCTGCAGCCCAGATGGTTCGTGCGCCCCAGACGACAATGACTACTGTTGCCAACGCGTTAGTGGTTCGCGGCAACAAACTGATATCGATAATTCATCTCTCAGTTTGGCACCCACGATGCCAATCCGCTGCACGAGTTAGTTTGGTTGATAGGCATGCAACTGGTCGGCTGTTTGTGTCGTTTCGGCCACGCGAAAACTGTCGTCTCCTACATAACTGTATGTTGTGCTGTCTCCTAGTTCCTGTTTGGCTTGGTTCGATGTTCGCAAATTCAAGTCTGTTGATCGATTTTTTATATGACGCAACTGGTGCGGTTTGCGTCTCTTTGAAATCAAGCAATCTTGTCTTTCAATGAAGCGAATTACATTGCACCCTTTAACAAATCGACGAAGATTCCGATCAACGATTTGTTTTCGTTTCCGAGCGCGTCGGTAGAAGTATAGGTGAGTCTAAAGACTTGGAAGCCAATAATTGTCGCCCTTATATCGGCACTTCCGTCAGGATTGACATAATCGGTTCCC
>Ga0115566_10005227_pt1 | contig 10205 bp, 6 predicted proteins | sample COGITO_mtgs_1204_3_FD_87173 | JGI IMG/M metagenome (GOLD analysis project Ga0115566, IMG submission 87173) | Pelagic marine microbial communities from North Sea - COGITO_mtgs_120405 | ecosystem: Environmental > Aquatic > Marine > Epipelagic | place: Germany:Helgoland, sampling site Kabeltonne...
GTGTGTATATTTTCTGTTCTAGAAATGACAACGTGACTGCTCTTAAATATACAGCAAACTGAACGGAAACTACCCAATTGGTCGTGAACAATATACTCGAGTAGGTGAATTAAATCGAGTGTTTGTAAGTATGTTGGTCTACTAATTAGCCCCCCCGTTGCGGCAGCAATTATATCTTTCTCCCGCGCATCCGCTATAACATCTCCATCCCATAGTCTTTTATCAGTACCCCCCGTTCTTTCCAATGGACGTATGTTGAGGTGCACCATCCTTTCCTCCCATTTCCTCAAAATCTCCGTTATTTTTGAGTCTTGCGTCGCGTTCATTTTGTAATCATATGTTTTCAATAAGGTTTCATTTACATGTCTTAAAAAAAGGCATTTCAATTTTTATGGGACTGTTTGTATCCCACCACTATTTTGCGATTATTAATATAATAATTGCAAAATATTCAATAAATATTTTTTTCGCGATGCCATCATAATCATCGTCCAAATAGGTTATAGCCCACGCGGCGGTGGTCGTGGCGGCGGTGGTGCTGGTGGTGGCACGAACCCAAGTCTAATCTCATCTACGAAAGATGCGTTGGTGTTATGCTTGCTGACAGAATTTATACCTTTATGAAGAGCCTTTTGGGCTTTGCTTTGTTGTTTGTTAGATCTTGGTGACTTCGTAGCAGTAAAAAGGGCCTCTAACCATACTATTGCTCCCATTTTAATATACAGTCATTTTATTTATTCCAAATAAAATAACTGTATGAAACAATATACTAGACATTAAATAATACGATCTGGTACTATGCTATTTTATATGAAACATTATGAATGTTTTACCTATTTATCAAACAATAATATAGTCTTGTGAAGGAGACTGTGAGAGAAAAAGTAATCGAAAAAGTGAATGATCTGTGAAATGGATGCACAGTGCATCCGCCGCCCAACGGCTCTATCCGTCCGTTTCCCGAGATGGAACCCGAGATTCTGCGAGGTCTCCATAGTTCCGTTGTACAGTGTGACCCATATGGTCTGCCCATTGGGAATCGATATCCCGGTGACGAACTGATATCCCGGTGACAATTTGCACGCCTGTACTTGGGGTATATTCTTGCGCGTATTTAAAAATGGCGTCGTAGTATAAATGCCGAAATATTCTACGTGGGACGATATAATGAAAAGCAAACGTATATATGATATTCAGGATCCGTTGATCGATATGGAATTGAGCAAGGATGAGTTTGGCAAAATGTATGAGGAGATTGTTGCGACAATCCAGGGCGCCGATGGCTGTTTAGAATCTTATATGGATTACTACTTTGTAGTCAATCCTGTGAGATCATATGTGTTGTCATTTAGGGGCGAAAAGGAGAAGAGTGAGTTTTACAATATTGGATTGGAAAAGAAGTGTGTGTTGTCGTTGACCGAAGTTCATGAAGGCGAAGAAAGAAAGGGAAGCGTCACTCCTGAACCTGAAGATAAGTGAGTGTTTCTTGGCCCGCTGCATGTATGAGTTAATTTTTATGTATGGTGCAAAAAAAAACAGGGCGTCCCCGTGATTGCTTTCCGTTTTCGACACGGATTTCGCCGATTCCAATTATAGTAAATAAATGGTTTCAACTAGGAAACTGAGTGTATTGTGATAATGTCCACATAGCTGCCGTATAAATTTTAATTATATCTAAATAATTTTAACTATTGTAGTGCAATTCTAAACTAAAACAGTAGCATCATATTTTCATACTACACAGAGGGAACGGGGCGTTTTGCCCAGGTAATACAACCCAGTCTCAAGATAGGTCTTGGGCTGAGCCGCTTTCCATTTTTTACACTTTCGAGGGAGTGCTTTTCACGCTATCTGTGTCTAACTTTACCATACTTGAGCCAAGTTAGTAGCCCTCAACTTAGTTAGAGACAAAACATGAATCAATTTTTTTTGAGAGGTCCAACCTTTTTTGAGAGGTCCAACTTTTTGAGTTTATAAATACATAAAAAAACAGGGCGTCCCCTGGGATTGCTTTCCGTTTTCGACACGGATTTCGCCTACGCCTATATTAGTAATAATGGTTTCGACTGTGAATTTGAGACAGTTTGATATAAAACCCTAACAGGTATATATCCGGTCTCAAACCCGTAAATTTTAACGAGTGTAGTGCAATTCTAAACTAAAACCGATGCATCGTATTTTCATACTACACTGAGGGAACGAGGCGTTTTTCGGTGGTTTCGCCCAGGTATACACTCAACCACGTTTCAAATGAATGATGTAGTTGTATGCCTTCCTTTTTTTACACTTTCGGGGGAGTGCTTTTCACGCTATCAGTGTCTAACTTTACATGTTCCTATTAGACGAGCCAAGCTAGAAGCTCATCTGCCTTGTATCTTTTACAAAAAAAGCATTTCAATTTTTTGTAAAAGGGGGATATCTACATAAAATTGAAACCTTTTTTTTTTGTTACCCGCTCATCCATAAAACAAGTAAGAATTGACCAAGTAAGAGTCACAAATTACCACTATGAAAGTCGCTGCGGCAAGATGCGGGTTTTGCAACAGTTTGTCGCACACTACCGCGGGTTGCAATAGTAACATGAAAGGTCGTAGACAATTCCTCACAAAGATAGGACAGGAGTTCATGTTGGATGACAACTTGCCCGATTTCAAGTCGCTTCCAATAAACGAATTGAGATTTGTCGCGTCAATCTACGAGAAATTCCAAAACACGCCAAACAAGCGCAATATGCGAGCTGATATGAGTTGCTATTTCGATAGAGAATGTCTGGTTGAGTATTTATACTCTCCTATCCCACCCACTCTTACAAAATCTCGCATGATCAAAGATCTTGTCCGTCGATGGACATTCTACACAAATGTTCGTATCAATCGCAACCACAAAAAACCGGAAGACGAAGAATGTCCCATTTGTATGGATTGTATGTCTACTTCCATATGGGATCCCACCAAACTGAACTGGGACATGATTGCGACTAAGCCAACTGTCCCAGGCGCGTTATTTGAAGGTAATATTCGAACCAAGTGTGGACATATCTTCTGTGGGGGGTGTTGGGAATTGCACACGAGAAAAAATAGCAGGATCGAATACAGAGCGAATACTTGGCACGACGAACCAACTGGGCGAATGATTGTGTCTTGCCCAATGTGCCGGTATGAAATGCATTATGAAAATTAAAAAAGGAATATAAACTCGCACAAATAAAAAAATAGAAGAAAAAACAACTTGTCCATAATGTAGTGTTTTTTTCTATGTAAATGTAAACGGTTCTATTTCATATGATAAAAAAACAGGGCGTCCCCTGGATTGTTTTCCGCTTTCGACACGGATTTTCGCCTACCCCCACAATTAAGATAGGGTTCAACTGGGAAACATAACGACAGGAATATTCTCTTATGAAATATATATCTAACCGTTTCCGTATTTATTAATAATCTTAGTACAATTCTAAACTAAAATCATAGCATCACATCCAACCAAATTCCATCCAAGCAACAAAATCACGCGTGTTGTACCACGGTGACCAGTTACAGATAATACCACGTCAAACTCATTTTCATGGTGGGGGCCTATTCCACCAATCCAACAAATTACCACATACGGCCGGTTAAGGATATATGTGTTTAACTGATACAACAGACTTTATTTGATTTTCATATTACACAGAGGGAACGGGACGATTTTTGGTGGTTTCGTCCAGGAATTTTTTACAAAATTAGGGGAATATTTGATAGCTTGCGCGCTGATAACATAATAGTACCAACTAACAATTAGTTTGCTTGACCGATAAACAGGCGTATCGTGCGTGTTAAATTATACCGGCACTATCAAATATATCTATATTTGTAAAATATTAATGTATAATTGGGTCGGTATTCAACAAAACATTGCATCCAACCCCTTTTCCATCAACTTCCAATGCTGAAACTATACATTTACATTCTTAAATCATTCCATTTAATTACACTTTCGAGGGGAGTGCTTTTCACGCTATCTGTGTCTAACTTTACCATACTTGAGCCAAGTTAGTAGCCCTGTTTAAATTAAGGTTTAACCGACGACAATTAGCATCTTGCTGTGCTAAAAGGGAATAGTTCATTTGGTTTTTTATATCCAGGACACACCACGAGGAGGCGAACTATATTATGTCCCATAAGTGTTCAAATGCGGGTTCGAACCGCAGACCTTCGGCTACCTTCCGCCCATTTGGGCTCATAAGACCGATGCTCTAACCAACTGAGCTATAAGAACAAGTGAAACTTTTATAGTGGTTTCATCACTTATCACTCGATGAGGGGCTTGAACCCTCGACCACACGCTTAAAAGGCGTGCGCTCTACCAACTGAGCTAATCGAGTTTTGCACGAAGTGGGATTCGAACCCACGAAGCTAACGCAACAGATCTTAAGTCTGTCCCCTTTGACCGCTCGGGAATCCGTGCTGACACTTTTTTTATTTTTGAGTTTTACATTTTTTATTTTGTTTTATTTACTTACCTCTACCATCCCACCTCTGTGAGATATTCATCCTCCTCATCACTGCTTTCACAATCGGCCCAGTTCCAATTTTTACTTGCGATTCTGGAAAGAGGTGATCTACCACCAAGAATCGAAACACCTGCACGATTCATTGGATCAACCACCTTTGGAATAACAGCCACAGGTTCTTCCATCTTTTTGGGAATACTCGCCTTCTTCAACATGTCGGCATATGACTCTTGACCGGGACGTAAAGTCACATTCGCAGACAATTGTACAACATCGTCATCATCCTCCTCATCGCTGTCATCCATCAATGCTGCAAAGGACGCAGCTCTCTTGGCAGGCAACATCTTGGGCATCGACGATCTAATGACATTTTCACGATGAAATGTGTCATACCGAACCGCCTTGGCACTTCTCTTTTCCTTCTCCTTGAGAGCCGGACAAAACTTTGGAGTATGTCCCTTCTCAAGACAGTACCTACAAGCCTGTTCCAAAAGAGTCGGGCAGACAACTACGCCCTTCATATCCCTAGTCTTGTGACCAGTATACACATTCTCAGCCTTTCCTGCATCGCGACAGACCTTGCAGCACATCTTATTCGCATTCATAATTTTCAATCTTTTAATTGTTGTTTTTGGGGTATGCCCACAACCAGGTTATAAAAAAGCATTTCAATTTTTTTTGGATTTGCAATAAAGGTCGAAATATGGGAAAACTTATTTTAGAAAAAAATGAAATACTTTTTTCCACGCAATCTAGTTGCATCAAACTACAAAAGTTCCGTTGAATAAATCAACAATTACTAATTATGGAAAAGTTCCGTTGGTTCCTTGAGAAATCAGGAATCGACTTTAAACAGCATCAATATGATGGTGTTGCATGGTGTATACAAAACGAGACTAACCCAAAACCTATACACAAGATTCGAGGCGGGATCATCGCCGATGACATGGGTCTTGGCAAAACAATCACCATGATTGCCACATTTATCCTTCATTATTTACCCCGAACCCTCATCATCCTCCCCAATATACTCGTTGAGCAATGGCGCACCGAAATATTACGTACAACTGGCCACAAGGTTCTTATTTACCATGGGGTCGCCAAAAAAAATATTACTCTTCTTCAACTTCAACAAGCCCACATTGTCATTGCAACATACGGCGCAATCACAATCCCTAAAAAAAAACTAACGCCTGATCTCAAAAGAGAGGATCTGTCCCTGTTGCACCAAGTCGAGTGGGGTCGCGTCGTCTTTGATGAAGGACACCATCTTCGCAACAAAAATGGTCGCTACTTTGGCGCTTATGCACTCAAGGCCAAGGTTAGGTGGATCGTCACTGGCACCCCTATCCAAAACAGAATCAAGGACTTTTATAATCTATGCGCCGTTCTTCATATGCCACAGAGCTATTATGCTGACAAGGGCAACATGCGGAACCTGATAGACACATTTGTTCTCAAACGCACCAAGGCACAAGCCGGAATCACCTTGCCACCAATCACACCCCAACAGGAAACCGTCGCGTGGAAAAGTGACGCCGAACGAGAATTGTCCAAAGATATTCATAACGCCATCAATGCTACGAGGGCTAAACTAAAGCTCATGATACATGCTCGCCAGGCATGCATACTACCATCTCTATTGCAGACCTACATCGCTAATCTTGTACAAACCGAAGCTATCCCAAAGATTCATACTCAATTTGCACCAGAATTGTCGTCTTCCAGTAAAATGGATGCCGTTCTAGACACCCTCATCGCCCGCAAGGACAATGGTCATGGCAAAATTGTGTTTTGCAATTATCGAAAAGAAATCGACACCGTCGTAGAACGTCTTACCGCTGCAGGAGTCAGTCATGTATGTGCTTTCGATGGGAGACTCTCTCAAGTGTCGAGAATTCAAAAACTCAAAGAAGCATTCTCCGTCATTGTCCTTCAAATACAGACTGGTTGTGAGGGACTCAATCTACAACACAACTTTAGTGAAGTATACTTTGTTAGCCCCCACTGGAATCCTGCAGTAGAAGATCAAGCCGTCGCTAGATGTCACCGCATCGGTCAAGTCAAACCTGTATCCGTGTTTCGCTTCCAGATGGACCAATTTGAAACACCCACAAAACCAATACTCACTCTCGATCACTACATTACGAGCATACAACAAACAAAAAGAGACGTCGCCAAGACCATATTAGAGTAGCATTATATATTATATGTAAACCATTTAAATAAAAAACCCCTTTTTTATATGGAGGATGGGGCAGTCGAAATAGCGCAGTTGGTTAGCGCATTTCCTTTACACGGAAAAGGTCAGGGGTTCAAATCCCTTTTTCGATAATTAATAAAAAAATTGATTTAGGAGTTTTTATGTAAATGTAATGTAGCGGGGTGGCGCAGAGGCAGCGCGTTGGGCCCATAACCCAAAGGACGGAGGATCGAAACCTTCCCCCGCTAAAAACTTGTCCCCCGCTAAAAAAACCCGGTTAGCTCAGTTGGTAGAGCGCACGCCTTTTAAGCGTGTGGTCGAGGGTTCAAGCCCCTCATCGGGTGGGAGGAATGGGTCGACGCCTCGGAAAGATCGCCAAAGGGAAATGGGGAGACATGAACTCCATAAACGGTGTCTCACAGTCATGAGCGAGAAATTAGGAGAGAAGGGGGGCTCATGACCGACCTTATTAGGTCGTAAAATGGTGGATCGAAAGATCGCCAAACGTGGAAATGGAGGAACATATTCCCAAGCCCGGTTAAGTGCTAGATGGGTGCCGATTGTTTAACAAGATTTAACCGCTGAGCTATGACAAGTTATGAGTTAAATGACGGAAGTGCAGTGTTTCACAGTCTTGAGCGAGGTGTGGGGCTTAATGACACCCTATATCAACTGGGTAAATAGTTGAAAGGACAGACGCAGTCCTGGCGATCGATATTGCAAAATAAAGGTCGTTCATAGTTAGTATGATTAAAAAGCATTGGGTAATGCAAGAGTAGGCGCACTCAAATTTCCACTATAGTCTAATGGTTAAGATATGTCCCTTTCAAGGACGAGTTCTGGGTTCGATTCCCAGTAGTGGAAATCTTTTTATTTACATTTATTTATTCAAATACTTTTTTCATTTTGAATAAATACGTCAAGCAAAAAATATGTACATTATATTTTTTGTTTTTTTGCGCATTGAAATCGGGCATGACAAGGCTATTATGTTTCGAATGCATCAAAACGCGCACTCTCTACCTCTTTTTCCTTCCAAAATAATCTGGTTGAATACCCTATTATGCTGTGTGTCATCATGAATGTCTTATATGGATCCTTTCCAACACCTATACCACGAGGCATATTATACTTTCCAAGAACCAAATGCTTCACGCGGTTCTCAATACTCACACATTTTCTACCCAAATAATCTCTCTCCAACATGCCTTTACTTATATTTTTTTCATTCGTAGAGGAATACAGTTCAATCAAGAAATCTTCCTGTTGAACCATGCCAACATAGTCCGTACTTGTGAGACTTAGTCCATTCAAAGAATCGTGTGAATAGACTCCAAAACCACCCACGCGCTTATATTTATTATACAAACGCGCGATATTTTCTCTACGTACCGTCTCTCTTGCTTTGCTTTCGTTCGCATACAACATTTTCATTTATTATCCTTTTTGATGTCTGTTTTTTAACTAAAAAAAACCATTTCATTTTTATATCATAATTATGATGATACTATACAACCATGCAATCCCGCGCCAAACCCTTAAACATACTATATACTTTCACTCTTGACAAAAGAATAGTGAGAGAAAAAGTTATCCAACTATGCAATCTACCTGTTTATCAGGAATCCAGAAACCGGTGACGAATTGATTTCCCGGTCGCAAAAATATACCATGCTATATACAATGCAATCCTATGCGAAACCATTAAACAACTTATATCTTTTTACTCTTGGGAAAGAAGTAGTGAGAGAAAAAGTTATCCAACTATGCAATCTACCTGTTTATCAGGAATCCAGAAACCGGTGACGAATTGATTTCCCGGTCGCGAAATAATACCTTCTCTCGCTTGACACTAATTAAGAATGAAAATGCAAAACAAAAAAGGTTTTTATTATTTTAAAAGGGGTTATAAATGCTATCTATCTAATTTTTGTTTTTGTTTTTAATTATTTACTTATTTTTCAGTTACTTGATTATCCTCATCATCCTCCTCTTCCTCCTCGTCCAGCTCGCAAAGATCGATGCTTTGGGTTAGCTCATTCCAGATGCCAACAGGATCGCTGTCTTTGTTGTAAAGGGTGTTGTTGCTTGAACGAAGATAGGTCACTCCGTTGTGCTCAAATTTCTTTACAGTCACAACTTCCTCCTCCTCTTCCTCTTCCTCCTTTTCCAAGATGGGAGTATCTGCCGCGATTACTTCATTTGCCTTTTCAGCAGCCTTGGCCTCCAACTTGGCAGCCTTTTCAGCATCTTTGACAGCCTTGGCATCTGCCTTGAGCGCCTTTTCAGCATCTTTGACAGCCTTGGCTTCCAACTTGAGCGCCTTTTCGGCCTCCTTTTCGGCGAGCTTCAAAGCCTTCTCGGTCTCCTTTTCGGCGAGCTTCAAAGCCTTCTCTGCCTCCTTTTCGGCGAGCTTCAAAGCCTTCTCTGCCTCCTTTTCGGCGAGCTTCAAAGCCTTCTCGGTCTCCTTTGCGGCGAGCTTCAAAGCCTTCTCGGTCTCCTTTGCGGCGAGCTTCAAAGCTTTTTCGGCATCCTTCGTCTCTTGAGAAACTACTTCCTTGACTGTAACCGGAGGGCAGATATCATCTTCACATGACAGTTCACTTACCTCGTCATCCTCCTTTGCGACTGTCGAAGTGTTGCTTGCCTCGACCATCAAACTTGCAAACAAGTCCTCAGTTGCATCCACTTCAACAACCTTGCTCTCCTTCTTGGGGCGTCCGCGAGCCTTTTTTACTACTGAATCGCTGTCGCTATCGCTCACAGCCTTCTTTGGTCTTCCACGTTTCACCTCGGGAGCGACGAAATGGTGTTCCTCGATTGTCAAACCGAACTTGGCTGCTTCCTCGCACACCATATCACGTGTTAACTTTTGCTTTGAAAGAACCTTCGTGTAGTGAACTGCGCAACGACCTTTTGGGTCTCTGTAGTCGTCGCCTTTCAAAACACGATGGCCAATCAAACCTAGATCCGGCTCGCCGTTTTCGTTCTTCGAGCACTGCTTTGCGCAGCTACCACAAAACGAGTCACCCACCTTGTTTCCATTGGTACACTGAGTATAAAGTCCATGATTCAATTTGATTCCTTGACAGCTCGAATCGCACACAACACCTTGAAACGGGACTGGATACTTGGGATGACTCTTTTTTACCGCCTTTTCCTTCACAACACCGACGCTCTTGCCTTTGACAACAACGCTGCAGCATAAACCTAACTCACGACCAGCCTCCTCTGCGTCGAATCCATACTTCGCCGCACACATACGAACTGCCTCCAGAGAAGCATTCAATACATTCGACTCCAAACCCTTCACCACACCTTCATTTACCATCATAGTAATTGTTGACATTTTCGCTTTAAAACTTTGGCTTTATAACTTTGTTATTTATACCACACACATACTCAAAAAAAAGTATTTCAATTTTTTTTCTTACGTACATACACACACACACACGAAAAAATTTCTTTTTTTATTTATTTAAAATTATAACTATTATACTTACTATACTCTTA
>Ga0115566_10005231_pt1 | contig 10203 bp, 7 predicted proteins | sample COGITO_mtgs_1204_3_FD_87173 | JGI IMG/M metagenome (GOLD analysis project Ga0115566, IMG submission 87173) | Pelagic marine microbial communities from North Sea - COGITO_mtgs_120405 | ecosystem: Environmental > Aquatic > Marine > Epipelagic | place: Germany:Helgoland, sampling site Kabeltonne...
GATACGAAACAATAATTGTATCAGCAGCTTGAACGTTGGTGTACAATTTAATATCTCCTAAAATAGCTGTATTCTTGTCTAAGCTACCAATAATTTCTACCCAACCTTCTCGCATGAGGCCTCCACCATAATAGTAAAGACTGTCCGCTTCTCTTCGTGTAAAGGTAGTGCTTAGAACCCCAGATTGAAAATGAATGTTGTCTTGAAATCCTAACCAAGAATAACCATAAGCCCAAGCATCAGTAGATTCATTTCCTATTTCCCAATATTTCACATTGACTGGGTTTGGGCTATTCAAGAGACTATCTCTTAACTGGGTATAGTATGCATTTGGACTATTGCAAATATTCACAAATTCAGCGGCTTCAGTAGCTGATCCATTTCCAAAATTCACCACAATTTGAAGTTCAACATTAAAAACATCTAGAAATGGTATGAGATTCTTAAGGTTTAACTTATTGTTTTCATTAAGATGATCTTCCCAACGATAGTTGTTTCCTGTGTTGCCTCCAGGCCATCTTACTATACCAGGCTCGAGTTTTGAAAATGCCCCAATAAATTCGGGGGTTTGAATTTCTGAAATATTAACGCCTGCCCCATGATTGTATCCTTTCCATTCTGGTCGAATACTATCAATCACCGGGTTTTCAGGAAGCACAATATTAATTGACTGCCCATATGTAAAGGATGAAAAAAGAAAGGAAAGAAGTAAAGAAGTAAATATATGAGTCATACTATTTTTGTTGGCTTTGTCTCTATTTATTCGGTAAGGTTTAATCATATAAAGGATTAATGCCAAAGTTTGTGTAGAACGACGTTTTAATCCTTTGGATTACTCAGGAAAGAATGTTTAAAACACGTTGATAAACGAAGTTACCGTTTTTTTCGACAATGTCAAGTGCGATTTAACAGAACAGGGGTAAGGAACAAGGAACAAAAAAGATCAATACAGTCCCTTAGCCTTCTCAGCAGAAGTTGTGATTCCTTTAATGAAGGATGAGCTAAATCCACTGTGCTCCATTTCGTTTAACCCAGCTATCGTGCAGCCTTTTGGAGATGTTACTTTGTCAATCTCGTCTTCTGGATGAGAATTGTTTTCTAGTAATAATGATGCAGCCCCCTTTGCGGTTTGTGCAGCCATTTTTAGCGCAACTGAAGCATGGAAGTCAATCTCGGTGCCTCCTTGAGTTGCAGCTCTAATTGCTCTTAGAAAAAATGCAATTCCGCAAGCACAAAGCGCGGTAGCAGAAGTCATTTGGTCTTCGTTAATAATAACCGTTTCTCCAACATGTTCGAAAATATCTTGAACGACTGGAATGTGTTCTTTCCATTGTGGGCTCGTAGAAATACAAGTCATCGATTCTCGAATGGCAATAGCTGTATTTGGCATCGCTCGCACAATAGGAGTGTTTGTGCCAATTTGGGTTTGCATTTCTCGAACTTTAACACCTGTAACCAAGGAGATTATTAACTGTTTTTCGTTTAGAGAATTAGTTATTTCTTCAAGAACTTCATCTATTTTTTGCGGCAATACTGCTATTACAACTATGTCTGCATTTTTTACAGCATCACGGTTGTTGTTAGTGACAATACATCCTTTTTCACTAAAAGTAGAGAGAGAAGTTATTTTTCTCTTACTTAAAATAAAGTTAGTTGCTAAAAATTTATTGGAATTGATTAATCCGTTAACCAATGATGTTCCAAGGTTTCCTGCGCCTATAATGGCAATCGTTTTATCTTCCACCGCCATTTCCTATTATTAATGATCTTCTTCCAGTACAAGGGCTCTTAGCCATATAAAACCCAAGGTCATAATTGAACTCAATGTTTAACATTACTGAAAAGGGATTTGTGGGACCAGTAACTGCTAGATCTGTTCCGTAATTTGGAGAATTCGCATATTTGGTTATGTCATTTGCAAACGCATCATCTAAGTCATAGCGCACTCTTAATCCAGCTGAGATTCCAAAATTATTGTGACCCCAAACATAACTTCCAAAGCCTAGTACAAGACCTCCCATTTTAGGTGCCAATTGGTTACTAATGTCTGCAGAACCATTAGCTGCATAAGGTCCTTCCAATGTTTCTGTTGCTTGTGAATTCATGGAGATAACATATCCAGCTTCAAAATAACTCATTGTTTTTGTATTAAATCTAAACATAATTGGAATTTCGATTGCCGTATAAGAAATTTCTTTACCGTATTTAACATTTATACTGTCCAAATCAGCTACTTCCATCTCGTATTTTTGATTGTGACTGAAATAGTTTATTTCTCCAACTATAGCGATGTTTTCATTAATATCAAACGCTAATTTAAATCCGGCTCCAACACCAAATGAAGCTGGATTCATAGAGTATTTCCCTCCAGAATTCATGATTTCTGAATTCATTAAAACATTAGGGCCAAAAAAGAGCTTAGGTCCGAAGTCAATAAAGGACTGCGAAAAAGAAATTGATACAGAGATGGCTAGTGTTAAGACAAGTAATAGTTTTTTCATATGACCTTTTTCAGGTGTCAAATGTACTCTAATCTTTTGTATAAATAAAAAGGATTTGTGCTTGGGTTATAATTTGAGATACATTGGCAGCTGTTTTTAGTATCTTCGTTATAAACGAATTATCAGTTGAAAAAAATAACCTTTATAGTAAATGGAAAGATTCGTAAAATGAAAGTTTTGCGAGAATCCATTGTTCATTGTTTTAGAAGTGAGTTTCAGGTTGAGATTAGAAAATCTACCTTGGAGAATAGTTTTCAAGAATTAACTATGAATGCGATTAATAAAGGTGTAGACTATTTGATTTTAGTTGGAGGTGATGGAAGTATAAATGAGGGAGTAAATGGTTATTTTGATGCCAACTCAGAACTAAGGGAAAAGGTAATATTAGGTGTCTATCCTGCAGGTAGCGGGAATGATTTTTCAAAATCTTTAGGTGTTGGGAATGATTTAGAACAATTACTTCTTTTGGTAAAGAATGCTTCGTTCAAAAAGATTGATGTAGGGTTAATGCATTTTAATAATGTTGATAATACTACTGGAAAAAGATATTTTATCAATATTGCTGATATTGGAATAGGTGGTTATGTAGCCAATAAAATTAGTGACAGTAAAAAAAGATTAGGGGCTGATTTTACCTACACAAAAGCGCTAATTCAATCTTTTTTTAAGTACAAAAAACAAAAAGTACAATTGACGAGCAAAGACTATAATTGGTCGGGTAAAATGATGAGTATTTGTATGGCAAATGGCAAATACTTTGGAAGTGGAATGTGCATTGCTCCCGATGCGAGTTTAACAGATGGGAAAATGCAATTAGTTATAATTGGAGAGGTTAGTTTATATGATTACCTAAAGAATATTCCTAAAATTAAAAAAGGGCATAAGGTTGTTCATAAAGAGATAGAATACTCATTTGCGGAAAAATGTGAAATAACAGCAATGGATAATCCATGTCCGATTGATATGGATGGCGAATATGTAGGAACTACCCCTTTAAAAACAGAGGTAATATCCAATCAACTGAAGATGTTGTTAATTGATTAATCCCGTTTAATTTAGTAGATCCTCATCTACAATGTTTGGAAGAGTCACTTTCAAATTAGGTGTTCTCGCCATTTCTCTTTTTATAGCAAAAATAGCGGCATCATTTCGTGCCCAACTTCTTCTGGCTATCCCATTATTAACATCCCAAAACAGCATAGATTTTAACCTTCTATCCGCATCAGCAGAACCATCCAAAGTCATTCCGAAACCACCATTGATTACTTCGCCCCAACCGACTCCACCACCATTATGAATACTAACCCAGGTAGCTCCTCTAAAGGAATCGCCAATTACATTTTGAATTGCCATATCTGCAGTAAATCGCGAACCATCATAAATATTACTCGTCTCCCTATAAGGCGAATCAGTTCCTGAGACATCATGATGATCACGTCCCAAATTTATTGGAGCAGATAATTTTCCACTAGCAACAGCATTGTTAAATGCTTCTGCAATTTTAGTTCTCCCTTCAGCATCCGCATATAGTATTCTAGCTTGTGAACCAACAACCATCTTATTTTCTTGAGCTCCTTTTATCCATTGGATATTATCCGCCATTTGCTGCTGAATTTCTTTCGGAGAAGTTTTCATTAACTCTTCCAAAACTTCACAAGCGATATCATCTGTGGTTTTTAAGTCTTCAGGTTTTCCTGAAGTACAAACCCATCTAAATGGACCAAAGCCATAATCGAAACACATAGGGCCCATAATGTCTTGAACATAAGAATTGTATTTAAAATCAATTCCGTTTTCAGCCATGATGTCTGCACCAGCTCTAGATGCTTCTAGTAAAAATGCATTTCCATAATCGAAGAAATAAGTTCCCTTTGCAGTGTGTTTATTAACAGCGGTTGCATGACGACGCAAAGTTTCTTGAACTTTTTCTTTAAAAAGAGCAGGATTGTTTGCCATCATTTCATTGCTTTCTTCAAAGCTAATCCCAGCAGGATAATATCCCCCAGCCCATGGGTTATGTAACGATGTTTGATCCGATCCCAAGTCAATGTAAATATTTTCTTTGTCAAATTTTTCCCATACATCTACAATGTTACCATCGTATGCAATTGAAACAACTTCTTTATTGTCTTTTGCGGATTGAACGCGAGAACATAGCTCATCTAAATCTTTAATGACTTCATCCACCCAACCTTGTTCATGCCTTTTGTAAGTAGCTTCCGGATTGATTTCGGCAGTTACTGAAACAACTCCAGCAATATTTCCTGCTTTTGGCTGCGCTCCACTCATTCCCCCTAATCCAGAGGTAACAAATAGTTTGCCCGCTGTTCCTGCACTGAGCGAAGTCGAAGTTCCTGCACTGAGCGAAGTCGAAGTGTCAATTTTTCTACACCCATTTAAAACGGTTATTGTTGTGCCATGAACAATCCCTTGAGGCCCTATATACATGTAAGAACCAGCGGTCATTTGTCCATATTGAGATACTCCTAAAGCATTGAACTTTTCCCAGTCATCTGGTTTGGAATAATTTGGAATCATCATTCCATTTGTTACAACAACTCTAGGAGCCTCTTTGTGAGAGGGGAACAATCCCATGGGATGTCCTGAATAAATAACGAGGGTTTGTTCATCCGTCATTTCAGACAGATATTGCATTACGAGAAGATATTGTGCCCAGTTTTGAAAAACAGCTCCATTACCTCCATAAGTAATTAGTTCATGTGGATGTTGCGCAATTGCGTAATCCAAGTTATTCTGAATCATAAGCATTATTGATTGTGCTTGAACAGATTTACCAGGATATTCGTTTATTGGTCGCGCATAAATAGTGTATTCAGGACGAAAACGATACATATAAATACGTCCGTATTTTTCCAGTTCTTCTTTAAATTCGGAAATTAGCGCTGCATGGTGTTTTTTATCGAAATAACGAAGTGCATTTTTGAGTGCTAACTTTTTTTCTTCCTCAGATAAAATATCTTTTCTCTTTGGAGCATGACTAACAGAGTTATCATATTCTCTTTTTGGAGGCAATTCGCGCGGAATTCCTTGAATAATTTGTTTCTTAAAACTTAACATGGTGGTTGATTGCATCTAATTTGATATGTTAAATATTCTACTGACAATGCCGTAGTGTCTGTATTAGGACAAATGTAAACAACCCTAAGGTTGGAAGCAAATACAGTTTCGTTATATTTGTCAAAAACTAGAAGGCCTGGAGAATCAATCAAATATTAAATTAATAAGAATCTTATTAAGTATTATTACAACGGTAATCTTAGTAATTGTGCTTAAAGAAATGGCTTTTGTTATAATTCCATTGGCGATGAGTATTTTTTTAGCCGCACTACTTGTGCCTCTTTTTATGAGGCTCAAAAAATGGAAAGTTCCAAATGTTCTAGCAATATTTATAGTGGGCGCTGCAATCATTGGAGCATTTAGAGTCGGCGGGTTTATTATTCAACTTACAAACTATGAATACAGTTTAAAAAAGAATGCAATAAACTCTCTTGTGGATACTAAATTATTACCAACGTTCGAAAGAGTTGGTGAATACACCGGAATCGATTTGGGTAAAGACATAGATTGGAGTAGACTTTCGTCTGCATTGTCATCCGGTAAGTTAATGGATTCAGTTTCGCCTGTATTGGATATGTTTAATTCTGTAGTTGGGATGTATTTGATGATTTTGATTTATCTAATAATTATTCTAGCTAACATGTACAATTATGAAAAGTGGTTGTTGTACTTAGGAGGCGAGAAAAATGGAGAAGGACTACTCAATGTTGTTAATAATTGGATAGAAGATTTACGAATTTATATTAAGGTAAAAGCGCTGGTAAGTCTAATCACCGGTATTTTATTTGGAGGTGTTTGTTATTTATTTGGAGTGGATTTCGCTCTGTTTTTTGGTTTTCTTGCTTTTGTGTTAAATTTCATACCTCAAGTAGGTTCCCTTATAGCAACTATGTTTCCTGTGTTATTAGGGTTTTTAGAAATTGATTCATTAGCAATGGTAGGTTTGTTTGCCGCAATATTAATGGCAGTTCAATTAATGATGGGAACTTTTGTTGAAGTGAAGTATATAGGAAAGAGTTTTGCAATGAGTACGTTGGTAGTGTTTGTTAATCTTATTTTTTGGGGTTATTTGTGGGGTATTGCAGGTGTAATACTTTCAGTTCCAATTATAATACTCTTTAAAAATATTGCAAATCATATTGATGAAAACAGCATAATAGCTCGTTTACTTTCAAGCGAAAAGTAAAATACCAAATTTGTTATTGTGCCAATTGATTAAGATGTCGTTATATTATAAACATCAATAAGTCATTTTATGAGCAGTACATATAAATATTTGTTTTCATCTACGTTTTTCTGTGTTTTTCTAATAACAGGTTATTGCCAAAAAACAGCTCCACTTATCCAGGATTGCTTTAATGCTGCTATTATTGATGCAGAAGGTGAGTTTACGTTTAAAGAATCACCGCAAGGAATAGGCGAAGAGTTAGAGTTTTCAGGAAACCCAAGTAATTCATTACAATATTTTAAAAAAGAGCATAACAGCGCTTGGTTTCAATTTGACCCAGTTTATAGCGGAATTTTGATTTTTAAAATTATCCCAAAAGACACAGCTGCCGATTTTGATTTTCTTTTATTTAAGTATACAGATGAAAATTTTTGTTCCGACATTGTTAAAAAGAAAATCAAACCGCTTCGAACCAATATATCTCGATTTAGCACTGAAGAAAATAGTATTACAGGTCTTTCGCTTGATGCGAATAAAGAAAGAGTGCATTCTGGACCTGGTTGCCATCTTAGTAAAGCAATAGATGTCGAGCAAGGAGATCGATATTATTTAGTTTTGGATAATGTCTATGGAAATAAGGCTGGTTTTTCATTGGTGTTTGACTATTACAAAACAGTTGAGATTACTGGTGTGATAAAAAATGACGAGAATAATTTGATAAATGAGGAAGTCAAAGTTCTCTGGGAAAGTAAAACAGGAGAGCTCTTAGCGCAAACAATAGCAGATAAAACTACAGGAGAATTTAAGTTGGATGCACCTGTATTGAAAACTTCAAGCCCTGAAGATTATACCTTGTCTGTTGAAAGTAATAATCATTTTTTCTTCGAGAAAATGATTAAAATTACTTCTGAAACTTTTCCCGACCCTATAAATGTCATTTTGCCTGAATTAAAGAAAGGAAAGAACATAGTTTTAAATAATATAAATTTTTTTGGTGGTTCTCCTAGCGCTTTGCCTGCTTCAATACCTACTTTTAAAAGAATATTAAAGTTAATGAAAAGGAATAAATCTCTTAGGATAAGGATTGATGGACATACAAACGGTTGTCCTGGGGGAACAGCAGTAAGTCAAGACCTTTCCTTGGCCAGAGCACTTACTGTGAAATCATTTTTGATAAAAAAAGGAATCGATTCTGAACGGATTACAACTCAAGGATTTAATTGCACGCAAATGTTATTTCCATCAACAGGGACAGAGGAAGAACAGTCCTTGAATAGGCGCGTAGAGATATTGGTTACTGGTTATTAATTATTTCCATTTCCCTTAATTTTTCCCGTCTTTTTGTCGTATCCGTATGGGCAGTGCTTGCAACCACTTTTGCAGCAACGGCCTCTTTTTAAATGATATTTCTCTGTAAATACCCGATATCCTTCTTCTGACCAATAAAAGTCGTCTGGCTCTAATTTGGGGGTATCTGAAAAATCATCCATTTTGTAAAGATAGGATATTGGATTACAAGAAAGAGGTATAATTGTGTTGTAAAATATTCATTCATACTTATTATATTCGCCTCAAATATATTTTTCATGGAAATTAGAGACTTAGAACCAAAAACAGTTTGGAATAATTTTGCAAAGTTAAACAGTGTTCCTCGCCCTTCCAAAAAGGAAGAGAGGGTAATTGCTTTTGCAAAAGATTTTGGAGAGAACCTAGGGTTACCCACTTATGTTGATGGAGTAGGTAACGTGATAATTTCAAAACCTGCTACCGTGGGTATGGAAAATAGGAAAATGGTTGTTTTACAATCGCATCTTGATATGGTTCATCAAAAAAATTCAGATACAGAATTTGATTTTGACACGCAAGGTATTGAGATGTTAATTGATGGTGATTGGGTTACTGCTAATGGAACCACTTTAGGAGCGGATAATGGAATGGGAGTGGCAGCAATAATGTCTTTGCTCGAATCTACTGATATTGCTCATCCTGCATTAGAAGCCTTGTTTACCATTGATGAAGAAACGGGTATGACTGGAGCTTTTGGTCTGGAGGCTGGAGTTTTGAAAGCAGATATTTTATTGAATTTAGATACAGAAGATGATGATGAATTCTCTATCGGTTGTGCAGGTGGTATTGATACAAATACGAAATACAACTACACAGAAGAACCTTCATCTGGAATTGCCTATGCCATTATAGTAAAAGGGTTAAAAGGTGGTCACTCTGGAATGGATATTCACTTACAACGTGGAAATGCAAATAAAATAATGAACCGTTTACTTTGGAATTGCGAAGCTTACGAACTTCGAATTGCAGAAATAAATGGAGGTAGTCTGCGAAATGCAATCCCTAGAGAGTCTTTTGCAACTATAACAGTAAAGGATGATTCGTATTTAGAGATATTTTCAAAAAGGGTTAAAGAAATTAAAGGAGAGTTTTCTGTTTCTGATGAAGGATTAATGATTGAAATCACTGCTGTTGACTTACCGAAAAAAGTAATGTCCAAAAGCGATGTTTTGAATCTTACGAATGCAATATATGCTTTGCACAATGGCGTTTATAGAATGAGTATGTCAATTGAAGGCTTGGTTGAGACTTCCTCTTCTTTGGCAAGAGTTATTGTAAAAGATGGAGAATTTAATACCCAGAGTTTACAAAGAAGTTCATTAGAAACCGCCAAAATGGATATTGCGCATACAGTTGGAGCAAGTTTTCAATTAATGGGTTGTGATGTTGAATATACAGGGTCTTATCCTGGCTGGGATCCAAATTCAAATTCTGAAATATTGGATTTAATGAAAGGAAAATACAAAGCCCTTTATAATGAAGATCCAAAAGTGATGGCATGTCATGCGGGTTTGGAGTGTGGTATTTTAGGTGAAATTTATCCAAATTGGGATATGATTTCATTTGGGCCAACTATTAGAAACCCGCATTCTCCGGATGAAAAAGTCAAAATTGATACGGTTGCGAAGTTTTGGACATTACTAAAAGATGTATTGAAAGATATTCCAGTTAAGGAGTATTAATCAAAGTTCCACCGTAAATAGTGCATTTAGGTAAGTATGAAGAGTTGCGTTGTTGCAATATTTTTAGGTTTAAAAGATACGACCAAATTAGACGCGATTGTCTCTTATATAGTAATTAGGTTTATTAAATGTTTTAATAGATGTAATTAATTCATAATCTTTGTATACACAATAACCTAAATTTGATAAGCAAAAAATTCATATTATTTTTATTTTTATTAAGTAGCTTTTTTGGATACACGCAAAAAGTTGGATTAGTATTGAGTGGCGGAGGAGCCTTGGGTTTAGCACATGTCGGAGTATTAAAAGCTTTAGAAGAAAACAACATTCCTGTTGATTATATCGCAGGAACAAGTGCCGGTGCTATGATAGGGAGCATGTATTCAGCAGGAATATCGCCACAGCAAATGGAGTATTTGTTTTTCGA
>Ga0115566_10005237_pt1 | contig 10200 bp, 16 predicted proteins | sample COGITO_mtgs_1204_3_FD_87173 | JGI IMG/M metagenome (GOLD analysis project Ga0115566, IMG submission 87173) | Pelagic marine microbial communities from North Sea - COGITO_mtgs_120405 | ecosystem: Environmental > Aquatic > Marine > Epipelagic | place: Germany:Helgoland, sampling site Kabeltonne...
CAAGGAAAACTTGCTCACTGTGAAATCAAAACCAAACAAAGATCCAGCAGACGAAGTTGAGAAATACGACGACGGAATGCAACACAGAGGCATATCAAAAAGGATGTTCACAAGAACATTTACCATTGCCAACGACGTTGAGGTCAAAGGTGCGGAACTCAAAGATGGTCTGCTTAAAGTGAGCATGGAAAGAATAATCCCAGAGCACAAGAAAGCAAAAACTATCGAAATAAAGTAAAGCATGAAATGGATGGGGTGGTAAAACACCCCTCCATGTTTGACAACTTATGTAGATATGCTATAATAAGGTATGACAATGACAGATATACAAACACTTACAAAAGAAAAGATCAAATTAGATGAACCTGGCCTATACGATGTGATATTCCTCAACGACAACATCACGACAATGGAGTTCGTTGTGAAAGTGCTCAAGCAGATATTCGGCAAGACGCCAGAGCAGGCACAGAACATCACAAGGAAAATACATGAACATGGACAAGGCATAGTTGGCTCGTACACACACGAAGTTGCAGAGCAAAAAGGAATAGAGACCACACTAGCGGCTAGACAAGAAAACTTTCCATTACAGGTAAAAGTCAAGAAGCAGTAAGATGGGACTTAAGGATTTCGTACTTGAGAATCAAAAAGTAATTGATTTAGTCAAGGACAGGACTGGAGGCAACGCCCAAGTGGACATGTACTACGGCACTCTGGACTACGCCACAGCAAGATTCCATTCCATACTGATCAAACTGTCACAGGACAAACTCAAAGAACAGCAACACCAAGCAGAGGTTACAGAATGCTTCGAGACCATACAAGCATTTTATAGGAATGTGCAGAGGTACAGATTCTGGCCATGGATAGCGAGACCATTCATACGTATGGTGCTACACAGCATAGGCACGAGACGTATTCCAAAGATAAAGAAACTGCTAGAAAAAATTAATAATTAACAATATGATTAGCAATTGGTTGTTCTGGGCAATACCCAAACAATACATCAGGAGATATCTTTTCACATTTTGGCTTGTGATGTTTTTCTTGCCTGGATATCTTTTAGGATTGCATTTCACTAAACTAGGATTTATAATAAACTGGATCTGGTTCGACCTAGTATTTTATGGTTGGTACAGAGCAAAACAAATGATAGGAGACGACGAATGAAAGCAGTTGTATGGAGTAAACCGGCCTGCCCTTATTGTGAGAAGGCAAAGAACTTGTTGAAGAACAAGGGCATAGAATACGAAGAGAAGAACATAGCAGAAGGATACAAGATACAGGACCTATTGGAACTTGTGCCCAACGCAAGGACCATGCCTCAGATATGGATAGACGAGGAACACATCGGTGGTTTTTTTGAATTAGAGAAGAAACTAGCAGAGTAATGAAATTTGACTTTCCTATTGACAAAATTGAATTAGATTTTGATCTGGAAGGTCAGAGTTCTATACAACTTAAAATAAATGAAAGGCCTGTTAGTGGTAACATCATACCGGGCCACTTATTAAAAAGACACAATATCATAACAATAGATTTTACAAAGGTAGACCCAAAAGATACTTCTGCGTTTGCTAGACTCAAAACTTTCAAAGTGAATGATGGCAATTTTCTTGATAAGTTGAAAACATTAGATTATAACGTAAACAAAACGAAACATCCTGATGCTGTGAGTAAGATTCAAAATAATTTATATTTTGGTTACATCGGTAGTATGGATGTGGTGATTGAACAAAATACGAATCTATTACAACGTGCGGCATGGATCATAGCAAACGAAACATTCGAGAATGTAAAATGGCCAACCAGAAACGAAAATCACAGGATAAAAAATTTTAAAAACGTATATGATGATTACAAATTTATGTTTACCGGATGTCGTCCGCCTAGGATAAAAGAAATCGAAAGCGTTATAGACAACCTACAACTAGGACCTTTGATTGCTCCATTACACAAAAAAGACGATAAATCTAAATTAGAAGCATGGATTAATGGTTCTGAAAGAGTGCAAATTAAAAACTTATCGCAACTCCAATACCACACAATTTCAAATGGAACAACTGATTCACTGTTTAGTTTTCTTATGAGAAATAAAGTAATACAGATGCCAAAAAAGATGTTCCATCATAACAGGCAAATATTACAAGGTAAGGATTGTGAGGTCATTGACATTGAGGTGGGTAACATCAAGCATGGCTCTCCGGTGCTACTAGAACTTCCGTCTCCCTGGTACAGCGACGAATACCTGCAATCAATTATAAAAGAAGCAAAAGAAAAAAATTGTTATATTGCTGTTGACCTAAGTTGGTTACCAGCATCTATGAACAATATAGAAATGGATGCACTCGATGTAGATGAGATATTTTTGGGTATGAACAAGTGTTGGCCTGTTCACTCACTACGTCCTGCTGTGAGATGGTCTAAAAATAGAATCAATGATTCTCAGACATTTGAAACAGAAGTCAGCATATATCCTAAAGTGCCTATCAACGTCTTGTATAGGCTTATTAAAGACTTTAATTTTGATTATGCTTACAATGAATATATCAAAGATCATCAAACAATTTGTAATAAATTTAATCTTAAACCAACTTCAGTTTTATGGTTTACCACGCACGAAGATGTGAAACACAATAGCAAAACCAGTGAACCTTTTTTTTACCTTGATGACTTTGTTTGTGTAATCAATCTGCTTCAATATAAAAATAAATTCTTTTGGTAGTTGACAAATACCAATACATAGTTTAAAATTAACACAAACAAAGGAAAAATCATGATAAAAGTAGCATTGATTAAAAAATTAGAAGGTGAAATAGAAGTTGCGAAAGCAGATCTTAGAACTTTCCTAGCAAATCCCATAGGTGTTGCAGAACACATCGACTACGTGATCACTGCCGAGAAGAAACTCGAGGCACTTGCACACGCAGAGGACAAACTAGAATCTTTAAACAGGTTATAATGACATACACTGTCAACGACAAGTGTATAATGTGCAAACACACAGACTGTGTGGAAGTGTGTCCAGTGGACTGCTTCTACGAGGGAGAGAACATGCTGGTGATCAATCCAGATGAGTGCATAGATTGTGGGGTGTGTGAGCCGGAGTGCCCGGAGGATGCCATAAGGCCAGACACAGACGATGAAGGCAAAGCATGGGTAGACTTCAACAGCAAGTGGTCGACCGCGGGTTGGCCCGTACTAACTACTAAAAAAGATTCGCTCGATCCTGATAACAATCACAGGAACGAACCAAACAAACTTGACAAATACTTCAAGGACAAATAATGAAAGAACACAATGAGAAAAGACAAGAAGAAATCAAAATGGCAGGCCAGACGAGAGAAAGAGGCCAGCGAGAATTCACAGTTCGATCCCAAGATACACCAACTGGGTAGGGAAGGATACGGATTCCAAATGAAACGAGACATCGAGGCAACTGAAGAGGAACTGTCAGGCAAGAACTTGCCATTCAAAACAGAGAAATGATCACAGACAAGATTAAAAACAGAGGCGAAGAAATGGCACCACTCGAAGGACATGACAGACTACAATACATCATCGACGAAGCAAGAAAAGTAGAACCGTTAGCACAAGAACACAAAATAGATGAAAACAAGATACGTGGATGTATTTCAAATCTATGGGTCACAGGCAACGTGCAAGAAGACGGTACCATGCAGTATCAACACGATGCTGACTCACACATGACCAAAGGCACAGCAAAAGTTATCATTGACATAGTGAACGGTGAACACAGAAGTGAAGTGGCGAACCTAACGCTAGAAAGTTTCATGCCACTAGGCATAAGAGAACTACTAACCATGCAACGGCAAGTGGGATTCGCAAGTTTAATAGAACGAATAATAAGGATAGCAAAATGATGGATATGCCACCAGGATGGACTCCGCAACCAAACGCATCAGTTGACCCACAACTTAATACTGATTTGAGTGATATCAAAGAACATCCACCTACACAGGAAGAGTACATGCCGACAATAGTTGAGAAACTAAAAGAATGTTATGATCCTGAGATCAGTGTGGACATTTATAATTTAGGTTTGATATACGATGTTAAGGTAACAGAAGATGGATGGGTTCATGTGCTGATGAGTCTAACAAGTGCATTTTGTCCGGCCGCAGATATGATTCCAAAAGATGTGCAACAGAAAGTAGAGAGCATACCAAATCTAAAATGTAAGGTCAAGATCACTATGCAACCACAATGGGGCAGGGAAATGATCAATCCAGAAATCCGTGACCTCATGGGTCTGTAGCCAAGAAGGTTGACTTCACCTAGAAATTACTATAAAATAACAACATACTGAATCATGTTGGGGAATCAAGGTGCAATTCCATGGCTCTACCAGGAACCGTAAAGTCGGAGTGCCAACCAGTATAGTCCGCTGTTGAATGATGGCCTGGGAAAGCCTAGTTCTACAATGTAAAGTTAGCAGTGGCATTAACGTTAACACGTTTAATAGGATACTGTTATGAAAAAAACAAAACAAAAGATTGTGTTATTCTTCTACTTCGTGGGCTTGATCGCCTTGGGCAGGATAATACCTCATCCACCAAACTTCACACCTGTACTTGCCATAGCGGTGTTCATGCCATACCTGACACGTGATCTATATTCGGCCATGCTAGTACCATTGTCGGCTATGTTTGTTTCGGATCTTTACTTGGGCCTACACTCAAGTATGTTTTGGGTTTATGCCAGTATCTTGTTAGGCACTACATTGAGTCATTACACAATGTCTATTAAGAAAACGTATGTACACCTGGGATCCAACGCACTGTTGTCAGCAACGATATTTTTTGTGATAACAAACTTTGCGGTATGGATGTCTGGTACTATGTATCCACTCACAATGGACGGACTAATACTTTGCTACACGATGGCAATTCCGTTCTTTGGCAACACACTGGCGGGTACTTTATTTTACGTTTCTCTTTTGGGTCTTGTGTCCTACTCGGCAACAAACATATCAAGGAGATATACGGACGATGAAGAAACTATTACTAGCAGTCTTAACATTATTGCTTTCCCACACAGGGCTACAAGCAGATCATTCTAGCAAACACACCTGTGAGCAGTTGGAGTACGCTCCATGCATCACAATATCAAAATATATTTTGAGAGACCCTAGTGTGCTTACAACGGAATCGATGAGTGTTGATTACATTGATCAGTACACTATACAAAACACAAACACCATTGATACAGTGCAGGCGATATCAAGAATTACTGGATTGAATGTTGTGCAGTCTGGACCGACAGGACAACAGACATCTGTGTTCATGAGGGGCATGAACTCCAATCACACAATGGTGGCAATCAACGGTGTGGCAATAAAAGACCATTCAACCACAGGTGGACTACACGACATAGGAGCGGATTTCATCAAACACGTCACCGGGATACAGGTGGTCAAAGGATCGCAGGGCACACTGTATGGTGCCAACGCAGTGGGTGGAGTAATAAACTTCATAACAACTGACAGTTACGCCAACAGCATTTCAACAACATTTGGTTCCAACAACACCAAAGGGCTGACCCTAAAGTTACACAGAAACATCAACAACCATTCCATAAGTCTTGTGGCTGACGGGACCAGTTCGGATGGTATATCCGTAGCACCGACAGGCACAGAGGACGATGGCTATGACGCCAACAACATGACATTGAACACACACAGCAAGTATGATGGTTATGACATAAGGACAACACTGATAAGAAGAAGCAGTGATTCGGACCTTGACGGCGGCAGTGGTGACGATCTGGACTACACTGCTGAAAACAACATGAACCTGTACCAACTTTCAAGCAAGATAGACAACAGCAAGGGATTCTCAAACTTCACGTTCTCAAGAACGGAATACGACAGGGACTACCACAACGGCACAGAACATGACGAATATGATTCTACCAGCAACACCTACCTGTTGACCAACACCGTGCTGAATGACAAGTGGGACATCACCCCTGGCATAGAATACGAATACTTCGATGGCTCCTTTAGAAACAGGGGCAGTTACACAGCGAGTGTTGACACGGACGGAGAGAATGTTGGTTACTTCTTAAATGGTAACCTCATAGCGTCAGACAAGTTATTATTGTCAGCGGGTGTGAGACAGGATGATCCAAGTGCGTTTGGCGACTACACAACCTACAGACTGGGAGGTACCTATGAACTTACAGGTTCGTTGAAATTGAAAAGCAACTACGCAACGTCTGTGAAGACCCCAACACTGTACGAGATGCACGGTTCTGACAACTACGGCTATAACGGAAATCCAAACCTACAGCCAGAAGAAGCAGAGACAACGGACATCGGTTTCGAGTACAGTTTTGGAAACAGTGTTTTGGATTTTGTGTACTTCACAACAGACCTTACAAATCTAATCACGTATGGAAGTAGCACATACTCCAATGCTTCTGGAACGTCAAACAGGCATGGTGCAGAGATGAAGTTCAACAGTATGATCAGTGATAACATATACTGGAGAAACAATGCGACATTTACTGTGGCAGAAGATGGCAACGGCACACGTGTCACGAGAAGACCAAAGTGGACAGGACTGACTGCTGTTGATTGGAACTTTGACAAATGGACCAACACCGCTGAATATCTATTCACTGGTGAACACCTGGACATTGACTCAAGCACATACGCAACAATTACCAAACCTAAGGTGGGTGTTGCCAATTTCCATACCAACTATGAGATAAATGAAAAATCCAGCATGGTATTCTCTTTGAACAATGCTTTCGATAAAGGGTATGAGAGACCAGATGGATATTCCCAACATGGCAGGAATATACTGTTGACTTACAAACTGAAGTTCTAGTATAATTTGTGTATGGAAGTTACACTTGTAGACAAGATGGGTAATGATCTGTCCGTGGTCAATGCGGCCAGGGTGAGTTATTCCAAAGAAAGTAAATCATTCACACTCAAAGACGAGAAGTTGATCAAGTACCTTGCGGAGCATGAACACTGGTCACCGTTCGCTCACGCAACAATGCAGTTCAGGATCAAGGCTCCCATATTCGTGGCAAGGCAACTTGTGAAACACCAAGTGGGTCTTGTGTGGAATGAGGTGTCAAGACGTTATGTGGACTTCCCACCTGAGATATACAAACCAGACGCATGGAGAGGTAGACCTAAAAATTCAAAACAGGGTTCAGATGGGGAAGTTGAACTAGGACCAACGCTGGATCACAACATGGAAATGACCATGCAGAGTTGTTTGATACTGTACAACGCAATGATTGAGAAAGGTGTTGCACCAGAACAGGCCCGTATGGTATTGCCACAATCAATGATGACGGAATGGTATTGGTCAGGCACACTGTACGCATTCGCAAGGGTGTGTAACCTGAGATGCAAACCAGACACTCAGAAGGAGACACGTGACGTTGCAGATCAAATTTGGAAGTTGGCGGATGAGGCGTTTCCCTACTGCTGGTTGCATTTAACAGATAACCATCCTTTAAAAAAAGTTTAATAAAACTGTAACATGATTTTAATATATGTGTGTTTAAATAATGTTGGTTTTATAACCAATGAAAACATTAAAACTAAACAAAGGAAATAAAATGAAAAAACTAGTACAAGTTCTTTGTGCAGTAGTTTTATTTTCATCACTGGCCCAAGCGGCACCAAGCAATATCAAAGTTGTAGGTTCTTCGACAGTTTACCCTTTCACCACAGTAGTGGCTGAGAGATTCGGTAAGGACACGAAGCACTTAACTCCGATTGTTGAGTCGACTGGTACAGGTGGTGGAATGAAATTATTCTGTGCAGGGATAGGATTAAACTCTCCTTCTGTAACAAACGCATCTAGAGCCATCAAAGAAAAAGAGGTCAAGTTGTGTGAGAAGAACGGAGTATCATTCGTGGAATTAGTAGTGGGCAATGACGGCATCGCTTTCGCTAATTCTGTGAAAGGACCAAAAATAAACGTGACGAAGGAACAGTTATGGCAGGCCATGGCGCTGGAAGGACCTAGACCCAAGTTATGGTCAGACATCGATCCAAGCCTACCGAACTATGAGATCAAGATCATGACACCCCCGGCAACAAGTGGTACGAGGGACGCATGGAACTCTCTTGTGATGAAGAAAGGATGTCCAGAGGAGATCCTGAAAGAGAAAGGCAAGAAAGTCTGTTACAACATGAGGGAAGACGGACCAGTGATCGAAGTGGGTGAAAACGACACACTGTTGATCAACAAGATGGCCGGTGACAAGGAATTGTTCGCCATCTTTGGTTTCTCATACCTAGACTCCAGCAGGGACAAAGTCCAGGCGGCGCAGATCGAGGGCAGTGAAATCAGCCTGGATACGATCCAGAGTTATGAGTATCCGATAGCAAGACCTCTGTTCATCTACTTCAAGAAAGAGCACATGGACGTTGTTCCAGGACTCGAGAAGTTCATGAAAGCCTACATCAGCAAGAAAGCCATGGGACCGAGAGGTTATCTTATGGACCTTGGACTGGTGCCTTTGGACAAAGAAACGTTCAAGGAGATGGTAAAGAGGACAAAACTCAAATAGTAGACATTGTTCGCGATACCTAGTATAATATACCATATATGAAACTAGGTATTGTAGGACATGGCTTTGTAGGCACGGCAGTGGATCATGGATTCACCCGAGACATACAGAAGTTCATAGTAGATCCCAAACACAACAGCACCAACACCATAGAGGATTTAATTGCATTCCGACCTGATGCCGTCTTCGTGGCAGTGCCAACACCACAACTTGAATCAGGTGAGTGCAACACAGAGATACTTGAGACGGTGATGCAACAGTTGAACAACAGCAAGGGACTGCTTGTGATTGTCAAATCCACAGTACCCGCATACAAGTTACAGAAGATCCAGGAAGAATGTATCAATTTAAAAATAGTGTACAATCCAGAATTCCTCACAGAAAAAAATTACATAAACGATTTTGTTAATCCACCTATGCACGTGTTTGGCGGAGTAAACGCAGACACAGATGCTGTGGAAAAATTATATATAGAACACAGTGATTGCAAAGAATGTCCTGTGTACAAAACAGATATGGTCACTGCTAGTATGGTCAAGTACTGCATAAACAGTTTCCTGGCAACAAAGGTCACATTCATGAACGAGATGTATGATGTACTCAAAGCGGCCAAAGGCACAGACTGGAACACGTTCACCAAGATAATAGGAAACGATTCTCGCATAGGCGACACACACATGAAAGTGCCTGGCAACGACGGACAGCGTGGCTACGCTGGTTCATGTTTCCCTAAAGACACGAGTGCTTTGGCGTGGTTCGCACGTGAGATATTGAACACACCGTTCACACAACTGGAAACCAGCATAGAGATCAACGACAAACTGCGTAAGACCAATCAATCATAACGGTTAAATAGCAATATGAAACCATGGTTTGTGAAAGAAGCGGACATAATCAAGTTCCCAACGCCCAAAGCGAAGGTGGTAGACATGCCAAACGTGCAGAGCTATCCAGACTTCCTGACAGGAGTCAAGGACCTACACAACCGTAAGGAACAGGGCGAGATATCACAGGATTCACATGACCGATTGTACCAGGACCTGATACACAGGTTCATGAAGAAGGAAAGTTTCGAGACACCGTGGTTCTTGAGAGAAGCACAACCAATTGGCAAATCATCTCCTAGTAGTATACCAAAATACTTAAAGGTAGTAAACGATATTCTCATGAAGGATAAGCCACAAAATTTAAAAGCAATCGTTAACAAAAAAATATACGATATCACTCCTGATAAAATAGACGAGCCTGTTACAGATATGGCACAGAAAATCAATGTCACTGTCAACGGTGAAAAGAAAACAATGCCTGTTAGAGCTATTTTAAAGGATCCAAAAATATTTCCTGTAACTGGTGCCAAAAACGATAGCGAAAGTGGCCCGGTGAGTGGACGTGGTGATATTGCGGAAGGCCTTCTTGCAACGGCAATTTTTTTACGTTTAGTAAAAGACACAGATATAAATGACGAAGAGTTATTGAAAGCAGTGTCTAGTCTGCCACCATATGGCCAACCAGTAACAAAAACAGGAAAAATGAAAGATGCTTCAGGCGAGGCAGACAATGTCAAATTAACCATCTACCTACAGGAAAAGAATTACGCAACACTACAAGATAGAGAAATACTCAAGTCTGATG
>Ga0115566_10005240_pt1 | contig 10193 bp, 10 predicted proteins | sample COGITO_mtgs_1204_3_FD_87173 | JGI IMG/M metagenome (GOLD analysis project Ga0115566, IMG submission 87173) | Pelagic marine microbial communities from North Sea - COGITO_mtgs_120405 | ecosystem: Environmental > Aquatic > Marine > Epipelagic | place: Germany:Helgoland, sampling site Kabeltonne...
AGTTTAATGGTTAAATAGATAAATAGTTAAAAAGCCCTAACCGCACGAATAATATGTGCATCATACTTAACGGATACGTTCGCGTTTCCACTGTCGAAATGGATGCGGAACGCACGGAGTGTATTATACTCCGAGCTACTCCAATAGGTAGCTGTGCTTGAGAGTAAGGCCCAACTACCTGCACGTAATGCTTTGTTGACTAAGAAACGGTTGTGATATAACAAACCTAACTCATCAACACTTGGTAAATACCAACCTGCTCCTAAACCAGTAACATAAGTTGCGGCAGCACTGTTTGTCATTAATCCTGTATTGTAAGCTCCATCTTCTGTCCTGTTTGCTCCAGTTGCTATTGATGTTGCTTGCCAAGCAGCTGTGCTTTCTGTTTTGTTTACTATTAAACCGTGTTGTGCTCCTGTAGCATCTTTATATATGTAATACACAATACCGCCTAAGGTATCTTGCCCTAAGTAAAAATTATTAGACGAACCAGCTGCACTAATGGTATTCCCTACAATGGTAATATTAGTACCAGCATTTAGTTTTGCGCTTACTCCACCTACAATACTATCTGCAGTAGTTGCATGTAAAGCATAAGGAACACTCAATAATTGACTCGTGCCAGTTATCGTGTAACTTGTACCTCCAGTTGGATCTGTTTCTGTTTTAATAAAGTAAGGTCCGTTTGCCCAATCTATGGTAGCAAATGTTCCCGAAACAACAGTTCCATTTCCTATTTCTAAACTTACCAAACCATTAATATTGGTGGTTGGTGTTTGTGTTTCTACATAAACTGGGGCGCCAGTTGCAGAACCTTGTAAAATAGAAATTTGCATTCCTACAGCTGTTGAAGCTACTAAATTATTACTTGCATCTCTTACTACGGCTTGGTAGCTCATTTTATTTGGTGCTTGAGCAAACACGCTTGCAGTCATTAATACTGCTGCACAAATTGTAATTATCTTTTTCATTGTTTTTAGTTTTTGATGATTTTAAATGATTGAACTTTTTTGTTTTGTTGGTTTACAACATTGATAAAATAAGTAGCAGATGGCAAACTTGAAGTGTTTATTTGCGTTTGCTGTGCCGTTACTTGTCCGTTGTTTAATAGTTTCCCTAGCATATCGTAAAGCTGATACGACAACTTCTCGTTGTTGTGATCGCTTATTTGCAGGGTTAAATTATCGGAAGTAGGGTTTGGAAATACCGTAAGTAAAATGTTCAGTTCGGTTTCTTTTATTCCTACTGTAAAAATTTCGTAAGCTTGTTGTACCCCTTGGCTTACTGTACCTGAAGCATCTATGTTTGTAGTATAAACTACTTGTCCGATACTGTAAGCAACTGTTCCTCCGCTGCCTGTGCCATCTCCGCCTGAGGCGTTGACGGATTCTTGGGCGTGCAGTCCTCCTAAACCTAAGAGGAGAAACGCAACGCTTGCAATTGTTTTTTTGTGGTTCATAAGTTATCTGTTTTAAATTTAAAGTGCTAAGTTTTTATTTTACGATTTTTATGTAAGCTTCCCATTTTTAGGGAAGGTTACAGAGTAACCTGGTATTTTTCACCTTATAGTTGTTTGTTTTGTTTAAGTTACTTTCCAATGCAAAACTTCGAAAAGATATTATCGAGTAGGTCATCCGTGGTGATTTCACCTGTGATTTCAGCCAAAAAGTATAATGCCTGACGAATATCCATTGCTAAGAAGTCACCGGGAGTTTGTTTGCCCAAACCCTCAATGCTTCGGTTTAGAGCTTCGTCACAGGAATGCAAGGCCTGAAGATGTCGGGTGTTGGTCACAACGGAGCCTTCGCGGTTTACATTTCCGCTCAAAACCACGTTCTCCAGACTTGCCTTCAAAGTCTCTATTCCATGATTTTCCTTCGCAGATATGTGAAGTTTATTTGCTGTATCCTTAAGTTCAGACCGGTTTATTGACGCTAGCTTATCGACATGATTCGCTACTTGGAAGAGTTTACTTCCTTCAGGAATGCTGTTTTTAAGCGCTTCTACAGCTTCATCTGCCTGCTGAGCGCTCTCTGTGCTTAAATCATAGAGATAGATGATGATAGCCGCTTCTTTTAGCTTTTTGAGGCTTCTTGCTACTCCAAGGGCTTCCACCGTATCAGTAGTCTCTCTTAAGCCAGCCGTATCCACAAAACGGTAAAGAATACCATTCATTACGATTTCGTCTTCAATGCTATCTCGGGTAGTACCCGCAATGTCAGTAACCAACGCACGATCTTCATTGAGTAATCGATTGAGCAAGGTAGATTTCCCAGCATTGGGTTTTCCAACAATCACCACCGGCACGCCATTCTTTACTGCATTGCCATAATCGAAGGAGCCGATGAGTCGTTGGATGTATCGCTTCACCTCTTCGAGTAATTTGAGCAAATCATCCCTGCTTGCGAATTCTACATGCTCCTCGCTGAAATCCAGCTCCAATTCAATCATAGAAGCAAAGTGAATAAGCTTCTGACGCAAATCGTCAATTTCCGATGAAAAGCCTCCACGCATTTGATGCATGGCAGTTTCGTGAGCAGCGGAAGATTCAGCCGCAATTAGGTCAGCAACGGCTTCAGCCTGACTCAAATCCATCTTTTTATTCAAAAAAGCACGCTGGGTAAACTCTCCTGGCTTAGCTAAACGCGCCCCGTTTTTTGTAAAGAGCTGCAGTACTTGTTGGAGGATGTAAGGGGAGCCATGGCAAGAGACTTCTACTGAGTCTTCACCAGTATAAGACTGAGGTGCTTTGAATAAACTCACCAAGACTTCGTCGAGTGTTACATCTCCATCTTGTATGCTGCCAAAATGAAGCGTGTAGCCCTTAGCAATGCTTAAATCTTTACCTGAAAAGAAGCGATTGCAAACCGCAATGGCTTCAGGGCCCGACATGCGAATTACTCCAATGGCTCCAACTCCGGGAGGGGTAGAGAGCGCGCATATGGTATCGAATGGATTCAACCGATGACTCTTTCGTTGAGCTCTTGAATGATCATTTCAATGATCTGCTCATTTTCGTGTTTTCTGAGAACAGCTTCCCTGAGGTCGGCGATGATATCAAATACCTCTTCGTCTTCAATGGCATCTTCCATATGCTGAATAATGGTTAAGCATTCAAAAGCCACCATAGTGTCGCCCTTTAGCGCTGTATCAGCAAGGAAACGCAGGTGTTTGTCTACTTTCAAACCAGCTTGCCAAATCACCTGAAGTAGGGTGATGATCTCCGCTTCATTGCCAGGCTTTTGAATAGCTTCTACAATGAGTTCGGTAGATTCTTTGTCTTTCAAGTCGTTTAAAATCTTGATTGCCTCATCGTAGAGCATAGGCTCGTCGGTGTTCACAATCATGTCGATCAAAAGTGGTATACTATCGCGGGTTCCGTGCTTTCTTAGGTCTTTAAGTGCCTTGTACACTTTGTTACGGTCGCTTGATTGTATTTCAGTATGTAAACTCTGAAGTTTAGTTTTCTTAGCCATGGTCTTAATTTCTCGCCCCAAATATTTGAGATCCTACGCGAATGAGATTACTTCCGTGTGCTATAGCTATCGGATAGTCGCCACTCATTCCCATACTAAGGGTGTCGATTTGCTCTGATTTATATTCTTCAAAAAGTGCTTGCAATGATTTAAACTCAGCAGCAATTTGATTTTGATCCTTGGTATTGGTTGTCATGGCCATAAAGCCACGCAATCGTGTATTTTTGAATTGAAGATGCTCCTGAGAATCGAGAACTGCCTTGAGTTCTGCTTTGTACCAACCAAATTTGCTTTCTTCCTTCGCAATATGAACCTGAAATAGATAGTCGATGATTCGGTCGTTTTGCTGTGCCCGCTTATCTATCTCTTTCAATAATTTGATGTTTTCTACGGCATGAACTAGGTAGATAAAAGGAGCGATGTATTTAACTTTATTTCGCTGCAAGTGACCAATCGCATGCCACTGAATATCAGTTGGTAATGATTCACTTTTTTCGACCAATTCCTGTACTTTATTCTCTCCAAAATCGCGTACTCCGTGATCGTAAAGACTCTGAATCTGATCCATGGGCTTGGTCTTGCTAACCGCCACTAAGGTCACTGATTTTGGAATTGAATCCGCAACAGAATTATAGTTCTCTATAAGCTTCATGCTAACTACTCTTTGTGCTGAAAACAGTTAAACCGCTGCGTAGTTTAGGTTCAATCCAAGTTGTTTTAGGAGGCATGATTTTCCCAGCATCAGCCACATCTTTAAGTTGGGCAACATCTACCGGAAATAAGTTGAAAGCTAAATCGTACTTTCCAGAGTCTACAGCCTCTTCCAGGGCTTTAACTCCTTGAGTTCCTGAAATGAAACGAACGCGGTCATCTGTTTTGAGGTCGGCAATGCCCAAAATAGGTTCGAGGATATTTTTTGATAAGATATGTGCATCGAGTACTTCCACTGGGTCGCTGCTGTCATAAAAGTGCAAGGAAGGCTCTAAACGGTACCATTGGCTATTCATATACATGCCAATCTCATGGTGAGTAGTTGGCTGATAGCCTTGGTGATGGATCTCCGAGACAAGAAAACGTTCGTTTAGCTTCTCCATAAATTCATCCTGACTTTGTCCATTCAATCCTTTGACCACCCTGTTGAAGTCAACAATGTGCAAATGACTTTCGGGAATCAACATGCACATGAAATATTCAGATGCATCGGTTTTTCCTTTTTCATAGCGGTGCTTGCTTAGGAGCGCACTGGAGGCACAACGATGGTGTCCATCCGCGATATAAACAGATTTTAGTGCTTGAAATTCTTCTTGAATTTCGGAAAGTAATGCCGAAGAATGAATTGGCCAAAGTTTGTGATTCACCTCATCTACGGTGGTGAAGTTATACTCACATGACTCAAATTGAACGTCCTGCATGAGTTCCTCAATCTTAGGAATGTCCGGATAGGTAAGGAGTACGGGCTCAGCGTGAATGTTGGTGATGTCCAAATAGCGCATGAAACGTTCTTCTCTTCTTGCTATTGTTTCTTCGTGTTTTAAGATGCGTCCTTCTTCGTAGTCGGTAACGCTGATGAGGCAAATGAGACCAACAAACACATGATCCTCCTTCTGTTGACGATAGAGGTAAATCGACTCTTTTTCGTCTTGAACGAAATTTCCTTTGTCGACAAATTCCTGAAATTTATTGCTGATACTCTCAAACAATTCGTTGCTGAATGGCGCCGACTGTGATTCGAGATTATGCTCAGGATTTATAATGTGGATATAGCTGAAAGGATTGCCTTCTAGCTTGTTTTTCAAGGACTCACCTTTGTAACTGACGTAGGAACGACTCGAGACTAAATGCACCAGCTCTTGTGGAGGTCTGAATGCTCTGAAACCTTTAATATCAATCATGAGGCGGCAAAGATAGTTTTTGTCAGACGGACCCAATAAAATTGAGTATTATTGATTTCATTCGTCTACGAAGTATGAGTAAACTGCAATCCACAGGGGGTACGATGGGAACTTTACCGGTTTTCATGACGGCTCTTTCTACCATTCTTGGTGCAATTCTCTTCCTGAGATTTGGTTATGCTGTGGGTCAAACCGGCTTATTAGGTGCTTTGCTGATCATTCTTATCGGACATGCTGTAACCATTCCAACAGCTATGGCGGTAGCTGAAATAGCCACTAACCAAAAAGTGGAAGGTGGAGGCGCCTATTATATGATCTCCCGAAGTTTCGGTCTCAATATTGGCGCTGCCATTGGAATTGCGCTATTCCTTTCTCAAGCGATTAGTGTTGCCTTCTACGTTATTGCCTTTGCCGTTTCCTTTGATCCTATTGCCAAAATCATTTTCGATGAATACGGAATCATGCTCAATCGGCGCTTAGTCGGAATGGTGTTTATGCTCTTTCTCACAGCGCTAATGCTAACGAAAGGCGCAAATGTAGGGGTGAAGGCCTTGTATTTAGTGGTAGTCATTCTTGCTTGCTCCTTAATCATGTTCTTCATGGGAGGCACTTATTCGCCATCCGATATGAATCCTTTCGCTACTGTTGAAAATCCTGATGGCTTTTTCTATGTGTTCACGATCATATTCCCAGCCTTTACTGGAATAGCGGCAGGCTTGGGTTTATCGGGTGATCTAAAAGACCCTAAAAAATCAATTCCCAAGGGAACTATCTGGGCTACAGCCGGTGGGATCATAGTCTATGTTTTGGTCTCCTTCAAGCTGTTTTATTCTGCTAGTCTAGCTGACTTAGCCAATACCGACCATTTGATCATGGAGAAAATAGCCATCTGGCCTCCAATCATTCCCATAGGTTTGGCTGCAGCAGCTATTTCTTCGGCTTTAGGCTCAGTAATTATCGCACCTCGAACCCTTCAAGCTTTGGGAGTTGATGGTATTTTTGGGAAAAGTCTGAACAAGCTTTTATCTAAAGGAAGAGCAAGTGATAATGAGCCGGTCAATGCGAGTATCATCACCTGTATCATTGGATTCTTTTTTATTGCCATTGGTGATATTGATTTTGTAGCACAAATCATTTCAATGTTCTTCATGGTAACCTATGGAGCCATTTGTTTGATTTCATTCTTAGAGCATTTAGCGGCTGACCCTGCGTATCGCCCCACCTTTAAATCGCGATGGTATGTCTCGCTATTTGGTGCACTCTTGTGCTTCTACTTGATGTTCAAAATGAACTTCACTTATGCCATCTTGTCCATTGGGATTATGGGTGCTATCTATCTCTGGGTAACTCGAATTTCAAACAGTAAAGGGGTTGTGGACCTGTTTAAGGGGGTTATTTTTCAATTGAGTCGTGAGCTTCATCTTTATCTCCAAAGGAAAGATCGAGAAGCAAAAGAGGAGCGATGGAGGCCATTCATTATTTGTATTTCACAAGAGACTTTCAAGAGAAGTTCAGCCCTCGATATGGTGCGTTGGTTGGCCTTTCGTTATGGTTTTGGAACTTACTTACACTACATCGAAGGATTCTTAAATGCAGATACCTATAAGCTGTCTCAAGAAGTCAAAAGAAAGCTTGTGGTCTTAATGGAAGGCAGCAAGAGTAAGGTTTACCTTGATACGATCATTTCTCCATCTTATACCTCGGCCATCGCTCAGTCTATTCAACTTCCCGGAGTTTCAGGGAAAGGAAATAACATGATCTTGTTCGAATTCGAAAAAGGCAAAAAAGAGGAAGTAGATCTATTAGCTCAAAATTATCAACTACTCCTCAGTACCGATTTTGATGTGTGTATTCTCAGAAGCTCGATGAAAGGTTTTGGTAATCAACGCAACATTCATGTGTGGATTTCTTCAAGGGATTATGAAAATTCATCACTAATGATCTTGCTAGCCTACATTCTAATAGGCCACCCTGAATGGCAGAAAGGTGAGATTAAGATTTTTTCTATTTACCAAAAAGGGGAGAAGAGTTCACAAATGGAGCGTTTGCTAGGAATGATAGGAGATGGAAGGCTTCCGATTTCTCGCAAAAACGTGGAGCTTATTAGCCAGGAAGGTCACGAAAACATCGATTCCGTCATTGAAGAAAAGTCGCATTCAGCAGACCTCACCATCATGGGATTCAGTGGTTTGACTTTGGCCGATAATTCAGCCGATATTCTCAACGATTACAACAACTTAGGAAATGTACTTTTCGTGAGTGCTCAGAGCACCAAAGTGATAAGCTAAGCCGTTCCAGACAAACTCATGCTTAGGAGGCTGCCTTTGCCTTCAAGACTCTTAACCTCTAGGCTACCACCATTCAATTCGATGAAGTCCTTCGAAAGGACCAGCCAAAGTCCAGCACCACGTTCTCCGTCAGTACCGTAGTTAATCGCCTTGTTCAAGTCAAAGAGTTTTTGAATTTGTTGCTCGCTCATGCCAACTCCGTTGTCTTCTACCTGAAGCAAAAAGCCGTTTTGATCACGATTTAAGGAGATCTTTACGACGCCCTTATCGCGCGGTGTGAACTTGATTGCATTGTTGAGCAAATTGAGTGTTGAGAGAAGAATAAGTTGACGGTCAATTTCACAAACGCAATCATTCTCTAAATCAGATTCAAGACTGATGTTTTTCTTGATTGCAATGGGCTCTACCAAACGCATTGCTTCTTCAACTAATGCTTTTAAGTCGACCTTAGTTTTTTCAATTGTCAATCCTTCGTTTTGGTTTCGAGCCCAAAAAAGAGTGTTGTCGATAAGATTTGAAGTATGATGGAGGCTTTCCCTTACTTTTTGTAGGTATTCGTTGTACTGCTCTCGCGGTAAGTCGTTGTCGTCGGCAAAATCTAAGAGCTGCTGAAGGGAGACAATTGGGGCTCTCAAATCATGACTCAACACATTGATTAAGCGTTGTTTAACCTGATTAGATCGATTGAGCTCTAACCTTTGATCTTCTTGAAAATTTCTGTAAAGTGTGGTTCCTAGGAAGACCAAAAAAGAGGCAAAAACCAAATTAGGAAAATAGAGTACTTCTTCAATCCCGGTGAGTTTTATGCTTTCAAACTCGAAAACCAAATAGTACTTACTCAGAATGAACAGCAGGAAAATAAAAATGAACATAGCATAGGCCAGCACTTTTCTTGCATTCAGAAGGTAGGCGGCGAATATGGCCCCAGGAATCATGTATAATTCAATGCCGATGTTTCCGAACTACAAGACAAAAGCAAACATCAAAGTGGGCATTAAGCCAGCGAAAACAATCAAACTGGCAATTCGGAATTCGAATTTATTTAAGATGATAACGCTTAAGCACAGCGCTGCTGTGAAGCTGGCGTATAAAACATACATCCATTCGAATTGAGGAATGCTCAGAATTACAAGCATAAGAACTACCAAAAAGCCAGCAAGGCTAATGGAGTTGGTCAGAATGAGGTCGTTTTTGGTTTTCGGCTCTAGTTTAGCTGTTACTCCTGCGTGAGTAATTATATGCCACAAGCTCATAGGCCAAAGGTTTAGTTTTTCTTTTTATTGACAAGGTATGCTTCGTGTAATTTTCTAACAAGTCCGTCAGCAAGCCCCATTTTAGGTACATGGATTTTCTCAATATTGGCCCACTTAGTTACATTGAGAAATATGTTGGAGGCATGAAGTACAACATCGGCTCTGTCGATATTCATATTAAGTTTAATCAGGCGCTCTTCATAATCCATGCTCTCAATAAGTGCAGCGGAAGCTGCTAATTCTTCTCTTAAGAGCGGCTTCCAGTTGGATTTCATATTCATTTTGTAGATCCTGTTGATATTACCACCAGAACCAATTGCTTGAAGTTTGTCGCGTCCTTCATGTTTTAGCAACCAATTGCGCATTTCGTCCCATTCTTCTTGTTCTACCAATCCGTTTAGGAGTCGAATCGTCCCAATGTCAAAAGACTTAGAATCTTCCACTTTCCCGGCAACAAATAGCGTCATTTCAGTAGAGCCACCTCCCACATCAATGTACAGATAGTTGTTTTTGTCGTCGAGGATGTTTTCAATATGGGTACCGTAGATTAAGTCTGCTTCCTCTTTGCCATCAATCACCTCAATGCGAATCCCCGATTCTGAGGCAACACGTTCAACAACCGATTCACCGTTCTTAGCATCGCGCATCGCAGAAGTAGCACAGGCACGGAATGCATCTACTTCATGAGCTATGATTAAAGACTTAAATGCCTTGAGACTTTCGATCAAGCGTTCTTCATTCCTCTCCTGTATTTCGCCTTTTACAAACACATCTTGACCCAATCTGATAGGAACACGAACCAGTGATGCCTTTTTGAAATGGGTTCCTTTTGAATGCTCAATGGCATGCATGATGAGCAATCGAATTGCGTTAGATCCAATGTCTACCGTGGCGTATTTCTTAATCCTCAAGATTGTGGGTATTTATTCTTGTAATATTCGTGCAATTCGAATTGTGAGCGAAAATCTTTTTCATTGTTCCTTCGATAGCGATTGGTTTGTTTGGCGTCTAAAATTCGAGCCTTCACATTATCCTTCCATTGGAAATTCCAGATGTCGTTTATCTCTTCTCTTAACTCCTTGCTGTATATAGGGCAGGTGAGTTCGATTCGACGATCGAGGTTTCTCACCATCAAATCAGCTGAAGAGATATAGTATTCTGGGTCATTGTTATTGCAGAACATATAAATCCGGGCATGTTCGAGGAATTTGTCGAGTATGCTTATTACCTCAATATTGTCGCTCATTCCTTTAACTCCAGGAATTAAGCTGCACATACCTCTAA
>Ga0115566_10005254_pt1 | contig 10179 bp, 5 predicted proteins | sample COGITO_mtgs_1204_3_FD_87173 | JGI IMG/M metagenome (GOLD analysis project Ga0115566, IMG submission 87173) | Pelagic marine microbial communities from North Sea - COGITO_mtgs_120405 | ecosystem: Environmental > Aquatic > Marine > Epipelagic | place: Germany:Helgoland, sampling site Kabeltonne...
GCGATCGACGCGTTGATTGATATGGTGAAAGAAAATCCAAAGAGGAAAGAGGCGTGGAGAGAGTTGGGTTTGGCGATGCAGTTAGGGAGAGGTTCGGCGGACGCGGCGTTGACGAGAGCTTTGTCGGAAAGGAGGAGCGATGATGGTGAAGAAGAAAAAGACGAGGAGAAAGAGAAGAAGATGAAAGAGAAGAAGAAGAAAAAGAAGAAGAACGGCGAGAACGTGATGATGATGATGAATGGGAACGAATGGAAACGAATCGACGCGGAAAAGAAAGCGGTATATTTTTTACAGCGCGCGGCGGATTTAGGCGACGCGGAGGCGCACTTTGAGTTGGCGTTTTTGTACAGCACCGGATTAGGCGGCGTTGTGGAGAAGGACGAGCGGTTGGCGATGACGCACCATTATTTCGCGGCGAGAGGCGGTGACGTGCGATCGCATTTAGCTTTAGGGCATCGACACGCGAAGGGAAGGTTCGCACCAAAATCGTGTCAAGCGAGCGTTTTGTATTACCATCCGGCGAGTTTGAAGACGGTAGAACCGGTGATTGCGCCGGTGATGGGCGAGAACGGGCAGAAAGGATTCGATAATTTTCGGTTGAGTCGAGACATGAAGTCGCCAAAGAAGCTGAAAAGGCAGAAAGACGTGGTGACGTATTACCAGTACGCCGCGGATTTAGGGAACTCGGAAGCGCAGAACGCGGTGGGACACGCGTATATGGTAGGCACGAAAGGTTTGGACGTGAACTACGACGTCGCGGTGAAATATTTAGATTTAGCCGCCGCGCAAGGCAACGCAGAGGCGATGAGTTCGTTAGGTCACGCGTACGCGAACGGGTTAGGCGTGACGCAAAATAACGAAACCGCTTTGAAATGGTTCAAAGAGGCGAAAAAGTTGGGTTCTCCGCACGCGAGTTACGGATTAGCGTACATGTACTTGAGCGGTTTCGGAGTGGAAAAAAACGCGCAAGAGGCGGTGAAGGAGCTTTTGAAAGCGGCGGAGAGAGGGAGCATGGAGGCACAGTTTCATTTAGGCGCTTTGCACGTGAGAGGAGTAGCGCCGTTAGCGAGAGATTACACGAAAGCGAACACGTATTTCGGTTTAGCCGCGGCGCAAGGGCACTCGTTAGCTTCTTATAACTTGGCGATGATGCAATTGGGAGGTTTAGGCGCCCCGATTGCGTGCGCGCCGGCGTTGGATAAGTTGAAACTGTTAGCGGAACGCTCCTCGACGGTTATAAACGTGATGGAGAACGCGAGAGAACATTTCGTGAGAAGAAACTATAAAGAATCCTTGTACGCGTACGCGAAAGCGTCGGAAATGGGCGTCGAGTTAGCGCAAGCGAACGCGGCGTATATTTTAGAGAGGAACTTTGGCGGCGTGCAAAACCACTTATCGAAAGAAGAAAGGAAACGGTTTTCGCTGTATTTTCACGAACTCGCCGCGGATCAAGGGAACGTCTTATCGTTACTCACGATTGGCGACGCACATTACGCCGGGTGGATTTCTTCTTCCATTTCATCAGAAAAAGACGACGATTCCGAGGAGACGTTGATGGTAACCGACGAAGACGGAAACGTGCTCGTTCCTTCCAATGCGAACTCAGATTCCAACTACGAAAAAGCCGCGCAAGTCTACCGACGAGCCGCTGGTTTACGAAGCGCAGCTGCTATGTTCAATCTCGGGAGAATGCACGAAGTTGGACGAGGCGTCGCGAAAGATTACCACTTGGCCAAACGCTTTTACGATTCCACTTTATCGGCGGAGCCAGATGCTAAGTTTATAGTCAAATTCGCGCTTTGGGGGTTACGATTTCGAGAGTGGGTGGACGAGAAAGATTGGAAGAATAAAGACTACAGAACGATAGTTTCTGATATCTTTCGCGAACTCTTGTTGCTCAGACCTGGAATTTTCAACTCGAATATTATGAGCGTCGGCGAGGACGAACCGAAACCGGCGAAGATTGTCATATCGACTGAGAAAACGAATCCCCCTCCGTCCTCTGCTGCGAGTGGTAGTGCAACCGAGCACATCGTCAAAGAAACGAATAAAGTAATCGAGTGGGGAAAGAAGAACTCGGACGTGATGTTGGTCATCGCGTTAGGTATTTTCTTGGTGATTACTTTAGGCGTGCGATCGATTTTAGCGGCGAGACATCACCATCACCGCGACTAGTTTTAGAAGTGGTGCATATATCTTACATACATGAATACTATACAATACTATACATCATTACAACAAGTGTTTCCTTAGCGTATTTTTGACATCTCCATCCTTCACAATCGTCCCGTGACACGGTACGATGGTATCGAAATCGAGCCGCTCCACGTCCTCGACTCGCGCTCTCAACTTCTTCTTTTTCTCCTCTCCGAAACACAACACGTTCTTGTAAATGGGCAAATAAATAACATCCATGAGAAACTTCCACCCTTTCTCTTTGAACGTGTACAACTTTTCATCCATTCCTTCGCCGTCCGGATAATTCCAATACACATCCGTCACCATCAAACATTTACTTTCTTTGTGCGCAAACGACACCTCGTTGAAAAACGGCTTCGAGAAGAGACTCTCGCAATCCCAATGCACCATCTCAAACTCGTTCAACCATTCGTCCTTCCACTCTTCTTTTACATCTCCCAGATCCTTATCGTACGGAATCTCTCCTCGTTTCTTTTCTTTCAACCCGGGACATCCCCACAGCGTTGCGTTCGGATACGCTCGTTTCCACATTTTCGCGTATTTCAGGTGCTCGTAATTCGGAGAGACGATATGTTTCACCTCTCCGAGCTTCTCGATCTCCTTCTTCGTCTCCTCGTCTAAATCGATCGGCGAGTGCACCCACAACTCGCCGTTTTGCAGTTTCACCACTGCCATTCGTCCGCCGACGTCGATGGTGTTCCATAAAAATTGTCGTTCGCACGCGTAGAGTTTGTTTTTGACGAGCTCTTTGACGATGATGTTTTCCCCGTCTTCCTGCGGATGGTTGGACCAACAGGTTTTGAACGCGTTCTTGTTCTCGTCCTCGCGCTTCTCTTCCAAACTCGAAGACGACGAGAGGCGCAAAAAACGCCGCGTTTTCCTTTTTGGCGTTTTAGTTGTTCTGGGGGTCGCGACGACGGAGATGCGTTTTGGTGACGTGCTCGCGCGCATCGCATTCGCGTCTCTCTTTTGTGACGAACACGTTTCCCCACAACGAAAGAACAAATCTCTGCGCGTGTACTAACACACCATACTTTAAAAGAATAAGAAGAACGACAAAAACATGTCCGCACTCTTCGACTTGAACTCGTTCATCACCACCCTCTTATTCTTCATCTGCGCGTGCACGTACGTGAAACTCAAAGCGCCGTATTTACTCGAACGAGAGACCACCGGCGGCAACAAAGGAAAAGGAGGCGGGTTGGTGAAATCTGTGTTCTGGAAAGCAGCGAGAGTGGGAGAGCGGTTATCGCCGTACGTGTCGATCGGGTGCCTGATCATGGCGTGGAGGACGTTTTTTTACGCGTAGTGTTGTGCGCGTGATGACGAAACAGCATCACCTGATGAAAGAGATTGCGCTGGCGATGAAAGCGAAGGACTTTGCGAGGGCGGTCCAACTGTACGAAGACGAGGAGAAAGACGATACATACGAGGTTCACGTGTACGCCGGGAAGAGTTACTTCGAACTCAAACAACACGCGAAGAGTCGAGAGTGTTACGTCAAGGCTGCTCGAATCGACTCGGAGAGAGAGCAAGCGCACAAAGGGATCGTGGAGGTTGGATTTGATGGCGACGACGACGACGACGTGAAATTCGTTGAGGAAGAGGTCATTCCGTCGGTTACGTTTTTACTCCAAAAAGCGTCCGAAACAGAGGACGTGGAGAAGCAAAAGCAGTACTTGGGAAAGTTGGGCGACGGGTACGCGAGGTGCGGGGAACATTTGTATTTGGAAGCGGCCAAGGCGTATCGAGATTTAGATGATTTGATGTTGAAAGAGAACGACGCTTCTTCGGTAGGCGGCGCGGCAGCTGCGTGTAGCATTAAAGCGGCGAAATGCGCGGTGCTGTTTACGGAAGGAAAAGCGAAGTTGAGCGCGAGCAAAGCCGTCGCCGATGCGAAATCTAAAATGATCGTCTCGAGAAAAGACGAGATTCGGATTGCTAAGGAGGCGTCGATCGAGTGTTTTGCGAGTCTGGCGATAGAGACGATTCCGTTTTTGGACGGGTACTTTCGTACGAAAGCAAAGCCGAAGAAAGGAGACGACAAAGTAGAAACGAGCAGCGACGATGTGAAAGATATCGAAAAGTTTGCCATAAAGCTCGCGCGCGCTCGATTGGACTGTGGCGCCAAAAATGTTGAAGAAAATGGTAAGAAGGATGCGTTGAAATTCGCAGACGCGATGTTGCATGATTTTATGAGCAGCAAAAGTTCTGAGAGTGTGGTCGTCGATGAAACAAACGTTTTGGCGCTCGCTTTAGACGTCGTCGCTTTTACGGGGGAATACCTTGGCGACGAAGAGGAAGGTTGGAACGATGATTCGTCATCAGAAGAATCTCCCCTCGAAACCGCGATAAAAGAATACGTAAAAGACGCAGACGTCGAAAATCCGCTTTGGGTGTTGTTCACGGCGTGGACTGCAAATCGAAATCACAGTCGAGGGTCGTTCCATCGTTCGTGTCTTGGGAACGATCTCGAGTGTCACCATGAAGGGACGAGAGTTGAATTAGGCTCGAGGGATGCAAAGATGGACAAAGAGGTATACAGATTGTTTGACGCTATGGAACGCTCCATCGATGCGGACGGCGAGAGCGATGAAGTTCTATCTTCGACTTCGTATTCCACTTTACAACTCGCCATGGTTTCGATGCTCTTGGCAGAGTCTCGTGCGTATCTCGGCGACGCTTTAGGCGCGCTCGACGTTGCTGGACGCGATGCGGTTTGCTCGGTTTTGGGATTAGCAAAAACGCAAAAAAGAGCACAATTACTACTCGCTGAATCACACGCCAAGCTTGGGCGACCGTTTGATTACGACGCGATCGTTAAAGCATCGCCGGCGAGAGGTTGTCGCATTCGCGCGTATTATATTGCCATTACGAGCGTTGCCCGGGATGCCAAGGCGCAAAAACTGAAATGGTTACGAAGCGCGTACGAAGCAGCGCCTCGGAGTCCAAGGTGTGCGTTTGAGTTTGCGTGGGCATCCGGAAACGTCGATGCGTGCGAACAGATTGTTTATTCATGGATAGATGCGCACGAAGGAGCGGAGCTACCCGCGGATGTCACCGCGCGTTGGGCATCGCGTAGAGCGTCTTTGGCCACCTCAGAGGAGCAACTCGACATTTTATGCTCGCGCGACGATCGATCGATTTTTACTTTAGCGGCTAAAGCGGCAAAAGCAAGTAGCGGTGCAAATCCATTCCGTGCACTCGCGTTTAGCGCTCTCTCTCTGTGTGTGGATGCATCCGGCGACACCGCTCGCGCCTCGAAATTGCGCGAAAAAGCTTTAGCGTTGGATCCGAGCGACGAGATTTCAGGACCAATTGAAACGAACTCCTCTTCTCCTGAAAGATGTCGAGAAGTTTGTGAAAACGCCATAAAGTGGAATCCAAACTGTATATGGGCATCTGAACGACTTGCGAGCGATAGGGATCCACACGTGGCGCTTTCGGCGTTGAAAATTCTGATTCGCACGAAACGCGAGAGTGTCGCGATGTGGACGAATATGGGCGATTGTTATCGAAAGTTGGATAGAAAGTCAGCGGCGGTCGATGCGTTGGAAAAAGCTGTTACGTTGTATAAGCAACGAGACCCGGTTGCCGATGCGAGTCTTAGAGACGCTTTATACGCCGCGACAGTTGCAGGTAACATTTCGTTACAGCTCGGAAATCTCGAGCGCGCGGAGTTGTCGTACAAAATCGCGCACGACATTTTCCTCAACGCTTCTTCCACGGGTAGCAGCGATAAAGGAGGTGTTCTCGTTCCAATCCTAATTGGACTTGCGAGATGTTTCGTGTTGGACGCGTCGGGATCAGCCATGCGCGGCGCGACGGCAAGATGTGAGCAAAGTGCGAAAGAGTGTGTCGCGTACGGCGAGAAAGCGCTCGTCGCGATCAACAATGACGCAGCGGTTTTAGCGACATCATCAAATACAAAGAAGTATGCCGTCGTCGAACGCGTCGTTCGAACGCTTTTAGGCGAAGCGCACTTATTGATGAACAATTTCGACTCAGCCGCGAGTGAATTCAAAAAGTGTGTGGAACTTTTCCCGGAGCTTGCGTCGACGCGAGAAAATCTCGCTCGGGCGTTGTTGTTGTTCGCTTCTTCTTTACCACGAGGTGACGATGATGCTACTTCGAAAGCAAAATCGGCGTGCATCGATTACGCGAGCGCGGAAGGCTCCGATTTCTCCGCCGCCTGGCGCGCACTCGCTAAGATTCCTCGAGGGAAAGATGAAGAAGACGACGCTTCGTATTTTGGTCGCGTCGAAACGTGTTTGTCCCGCGCGGTATCTTTAGGCGTCTCGCAGAACAAAGCGACTGTCTGGGCATCTCTCGCGCAGTTATACAAAACTGCCGCAGATGCTCGACGACAAAAAAGTAGTGGTGCGGAAGATATCATCGAAGAACTCGAACGCGCCGCCGCGACGTGTCTCGATAAAGCCCGCACTCTGAATCCGCACGAAGGTGTCGCGTGGATTCACACTGGCGAAGAGATTTTGAGCAAAAGCGTTTTTGGCGAAGACGAAGGAAATAGTAGAGTTTATTACGAGAAAGCCGCGAAAGCTTTCGATGTCGCCACAAAGTGCGCGTTTGAAGACGCAGAGCACGCGCGCATCGCCGACGCCAAGTTTTCGGCGACGGCGGCAGTTGCCGTCCTTTCGGAAGATATTCACAACACACACAGATACGAGAATATCGCAGCCGCAATTCGAGCGGCGAGAGCGCGAACGAACGATCCGGTCGCACACTGGTCGCTCGCGATGGTGTGCGAACGAAGAGGATTGATTGATATGGCAAAAGAGGCGTTTGAAAACGCATTGGACGGTGTTCTTAATGGCGATACTTCGACTCTAGATTTCACGTTCGGTTACGGCGAGAGCGATGAGTGTCGAAACGCAATAACTGATGCCTGCAAGGAAGGTTTAGAGCGTCTGGAAAAGAGGCGAGCGATGACGAGTGCCGCGCAAAATGATCTCAATGATGGAGCTTGCGCGACGTACGCGTCGCTCAAGCGACGTTTGCAAAACGCCATTCGCGAAGACCCTTCTAACGTCCACGCGAGAGTGCATCTCGCGCAGTTACTGTTAGCACGAGAAGAAGATGATGACGACGAAACTTTTCTCGCTTTGAACGTGGTATCCGAACCGAGAGCACCTTTTCTTAACAACGCGGGAGGTAAAGGTGATTTCCGAGAACAAAGTTCCGTCGCACGAAGCGTCGCGTGGTCTTGCATCGCCAACTCTCCAGCATACGTGTATCCCGTAAAAAGTGATGATATTGAAAGCGATAAAACAAGATCAGAAGTTCTTTTTCGTCGCGCAAATCGCATGGCTGCCATTGCTACGGTTCTAAACCCGGGTGACGCGCGAAACCAAGATGTCCTTCAGACGTGCTTGAATCGCCTTCAGTTGCGTCCTCGAGCGAGCGGTCGAGTATCGTCTTTCAACCTCGATGACGAAAAGATGCTTCGCGATTTGTCGAAAATGGCAGAATCTGATCCAAAGAGCAATGCAGAAACTATTGCTTCTGCCAGACTCGCGTTGGCGGCAAAACTCGCGCAGTCCGAGGAAAAAGAGAAACGCAAAGAGGCAAAGAAACACGCGACTCGCGTAAGTCAAACGAATAGCAAAACAGAATTAGACGAACAAGAACGAGAAATTAACAACATTAAAATTAGCGAACGATTAGTGCGAGCGAGCGAATGTTTCCTCGCTGGCAGCGAATTATAGATTTAATAATACAGAGTTTTATCATCGAACTATTAGAAAATCTTCGCACTCGTCCAATTCTCCTCCCAAAAGTTCACCATTCCTTCATCTTCGATTTCGTCTAATGAGCTATTCTTCGCATCTCTATCTTCTAATTGATACTTCTTCTTCGTAAGAGGCGGAGGAGGACGCGTGGCGGGTACTTTTCTTCTCCCTTTCGCGGTGGTAGAAGAAAAAGAAGAAGAAGAAGAAGAAGAAGAAGAGAATATCTCATCCAACCGATCTCTGGTCACCCCGGCTTCCAGTCGATTCAACGCTTCCGTACCGTTCTCGTTCCCGTCCCAACCTTCCAACAAAGATATCAACGCGTCGCACAACTCTTCGCTCGTATCGAATGTCAATCCATTCACACCTTCCTGAACTAATTCGTCCCGCAAACACTCGTATCTTCTCGCTAAAACTGGAATACCCACGCCAAACATGTCTACGATTTTCATCGGCAAATCGAGTTTCGAAGAGCTTTGGTGCAAGCACAAACCTACGTCGGACATGGACAAGCGTTCCGGGTACTCGTGGATAGGTAACCACGCGTACGAAAAACTGACGTGTTTCAATTTCGCCTCTTTCGCTCTCGTCTCAAACGATTCTCGCAAATCTCCTCTGCCTGTGATCAAAATGTTCAAATGCGGCAGTCGTTGTTTCGTCTTCTTCTTTTTCTTCGTCGCCGTTCCGCTCGCTTCTTTCGCCTTCTCGTCGTACAACACCGCCGCGTGTAACAAAACGTCAAAGTCTTCGTCCGGCGTCCATGAGGTGCTCGAGACAACATTCACAACATCGCTCGTCTTTTTCCGGAATCCTTTTTTCTTTTCTCTCGTGGCGTTGGTGTTTAATCGTAAAAATTGCTCCCCCGGCGCGTCCTTCACCACGGAAATGTGTCTCGCGTCCACGCTCCACTCGCGAATTAAAAAATCCTTCATCTTCTCCGTCACCGTCAAATGATGATCGAAATACCTCAAAAAGTACTTCTCGTACGCCTTCATAACTCTCACCAACACATCTTTCCCTCCTCGTTTCCTTTGCATGCTGAAAATCGAGTGCCCGAGATTGTGCCAATCAATAGTAAACTTTCCTCCCATCACCCGTTTCGCCACCGCGCACGCGAGAAACGTCGGCAAACACGGTGGATTTTGCACCAGCACATTTGTCACTTTCACTTTCCCAGTTTCAAAGAACAAACACAAGAGCACTTGTAAAAACTGCAAGAGGACTCTCAGCGCGAAATATACGATCGATGGCACGAATGGCATCTTAGTCTTCTTCACTCGTAAAAAGTTCAATCGAGAGATACCTACGAACCGAAATCCATCATTTTCTCTCAACGTTTCCTTCATCATCGATCCATTCTTGTACGCGATCGCGGTGACTTCGTATCCTTTGTTCAGTAAGGAACTCGCGTGATTTTGCATCCTTGGCGAGTGCCCGAAATCGCCCAAAACGAGAACGACCGCGTGTTGTCTTTGTTTCTTCGCCTCATCTTCATTAATTTCCCCTAAAACGCCTACCAATTCTTTGTTTTCTTCTTTCACGCGTTTTTGCACCACGTTATTAGTAGTATCAATATTGAGAGAAGACGGAGACGGAGGTTTCTCCCGTTTCTTCATCAACGGTGGATCTGGTTTCTTTTTCTTTTTTGTCTTCTTACTTTTCGAAGCGACGTTATTATTCGCATTGGAAAGCGCCATGATGATGATTTACAAAATGTCGTGTAAAGTGTTTTGTGTGTTGTTGCAAGTGAGAGGTGTGTCTGATTTTTGAATTTTTTCAGGGGCAAAACGCCGTCTCGAAAAAAACGAAAGCACTCGTAAATTACGAAAGAATTTACATAGGTGAGAGACACGCTCACGAGCAGAAAAAAACAAACTCTGGGGCACAACAAACCAGGTTTGTTGGAACCAAATTTTGGTTCGAATTTTTTTTTTTTTTTGACAAACCTTTTAGGGTTTGAAAAATTTTGGTTTTGAAACAGGAGGTTTCTAGAAAAAAAAATCACAGAGGAAAAACAGCACATGTTACCAAAAAAGAGTAAACGAGAACGAGAGGTATGCACAAGAATCATCCGAGGATCCCATCGTCGCAGAGGGTGATGATGATAAAGCTGCTGATGTTCGTTCTGCTCTCATCATCACTCGTCCTTTTCGAAAATCTCGGGGCTTTTGGTGAAGTTTCGGAGGAGGAAAAGAAGATGAACTCTTGGATCGATTTCTGCTCTTCCTCC
>Ga0115566_10005258_pt1 | contig 10175 bp, 16 predicted proteins | sample COGITO_mtgs_1204_3_FD_87173 | JGI IMG/M metagenome (GOLD analysis project Ga0115566, IMG submission 87173) | Pelagic marine microbial communities from North Sea - COGITO_mtgs_120405 | ecosystem: Environmental > Aquatic > Marine > Epipelagic | place: Germany:Helgoland, sampling site Kabeltonne...
CAAGCGTTTAGACCCACCCGATAGGTACAAAGACATCGACGGCCCACCCATGCGTGAGTTGGCCTCCATGTTCTCCAAACACGAGGACACCGAAGCCATCGGCAAGTGGCTGAGGACTCAAGACACTGCCTTCCGAGACTATGTACCACGAACAGTATTCCAAATCCTTAAAGACAATACCTATGACTGAAAGACACAGAGCATTCGACGTTCGGTTCATGCCGCCGACCAACCATCGCGGCTCAAGGATTCGCATCCGAGACTTGCGCCGCAACCACAGGGTCATCCTCCCTTACGACTACACCATCGGCAACGTCCTTGAGCAGGGTGAGAGACACCTCAAGTCCCTTGGCATCAATCCTGACGTTCTCCTCCTTGCCGACAAGCTGGACTGCTACATCATCGGAAGCAAGAACTTCGAAACCCCATTGACATGAGACACAACAGACAGTTGGTGGGCATTACCCCTGCCGGGGTTCGCCAAGTCATCCACTCTTGGTTCACGCCATGGGGTTCGTACTCGGCCCGTGTCCCTACGGACAAGAGCCTTTCCCGATTCAGTCATGTTGTAGTAGAGCAAAAGATATATAACAAATAACTTGCATGACCCAAATATTATTTGTATATTGCGCTATGATTCACAGACACAATGAAAGTATACGTCCGAGCAACGAGCAAGGCCGCGCTTAACAAACAACTCAGGGAACGCAACCTCATCCCTGTCAAAGAATACTCTCTCCTACGTCACGGCATAAAATTCACACTCGGCCTTGACGTACCTGACGGCTCAGAGGTAGCCATCTACAGTAAAATACAGAACGGGTTTCCCTACCCGCACACAATGGGAACGTACAACTACAAAACAAATCAAGTAAAATGAACGAAGTAACTACCCCCCAAGTGTCGTCGAACGACACCCCCAGTCGCGACACATTGCTCAAGGAGCTAACCAATCAGGTTGCAGACGCACTCCTTGCCTCCGAGAACACCATTGGTGTCATACGAGAAATCAGGGCAAGCCTCGCCATCGATGGCCCCTTGCTCAAGCCTGAGCCTCAGTACACCAAGGAGCAACTCGCCAAGATGTTGCGCGATGCATACAACCTCGGTGCTACAGCCCACGAGGAGAGCATGACCGTCCGTGCCAACAGTTGGTCAAGTGGCATCGAGGTTCACGCCGAGGTTGAGTCGAACTGCGGATGCTTCAGCTTCAATGGTGACGTCACAGTTGATGCGGACACCATCAGGGAGGCCGTCGAGTTTCAGGACCACGACATGACCGACGAGCAGGTCGACGAGATTCTCAAGTCATGAAGAACAACTCTCAGACCCGCAACTATGCGGAAGCGATGGGCCAAGCTATGGCCTTCGGAATCTCGGTCACCTGCTGTGACATCTTCAACAACCCACAGACGAGAGGATATATCCACGGCGTATGTGACGGATACGAGGGGCAGTTGGATACCAAGACAGCCTTCACCATGGACAGCTACTACTTCTGGCGCGACCTCATGTACAAGGCTGAGTCGATGGGCCATGCCCGTGGTCACGACCCGTGCGGCTACGGCGTAGCCATCCACCGCATGGGCGATGTCGTTATCATGCGCATCGTGCGGTGCCACGACTACCTCGAACGCGCCCTCGATGGTGCCGAGAACGAAGGCACCGAGAGTACCGTCATCGATATGTCCGACTTGGACAAGAGCATTTACCTTCAAGAACACGGGCGTTTACCCGGCACCTATGGACAACGAGAAGAAGGAAGAGATGGCGGAGCTTCAAGCCCTGCTGATGGAATTAGCGCAGGGCTATAAGCAACGCTATGGAAAAGACCGCATATACAATTCATTAAACAACACAATACATCATGTCCGAAATAAACTCCGTAGTCGAGACCAATGACTACTCTCAGTTCACGTTCATCAAACTGAACAGACACATCGACGAGACCCATCTCAAGCGTCTTACCAAAGACATCTCCGAAAACGGCTTGAGCCAACCCATCCTTGTCGATGCCGAGGGCAATATCCTTGAGGGTCAGCACCGCTTCCTTGCGTGCAAGTCCCTTGGCCTCAACGTCAAGTACATCGTTACTGACGACATCAGTATCGACAGGGTGGTAGCAATCAACAACCTATCCAAGCCGTGGACTCCGTTAGACAAGGCGCGTAGCTATGCCGCCCAAGGCAACGAGCACTACATCAAACTCCTTGACTTCCTTGACGAGTGCCAAGAGTTGGAGCCCAAGGTGTCGCTACGCATCGCGAGTATGCTTGCCCAAGGCAGTGCCTCTTCTACGAGCGTCAACACGAGGGGTATGAGCGTGGGCTCTGGCACATGGCAGTTCCGCGACAGCAAGGAGGCGGCTATGTCGAGGCTCCATGCCCTGACTCAGTTTCGGCGTTGGGATTTCTATTTGAAGTCTAACTTCGTGACCGCCTTCCTTCGGTGCTTACGCACCATGGACGACTTCGATTGGAAGACACTGCTTGAGCGTGCTGAGAACAACCCACACCTGTTTGTCCATGCGGCTTCGACCCAAGAGTTCTTGCGCGTCTTCGAGACCGTATACAACTACCGGCGCCGCACTCACTTGAGGTTCTTTTGAAGATGAACGAAATCATATACACTGACGGTACCCGGGAATACATCCCGGGTACTCTTAGCCTGACCGAAAAGCAAGGCAAGGTCGGCGGCCTCATCGAGTACGTCCACCTCCCTAACGGCACCACCATGGTGGTCAACGAGCAGGGAATCATCAACGGATTGAATGTTAACAAGGACGCCTCTATCATTGCCGACCGCCCCATCATGGGCACGGCGATTCTAACCACTGAAATACAATGAAGAAAGATATATTCGAAGGCTATGTCGACAAGGTCACCCACCACTTCGACATCACCCGTGAGCAACTGTTCACCAAAGACAAGTCGCGCCACCTCTCTGACGCACGTCACGTACTGTACTACTTGTGCAACCAACGCCCTATGACCAACACGTACATCCAAAAGTACCTGTCTGAATATGGCTATGACGTCAACCTCCCTACCATCGGCCACGGCGTAAAGAAGGTAGAGAAGAACATGAGCAACGACCCTGACTACATCACCCTCATCAAGAAACTAAAATGAAACCCGAATCAGTATACAATAGCCTCAAGGCCATCGACGTCCGGCCCAAGGCAGAGAAGAAGGGACGTGCCGACTACCTCTCTTGGGCTCACGCTTGGGATATGTTGAAGACCAACTACCCCCAAGCTCAGCGCATCATCTACGAGAGCGAGCACACTGGACTCAACTACTTCACCGACGGCAAGACAGCCTACGTGAAGGTGGGTATTGTGGTCAACGACATGGAGCATATCGATATGCTTCCGGTCATGGACCACCGCAACAAGTCCATCCCTGTCGATAAGATTGACAGCTTCGAGGTCAACAAGACAATCCAAAGGGCCACCGCTAAGGCCATTGCGATGCACGGCCTTGGACTTTCTCTGTGGACAGGTGAGGATATACCATCCCAACCCTCCGAGGCCAAGGACGCCCCCTCTAAATCAGTCTCAGAGGATAAGGAGCGCATTAGCCTCGAGGTTGACGACGAGAATTGGGGCAAGGTGCTCAAGTACGTGGTAGCAAACAAGGACAAGGGCATCGACGAGTTGCTCAAGCAGTTGCGCACCAAGTACAAGGTCAGCACCAAGGTTCAGAAAGCCCTGAAGGAGAACCTATGAGCGATATCATAGACAGCCTACGCGACGACGCCAACTACTACGGCGAGGTCGGTCGGCAGTACCTGTCCAACTCGGACATCAAGGTTCTGCTTGACAACCCCGCCATGTTCGGTGTCCCCACCCCCGACAACCCTGCCTTTGCACGGGGCCGCCTCTTCCATCAGCTCATCCTTGAGCCGGAGAAAGCAGCCAAGGTCGAGGGCGTCAACTGCGCGAGCCGCAACACCAAGGTCTACAAGGAGGCGTGTGCCGAGCGCGGCGAGGAGTTCATGCTCCTGACCAAGGAGATGGAGGAGATGCACCGCCTTGCCAATAAGATGCTCGGTCACTTCGACTTCTACGAGGCCATCCGTGACGACGCCAACACCTATGAGGAGCCCGCCGTGGGCACCATCATGGGTCGGGAGTTCAAGGGCAAGGCCGATATCGTATGTCCCGACAGGCTCATCGACCTGAAGACGACCAGTAACATCGACGACTTCAAGTGGTCGGCACGCAAGTATGGTTACGACAGCCAAGCATACATCTACCAAAGCCTCTTCGGCAAGCCCATGGTATTCTTTGCCATCGACAAGAAGACAGGCATGATGGGTATGTACGAGCCGAGCGAAGAGTTCATCCTCCGTGGCAGGGAGAAAGTCGAGCGTGCCCTTGAGGTACACGACAGGTTCTTCGGAGCCGATGCCACATCAACAATTGAAACCTTTTATATAACCCAGACGCTATGAGCGAAAACAAAGACAGGGTCTACGCACCCGCAATGAATTGGTCGGCCCCTCGTGACGAGGCACCCGACTTCATCAAGGCCAAGGTCGGCATCAAGGTATTTGAAGATGACGGCGAGGAAGGCGACTTCATCAAGATGCTTAAAGAAAATGCCAAGAAGGGATGGACCAACTTCGAGATGAAGCTGAGTCAAGACGGGCGCTACTACTTCGAGCTCGATACATGGGAGCCGAAGCCACAGGTTGAAGAAGACGCTCCGTTCTGATTCACCCCTTACTCCATCAGACGGACTGGGAAGGGGGGCAACGGCCCCCCTTTCTTTCGGGGACTAGAGTCGGAGGAGAACTCCGGACGGGTACGAAACATACCCTGATTAACACCCCGTGCCGTTTGTGTCGAGTGTCGATTTTTTTTCTCCCTATAGAGAGAGAGAGAGAGAGACTTTCTTTTCTTTCTCCTACGTATACGTAAAGAATAATTGACATTATCGACACACATACTGTGTATCAGATAGTTAACTACAATAAATCAGCACCAAAAACGACACACCCATGTCGGAAATCGTCACAATCTTCCGAAACATCCGGGAAACCGAGACCCCCTTCCATCGTTCAGTGGCCTTCGTGCTCACAAGAATCAAGGAAGGAGCAAGCAAAGACCTTGTCACACGCATCCGTAAGGAGAACGATAAGGCTTCACGCAATGAGATAAAGAAGGAGCTACCTGCGGTATGCTTCTCCGGCATCTTCAACAAGCGCAGCGACGCTGCGGTACAGGAACATAGCGGCTTCATATGCCTTGACTTCGATGGCTATGCCACCAAGAAGGACATGAAAGCCGAGCGCAACAGGCTGGAGAAAGACAGGTACATATACTCTGTCTTCACCTCGCCGTCAGGCAATGGCCTCAAGGCCCTCGTCCGCATCCCGCAAGATGCTGACAATCATACTAGTTACTTCAATGCGTTAGAGAAACACTTTAACTCCGACCACTTCGATAAGACGTGCAAGAACGTGAGCCGCGTATGCTACGAGAGCTACGACCCGCTCATATACATCAACGAGAAGAGCGAGCTATGGACAGGTGTCGTTGAACGACACTACGTAGAGGTAGAGGTCAAGACCGATACGCCGACCATACCTATCACCGATGACAACAAGGTGGTGGACATCCTCGTCAAGTGGTGGGAGAAGAAGTACGGCATGGTAGACGGAGAGCGCAACGCCAACGTATTCAAGTTGGCTATGGCATTCAATGACTTCGGTATCAACAAGAGCCTTGCCTCCCATATCCTACGGCAATACGAGCAGCCCGACTTCAAGGTGGCAGAGATAGAGCGCACCCTCGACTCCGCGTACAGCCACACCGCCAACCACGGCACGCGGTACTACGAGGACAGCGACCGCATCAACAACATCAAGGCACAGCTCAAGCGCGGGGTGTCAAAAAAAGAGGTCCGCTCCCAACTCAAGGGCGAGGTTGAGAGCGAGGTGGTAGAGGCCGTCCTCGAGCGCGTGGAGAGAGAGAACGAGGAGCAGACCTTCTGGCTCAAGACCGAGAAGGGCGTCATCAAGATTGTTCCGCTCGACTTCAAGACCTTCCTCGAAGACAACGGGTTCTACAAGTACGCGCCCGAAGGGAGCAAGAACTACGTCTTCGTCAAGGTCACCAACAACCTCATCGACCACACGAGCGAGAAGGAGATAAAGGATTTCATCCTCGGGTACCTGCTCGACCTTGAGGACAAGACCATCTACAACTTCTTCGCCGATGCCGTGCGGTACTTCCGTGAGGAGTTCCTTACCCTGCTGTCTACCATCGATGTGTATTTCATGGAAGACACCAAGGACGCGGCGTACCTGTACTACCGCAACTGCGCCGTGCGTATCACCCCCGGCGGTATCGATGTCATCGACTACCTCGACCTCGGTGGATACGTATGGCAAGACCATATCATAGAGCGTGCCTTTACCGAAGCCGACCACGAGGGTTGCGACTACCAGAAGTTCATCTCCAATATCTGCAACAACGAGAATAGCAGGACGGCAACGATGGAGTCTACGATAGGGTATATGCTGCACGGGTATAAGAACCTGAGCTACTGCCCCGCCGTCATCCTCAACGACGAGGTCATCAGCGACAACCCCGAGGGCGGGACGGGCAAGGGCCTGTTCATGAACGCCCTGAGTAGGATGAAGAAGCTGGTAGTCATAGACGGTAAGGCGTTCGCCTTCGAGCGAAGCTTTCCCTATCAGCTCGTAAGTGCTGATACTCAGATACTTTGCTTCGATGACGTGAAGAAGAACTTCGACTTCGAGCGGCTATTCAGCGTAGTAACAGAGGGTTTGACACTGGAGAAGAAGAACAAGGACGCCATCAAGATTCCTTTCGAGAAGTCTCCGAAGATTGGTATCACCACCAACTACGCCATCAAGGGTGCCGGCAATAGCTTCGCCCGCCGCAAGTGGGAGCTCGAGCTACACCAATACTACAGCAAGGCGTTCACCCCGATACAAGAATTCGGCAAGCACTTCTTTGCCGATTGGGACGAGGACGATTGGTGCGCCTTCGATAACTACATGGTCTCATGCCTGCGTTCCTACCTCGGTACCGGGCTCATAGAAAGCAAGTTCATCAACCTCGGCATCCGTCAGCTCAGTGCCGAGACGAGCCACGACTTCATAGAGTGGTGCGGCCTTGTCGGTGGCGAGGAGAACAGGACGCTCGAGCCATACATCAAGCTGTACAAGCAGGCCGTATACCTCGACTTCATACAGGAGTACCCGGACTACGCGCCGAAAGCGAAGATGACCATCTCACGCACCAAGTTCTACAAGTGGCTTGTAGCGTACTGCATATACCGATACGGTATCCCGCCCGAGGAGGGGCGCGATAGCACCGGGCGGTGGCTGCGGATACGCAACAAGCACGAGGGCGAGGAACAAACGGAGATGACATGGAACTGAGAAGCTATCAGAAGGCCATCGTAGACCGTGGCGTAGAGACCTTGCGCAGGTACGGCTTCGTATACCTCGCTATGGAGGTGCGTACCGGCAAGACCCTGACCGCCCTGTCTATCGCTGAGGCCATGGGTGTAGAGAGCGTAGCGTTCCTCACCAAGAAGAAGGCGCTGCCAAGCATAGGCGCCGATGCCGACGCGCTGTGTCCCTCGTATGAGTTCTTCGCCATCAATTACGAGAGCGCCCATAAGCTGCCCAAGGTAGACTGGGACCTCATCGTCTTGGACGAGGCGCATATCTTGGGTGCCTACCCCAAGCCAAGCAAGCGTGCCAAGGCGGTACGCGAGATGGTCAAGGGCAGGTACGTCATCCTCCTGTCGGGGACGCCTACGCCGGAGTCGTACAGCCAGATGTACCATCAGGTGTATGGCATAGGCCGCAATCCCTTTGCTCGGTACCGCAACTTCTACCGGTTCTGTGACGACTACGTCGATGTAAAGGAGCGCGTCATCAACTCCCTTCCGATGAAGTTCTACGACAAGGGACTGCCGTCTATCCTCACGGCTATGCAGCCGTATATGATTAGCTTCAGCCAGAAGGAGGCCGGCTTCAAGAGCCAGCTCAACGAGCACATCCTGCGCGTACCCATGGAGCCGAGGACGTATGAGATGTGCAAGCGCCTGAAGGCAGACAGGGTGATAGACGGGAAGGACGAGGTCGTCCTCGCAGATACCCCGGTCAAGCTCATGCAGAAGCTGCATCAGATGTACTCCGGTACGGTGAAGTTCGAGAGCGGCAAGGCCATGGTCTTCGACCACACCAAGGCGCAGTACATACGCGACAAGTTCCGGGGTAAGAAGATTGGTATCTTCTACAAGTTCAAGGCCGAGCTCACGGCCCTGCAAGAGGTCTATGGCAACGACCTCACCACCGATGTGGAAGAGTTTGCTTTCGGCCCGAAGACGATAGCGCTACAGATAGTCAGCGGGCGCGAGGGCATCTCCTTGCGGGCGGCACAGGCGTTGGTGTACTACAACATAGACTTCTCTGCGACAAGCTATTGGCAGTCGCGGGATAGGATGACGACCAAAGACAGGACCGAGAGCGACATCTACTGGGTCTTCGCCGAGCGTGGTATAGAAACAAAAATCCACAAGGCGGTGTCAGGTAAGAAGGACTATACCCTCAGCCACTTTCGAAGGGACGTTCTTACCTTGTAGGTAGGATGACCGAGCAGCAGATACAGACCCGGAGGATTAAGGAACTAGAGTCCGAGGGGTACTACGTCATCAAGCTCATCAAGACCAACAAGAACGGTATCCCCGACCTCGTGGCGATACCCCCTAACAGCGGCGTCCTTTTCTCTGAGGTCAAGAGACCGACGGGGAAGGTGTCTAAGTTGCAGGAGTACCGCATGAAAGAGCTGAGAGAGAATGGCATCGAAACCGAAGTTTATAGAGGTTGAAGACCCCTACGAGGTGGACGAAGGCTTCGTCGAGGGGGTCATGGATTTGCCCACGCGCCTGCGCCTGCGGGTGCTGAGTCAGATAAGGGACTCGCTCGAGATGCTCGAGTACAACGACGATGAGACGCTCGAGGCCGGAGGCCGCATCGACTCGGAGCTGTACTACAAAATAGAATACTACAATATGGAGGGATGGGTTCCCGTCCTCCTTGAGTTCGACGTCATCGATTGTGACGAGTACTTAGACCTGATGGTCGACAATAAACTGATACTAAAATGAAAGGAGCACCACATACAGAAAAAGAGATACGGCGCCTTGCCGATATTTGTTTCGTGAATTTCGATGGCGACGTCTTCCAGCGGTGCCGGGAGCGCCGCTTCGTCGACGCCCGCATCACCTTCTCTATGCTCATCAACGAGCAGGGCATTATCCCCACGCGCATAGGCCGCATACTAGACCGCAACCACGCTACCATACTGCACTATATGAAGCGCGGCGAGGCCCTACTGGAAACCAACCGTGCCTTCCGCAAGAAGTATGTCGCATGCCGGGAGGAGTATATCGGCGAAGACCCCATCTTCTACTACTCCACCAAGGAGCTGCGCCGCAAGTTCTTGGAGATGCAATCCGACTGTATGAGGCTGCGCGAGAAGCACGACGCCTTGCAGGAGCGCATCCGCAGCTCGCGGCGCCTCGAGCCCATCATAGATATGGTGCGTATGCGTACCAAGCCCGGCACTGAGGACGAGGTGCTATCCAAACTCAATAGGATATACAACGGAACATGAAGTGCCCGGAGTGCCGCAAGACCATGACGTGGACCGGTGACCACGACTCCGAAGACGGAGCCACCGATTTGCTCATGGTCTCATGGCGCTGCCAAACCGAGGACTGCGACGTCCGCCTCCTCGATATCCACTGGGTCGTTTAATCCTCTGGCCGCTGCGACTTGGGAACCCCAAGTAAATCGTACGTCTCGTCTTCAATGGGTGCGCCCTCACTAATCCTAAAGAGCGACCGAAGGATATCGAAGTTTGTGCCCAGATAGAACGTCTCGATAGTCCTCAGCAGAGCGGTTCCGTAATTCCCTTCTTTAAGGTCTTTGGTAACCAAGCGTTGCGGCCTTTCAAGTGGGTCGACGGCGATGCTAACCCGATACTTATTTCCAACGAGTGAGTTGTACATCCTTTCCGCTGCCGTTCCAAACACGGGGTAAAGGAAAGCCGCCTGAAGAGGGGACCAGAGTACCGTTCTCCAATACTTTTCTCTGTCGTCGTCGCTGCCCAAAAGCAA
>Ga0115566_10005265_pt1 | contig 10169 bp, 9 predicted proteins | sample COGITO_mtgs_1204_3_FD_87173 | JGI IMG/M metagenome (GOLD analysis project Ga0115566, IMG submission 87173) | Pelagic marine microbial communities from North Sea - COGITO_mtgs_120405 | ecosystem: Environmental > Aquatic > Marine > Epipelagic | place: Germany:Helgoland, sampling site Kabeltonne...
AGGTTTTTAAAATTTAAAATTTCTTTCATTTCTTAAATATTTAGTTGATTGGTTGTTGTTTTTTTAGTTCTGACACAATATTAAAAATAATAAAAAATTTATATCTCCACTCTTCTATGGTGGTTCTATTCACATTATACATCTTCATTAGTTGTTGTTGGGTTATTCTTTCTTCCATACTTTGTGTTCCTCTTGTTTTAATAATTCATTGAATCGTTTTTTGTATTCTTCTTTATTTTCACTTTTCCTCAATGGTTCCAATTTATATGAGAAGTTTTTAACCAGTTCTGATTTTCTGATTAACTCCTCCATGAACTCTTTCGGATGGTCTTTTATCCATTGTAAGGATTCAGGTGTTAGTTAGTTAGTTAGTTAGTTAGTTTTGTTTCATACTTCTTTAATTGTATCTATTGTTAGAGGGATACACCCCACCTTCCTCACATCTATAAAGAAATGAGTGAAGGTGGGGGTGATGTGTTGTTTTTCGTTCAACACCGAAGAGTATTCACACTATTCCTCCTTATACCAATCTTACCTCAGTTCTACCTGATTGGTATCCACCCCTCCGTTTTTGTTATTTCAAACAATGGTGGATTGAAACCGAAGGATTTTAGATACAATTTCATGTGTAGGAAAAGGTGTGGGTCAAAACCCCACACACTAATCTTATACCACTCTAACTCAAAGATTCAAACACCTTCAGATTTGAATTTGTAATGAGTTCGTATATAAGTATTACGAAGTGTAGTAAAGCGTTAAAAATGAATGAAAAAGTTTAAAATATGTTTTAAAACAGGTGGAACCCATTGAGTTCCATGTTGAGTTAAAAATAGACCTTAAAAGTACTTTAAATACACTTTTTAAGGGGGTGTTTGTTTCCCCTACGGATTGGGCTCCTAATTACTACATTCTAAAGCCAGACTGATGCCTTGCTTTTTTTATGTCCGACCTGAAAGAGTTCTGTACGATAATGGCCGAGATGTTGACCGTCAGCGTTCAGTTTTAATGTATCTTTATAGTTGAAAATTAGCAAAGGTTACGTCTGAGGTATTTGCAGGCCCATTCAAGTCTTTGGTATTTTTTTTGATTATCCCCGACCAGTTCAGTCGATAGAATGCTAAAAAATTACCTCAAGATTGCATTTCGAAACCTAGTAAAACGAAAGGTGACATCTCTTGTCAACCTTTTGGGTTTGAGTATTGGCATTACGCTGACGGTATTATTAATTCTGTATGCACAATATGAGTTGGACTATGACAAGTTCCATCATCAGCCAGAACAGACATACAGACTCCTTAGGATGGAGGATTTGGGGAATAATACCCAAATCGTAGCGAAGACCAGTCCACGTATCATGCTCTCCTTAACAGAGGAGTTCTCAGAGATCGAGAGTACTACATTGCTTTTTAAGCATTGGAATGTGCCCTTGTTGAGTCAAGAGGATAATGGTTTTTACGAAAAAGACTTTCTCTTTGCAGACTCTTCTTTCTTTGATGTATTCGGGTATGAGTTGCTTCTCGGAGATCCTGAAACGGCTCTTTCCGAACCGAACTCATTAGTGATCACCGAACGGATGGCCAAAAAGTACTTTGGTGATGAAGACCCTCTTGGTCGCGTTTTGAGGTATGAGCTGAAATATGACTTAGTCATTACTGGGGTTGTAAAAGAGGTAAGAGATGTGGGGGCTCATTTTGAGTTTGACTTTCTAGCTTCTATGCCCACTTTAACTAGAGTGATGAATTCAGATGTCCTCACAGGAGCGTATAATGGATTTTATAGTTACATACACTTTCGGCCGGGCACAGATATTAAATCTTTCAATACTCGGCATCAAGAGTGGTTGTTCGATCGATTTCCAGAAGAACGGATCCGCTTACAGCCACTTTTAGATATTCATTTAAGGTCAGATGCTATTGCTGAGATAGAAGAGCAAAGCGACATCATGTTTGTTAGAGTTGTTCTTATCATTGCGATAATAGTCATCATTTTAGCCACCATTAATTATATCAATTCTGCGGTTTCGACTTCTGTTGAGAGGTTGAAGGAAATGGGCGTTAGGATGGTTTCAGGTGCTTTTGCACAACATATTTACTTTCAGTTTATACTCGAAGCTATTCTTACTATCTCCATATCAATTGTCATGTCGCTCATAGCCTTATTCTTTATGATTACGCCTTTCAATGGGATGCTAGATACCAATCTAATACTCAATCCTATCGTTCAGTGGGATATTTGGTTGGTCATTGCGGGGCTAATTTTCTTGACCGCCATTATTTCAGGAATGGCTCCTGCCATAGTAATTATTAGGATGGAACTGACAGATGTATTGTTAAATGTAGTGACCCTCGGAAGAATTGGTTACCTGAGAAAAGGCTTAATGATTTTTCAGTTTGTAGTATCCGTAGTTTTGATTGTGGGTGCGGTAACAATAAACAGGCAAGCTGATTTTGTCAAATCTAAAGACCTTGGCTTTGATCAATCTAGTGTAATGATTATTCCTATCAGAGATAGAGGAGTTCATATTGGCTACCAAAGCTTTAAAGATGACGTGCTTGGAATTGCAGGAGTCACATCAGTCTCGAGGGCAAGCACCGTTCCGGGTAGGCCTTATGCTACCAATTATTATAAGCCTGAACCAGCAGCCTTAGACTCAATTCTAATGAATGTTGGGGATATTGATGACCACTATTTTCAATCTTTAGGAATAAGATTATTGACAGGAACTGACTTTGAATTCCTTAAAGATGAGTCGATAAATCCAGTGGTTGTTAACGAAACGGTCCTTGAGGCTTTTGAACTAGGGGATCCGTTGGAGGCATTGGGGAAGCCAATGTATTATAATGGTGAGAAGTATATGATTGTAGGGGTCATTCAGGACTTCAATTATGAGACACTGCACAATAGGATTCAGCCATTGGTTTTTCAGCCAGGGGTAGCCTTAGAAGATTACATGATTATCAAATATCAGGGCGTTGATGAGGACCAAGTTGCTGAACAAGTATCTGGCTTATGGTACGAAACGGCCTATGAACAGCCCTTCACTAGAACCTCGCTTACGAATGATTTAGCATCACTTTATCAGTCTGAGAAGATTTGGGGAGATATTGGTAATCTTTCAATGATAGTCTCGGTAGTGATCGGAGCGCTTGGTGTTTTTGGATTAGTGTCTCTAGTGGTTCAGAAGAGATTCAAGGAAATGGGTTTGCGGAAAATATTTGGGGCCTCTCACGGCAATATTATTGGCATTATTTACAGCGAATTTCTTTCAATACTCTTTGTCACATTCCTCATTGCTGTTCCCTTGGCTTATTTTCTGTCACAATTATGGCTTCAAGATTTTGCCTATCGAATTGCAGTGCCGATTGATGGCTTCGTGATTGCTATAGCACTCCTTGCTTCCGTTACGTGCTTAGCAGTCTTATTTCATACCCTGCGTGCTTTGACTAAGGATCCTATCAATGCATTGAGTGACTAGGAGATCGCTTGCAGTTTTTGATTAAAACTGCTAATATCAATACTTAAACTTAGCGTGTATGATTTTAGGAGTATCAGGATGGCTTGGAGATAAACTTAATGTTCAAGAGTCAGCAGTTCGTATCGGTTTTGTGATTGCCTTCTTTTTATTTGGGCTAGGCATTGGTTTTACCTTATTCTTTGGCTGGTAAAAGTCTTATCAAAAGAGTAATAGGCGTTGTTAAGCGTTTTAAGATTGAGCTTAATCATTTACGCTGGCCAAGGCGGAGAGCTCCATGGATAAGGTTATGTCAAATTGATCTGGGTTCTGTAGTACTACATTCCTTCCAGCAATTTCGACTTCTAACGTGAGTCTTCCTTGGAGTATCGACTGACTGGCAAACACAAGCCCATCTACCACTACACTGCCTTCTGTGTTATTGTAAATGACTTCCTTAGCAAGTACAACTTGATTGTTGTTCAGTGTAACCGTATTTGCAAGGTTGCTGATTGAAAAAGTTGTCAGTCTCCTAGGTAGGCCATTGTTGCCGATTACACTTATAGTGACTTCAAAAAGCCCCGCAGAATTGACATCATCCCAGCCGCTTATATCATAGTACATAGCGCTAATCGTAGGATCGAAGAATTGGTCAGCATCCTGAACATCAAAATCTTGAATACTTATGAAGGAGACCTCTTGATAGGATGCTGGAAATGTAATCGGGATCGTTTGGTTAGCAGGAAGTCCTCTCCAGTCTATGGTAAAGACTTGTTCTATCTCCCCTGTTATGATGTCAAATGGGGTGCTATCACTACCACTTGAGCATGAAGCCAAGAGTCCGAAAAGTAAGAAGCTAAATATGTTTCTTTTCATCATTTTATTGTCTGGAATGTCAAAACTAATGAATTCTAATTTTATAACGTTCTGTTGACAGAAACGCTACATGGGGAGACGTATTTTACTACTCTTCGGATAGTAATTTTAGCAATACGCCATTGGTCCAGCCGAAGCCATCTTGGACAGGGTACTCACCCCCGCCACTGAGTAGGTTAGTATCTTCTACATTATACTTTTCCATCAGTTTTCCTGTGTTCTTGAAAACTTTGACGTTAAGCGACACCCATCGTTCTTTGATTTGGCCGGCTAGTTGATCGTGCCCATAGTTGCGTAGACCTTTAATAGCCATCCACTGGAGGGGTGCCCATCCGTTGGGAGCATCCCATTGTTGACCCGAATTAAAGTTTGTGGTGACGAGACCACCATCTCTTAATAACTCTTTGTCTATCATTTTCGCTACACCTCTTGCTTGATCTGCACTGCAGATTTCAAAGAATAAAGGAAACGCAGCAGCAGCATTGATAGAAGTAGTCTGTGATTTTTCTAACCAATTATAATCAAAGAAGTAGGATTCATCCTCATTCCAGAAGTAGGTATTTATGGCTTCTTTCCTTTTTTCGCACAAGGCATAGTATTCCTCATACTTAGCGGTATCTCTATTTTCTTGATGTATACTGGCAATTAATTTTTCTAAATGATACAGTAGGCAGTTTAAGTCTACTTGTACCAGGTCGGTCGTGCGGATTGTTTCAAGTTTGTCAAAATCTGCACACCAGCGGGAACTAAAATCCCATCCTGATTCGCAAGCGGCTCTAATGTTTAAGAGTGTCTTTTTACCAGCCTCTCCTTGTGATTCAATTAGCTCCACATCATCCTGATACATCTCTGCCCTCGGATTTGGAATGTTGTCAAAGTGACGGTTCAACATCGAGCCATCTTCCATCAAAACCACCCGCTTAAAAGTAGGGGAGTCTGCGCTTAGCTTGTCTGAGCCTTCCATCCAGAACTTGTGTTCCTTTTCTAAGGCCGGAAGAAATTGGTTAAGTATTGACCTATCTTTTTCTTCTGACAATAAGGCAACCATTAAAGAAAAGAAAGGCGGTTGAGAACGTCCCAGATAATAGCTTCTATTGCCATTTGGAATGAAACCAATCTCCTCAATCATCCAAGCAAAATTCTTGATCATGTCTTCGATCATCTCAACTTTTCCACTTACCGCAAGGCCAAGCATGGTAAAGTAACTGTCCCAATAATATATTTCATTGAACCTGCCACCTGGAACTATGTATGGGTATGGGAGCTGGACGAGAGTTGAATAGAAATCATTTTTTTCGGGTGTTCTCGCAAGGATAGGCCATAGTTTGTTGATGTGATCAACCACTGGAGCCTCCTTGTCACTTACATAATCAATCTCTCTAGTTGGCGCCTTGGCGAAATGCTGATTGAAAAAAGCTTTTAGGTCGAAACCTGTCGATTCTTTTTCACTCCTATACTTGCTCAGGATCTTATTTGGAGATTCTTTGATAATTGCATCTGAGATTTCTTTACCATCTTCGCACAAGCCAGAGGCATGAAGGTCAACAAAGAGTTCTTGAAGGTCTTTTTCTAGGTGAAGTACTTGGCTCATATTGTTGGTTCTGTCTTGGTGACCTTTAAGTTAAGATTTAGATTGTATAAATTCAGCAGAACTTCAAATCAGCAATGTCAAAATCTATAATTGTTGTAGGCGCAGGTGCTTGGGGTGGATGGACAGCATTCCACTTACAAAAGGCAGGCTTTAAAGTAACCTTGGTTGATAAAAACGGGCCAGGAAATCCACTCTCTGGTAGTGGAGGCAAGACGCGCATCATTCGAATGGCCTATGGAGGAAGTCAGGTCTATACCGATCTGACAGCAAAGTCATTTGAGCTTTGGGAGAAGTATGCGCTTCAATGGAATGATCGGCTTTACCATCAAAAAGGTGCTTTATGGATGTTCAATGGCATAAATCCGGCCTATGCCGAATTGTCAATCCCTCTGATGAAGGCAAGGGGTTTCCGCCTCGATCCGCTTGATCTTCAAAACCTTGCCATTCAATATCCTGAGATCAACTTAGCGGATATAACAAGTGCTTATTGGGAGCCTAAGGTGGCCTACTTAGAAGCAAGCCGCGCTTGTGGTGTCGTAGCACAGAAATTCAAGGAAGCCGGAGGAAACTACCTCGAAGCAGAGGTGACAGGTATTGACTTCGAAAAGGAGAATATTTCAGCTTTAAGGCTTAAGGATGGTTTGACCCTTCAAGCCGATGAATACGTGTTTGCATGCGGACCATGGTTGACGAAGCTGGTGCCAACTTTGAAAGACTACATTTATGCATCAAGGCAAGAGGTCTATTATTTTGAAGCTCCCGATCATTACAAGGATTTGCCTATTTGGTTAGAATTCAGGAAGGACGATCAGATGTTCTATGGCATTCCCGACCACTTCGGCCAGGGTTTCAAATTTGCCTATGACGAAAGAACATGGTCTCTCGATCCAGATAAAGACGATCGGGCAATAACAAATGAAATCTTGGATAAAATGAGGGCCATTTTGATCAATAGATTTCCGGCACTCAAGGAATCCGTAGTGCTGAAACACCATACCTGCGTTTATGAAAATTCGCTAGATGGAGATTTTATCATTGATCGAATCCCCAAAGCTACGAATGGGCTATTCTTGGCCGGTTCTTCAGGGCATGGATTTAAAATGGGGCCAGCCATTGGTCAACTTATTACTCATCACCTCACTGGGAAAACAGCAATACCCAATGAGTTCTTATTGAACCGATTTTCCCAGGGAATCGATCGGAAGAGTCAATTTGAGGTTTGATTTATAATTTTTAAATCATTGTAAGTCAGTTATATACGTCCTTTTTACAAAAAATCATTAAGTAGTTGTAAGAAAACGATGCTTGCGAAGTACTAACTTATTGACAATTCGCTAAATGACTGAACTACAACAATCTCAAGTCTTTAATGACTGGTTGAAAGACCATAAGGCCATCCTCTTTAAAGTGGTACGGGCTTATGGGTTCAATCTAGAAGACCAGGAGGATCTCTTTCAAGAGATGGCAGTTCAGGTTTGGCGATCTGTCCCAAAATTCAGGAACGACTGCGCAGTCACCACTTGGATGTATAGAATTGCGCTTAATACTGCTCTTAAATGGACCAGTAAAGAGCGTAAGCATCAGGAGGGGCGAGAGGATATTGATCAAAAGGCACATGTTTTAACCGAGCAGTCAGATTTTTCTGATCCGAGGTTGGACTGGCTATACGAACAAATTGCTCGCCTAGAAAATATAGACAGGTCTTTATGCCTCTTATTATTAGATGGATTTAGTTATAAAGAGATGTCTAAGATCGTGGGTATTTCAGAAAGTTACGTAGGTGTAAGGATCAACAGAATCAAGAAACACCTGAGCAAACAATCAGAAAAAGTGACGTAAAATGGAGTTCGAAGAAATGAAAAAAATATGGGACGCACAGAATGGTCAAGCAATGTATGCTATTGACGAATCTGCTCTGCACAATCGTGTAATCAAGAAGAAGAATAAGGCAAGAAGAACTGCCGACTTAACAGAAAAGATATTTATCGGGGCCAATATTATTGCCGCTACGATGATCTTAGTGCCAAGTCTATTAAAGGACAAATACAGTATCTCAGGCAGCTTGATGATGGTCATAATGTACCTGACTGCAGGGTTTATCCTTTACATCAGAAACAAAAGACTTAAAGTGCAAGACAACTTCGATGATAGTATGGTTGGCGATTTGGACAACGCCATCGCCACGTCAGACTATCAGATCAAGTTTTCGAAAACAAGTCGTTTTTATTTGCTGTCTGTGGTATTATTGACATTGGCTAGTCTTGTCGAATCAGGTGCCGCTTGGTGGGTCATACTGCTAGTGACTATCTTTTTTACAGTGACTTACCTAGCGTCGCGCTGGGAGCATAGAACCTTCTATGTGTCACAGAATAAGGATATCAGGGCCATGCGTGATAAGATCATCAGCATGGAAAGTGAGGCATCCGAAGACGAGTTAGATCAGCAGATCTAAGCCCTAATTCATCAACAAATTTTATCAATAAAAAACCGAGGCAACTGCTTCGGCCTGGACAACTACGTCCTATTCAAATCAAAAATCACTATCATGAGATCTTTTCAATTAATCATATTCGCCATTTTAATCAGTTTTAGCCTTGCTGCGCAAGATGTTACAGGAGATTGGTATGGTGAGGTTGGAAACAATAGCAAAATTCAATTCATCTTTCATCTGTCGAAAGGTGCAGAAGGCTTAACTGCTACGCTTGATATCCCTAGCCAGAACCTGAAGGGTATAAAAACCAAGGAGGTAAGCTTCGAGGACAATCAACTCTATATTGACGGGAAGAACTTGGGCTTTGAATACAAAGGAACATTTCGCCCAGACAGTGCCGATATCAAGGGTAAATTTATCGAAGGACCGAATGCTGTCCCATTGGTTTTAAGCCGAGAAAAACTGAAGGCTATTAAAGCCAAAGTAAGACCTCAGGAACCTGTAAGACCGTATCCTTATCAGGAAGAAAACGTGACTTTTGAGAATGCAAAAGACAATATTTCCCTTGCGGGAACGCTGACTTTACCCAATACCGGTGATGTTCATCCAGTAGCCATCTTGATTACAGGAAGTGGGCCTCAAAACAGAGATCAAGCAGTTTTTGGGCATAAGTCTTTTTGGGTGTTAGCCGATCATTTAACTCGTCAAGGGATTACAGTGTTGCGTTATGACGATCGTGGGGTGAATGAATCCACGGGTAGTTTTTCTGAAGCTACTACGGCAGATTTTGCTACCGATGTAAAAAGTGCGATTGATTACCTGAAAACACGAAGTGATATTGATCCAACGCAAATTGGCTTAGTAGGCCATAGCGAAGGAGGAATCATTGCGCCCATGGTGGCAGCCAATTCAAAAGATGTCGGCTTTATGGTAATGGCTAATTTTGCTTGCGATGTGTTGGAGATTATCAATACTATAAATCAAAAAGTAGATGAATCGCTTTCGGTTAGAATAGGAATTCATAGCGGACCTGTTGTGGCAGGTGTGATAGGAAGTAGCAAAATAGCCTATGATTTATGGGGTGAAACTGTGAATGTAGCTTCTCGATTGGAATCGCACGGAGAGACAATGAAAATTTGTTGCTCTCAGGAATTTAAAGCTCAAATATCTGGCGATTTTGTCTTCAAAGACTTCGGTGAAGTTGAGCTAAAAGGAATTGGGAAAACCCATGTTTTCCAGATGAGTCGCTAGGATAGATATTTAATCAATTAACCAACCCGCAGCCGCATTAAAAAGTCATCCTGGAGCTCACTGCCCAATTGAAATTGACGCGTATCGAAGATCTCCATGCCCTGCCGTTTATAGAACTCAACTGCCTTGACGTTCTTCTGCCAAACCCCCAACCAGAGCCAAGCGGATTCCCTTGATTTTGAGAGGTTCAAACTAAACTCAAAGAGGGCTTTACCAATTCGCTGACCTTGGGCAAATGCCTTAACATAGATCCTTTCAATCTCCAAGCCTTGATCAGATGTGTTCAGCTTCAAGTAGCCAAGTACCTCGCCATCGACTGTCGCAAAATAGAATTCAGAAGTACTAGCATCGAGTTGTGCTTGAACATTCGCTAAGCTGAAGCTCTTAGCCAGATAGGCGTCCAAATTCTCTTTGGAATTCTGCGCTTCGAAAGTTTCACGGAAAGTACTTTCACCAAGGACACGGAGTAAATCCACTTCACTCGGTTCAATACGTCTGATGATTAAATGCTTAGACATGCCATAAATTTAGTCCTTGTTCATGTGGTCACCAACAATGATGTTATCAAA
>Ga0115566_10005273_pt1 | contig 10157 bp, 10 predicted proteins | sample COGITO_mtgs_1204_3_FD_87173 | JGI IMG/M metagenome (GOLD analysis project Ga0115566, IMG submission 87173) | Pelagic marine microbial communities from North Sea - COGITO_mtgs_120405 | ecosystem: Environmental > Aquatic > Marine > Epipelagic | place: Germany:Helgoland, sampling site Kabeltonne...
GAATGGGCGGTCGTTGCGTCAAATCGAGCCTGTGAATTTTCGGAAAAGCCCGCTGGGAATGCCGTTGACGGGGCCGGTTCAACAGGACGGTTGGGCGATTGTTGCCAGTCGTGGTTTTGGTTTTTTGCCGGCGGTTGCCACTGTCGACCGGTCACTGCCCGTTCAGCAATACCGCCCGGCTTGAAGGCGGAGAGCATGGCGTCGCCACCTTCGGTGGAAGCCCGATGGCCTGAGTTCGATATGGCCTCACGCAGGGCGCCGACAATCAGTCCCCGCACCAGTCCTGCGTCGCGAAAACGAACCTCAGACTTTGCCGGATGCACATTGACGTCAACTTGTTTGGGATCAAGGGTCAGAAACAGGGCCATTACCGGGTGTCTGTGTCGCGAAAGGAAATCCATATAGGCGCCGCGTATGGCACCGCTCAACTGTTTGTCGCGCACCGGGCGTCCATTGACATAAACAAACTGGTGAAGGGCGTTTCCCCGGTTAAAAGTGGGAAGCGACGCATAGCCATACAGTTCGACCCCTTCGCGGGCTGCATCAATCAGCATGGCGTTTGGTGGGAATTCTCTGCCCAATACCTGTTCGCACCGACGCAGCAGCGCGTCCTCGCCGTTGACTTGCGGATATTCCGTGGCCTGACGGTCTTCGCCACCCACCGATATATGGATTTCTGGGTGACCGAGCACCGTGCGCTTGATGACATCGCTGATGGCATTGGCTTCGGCTCTGTCGGTCTTCATGAATTTCAACCGTGCCGGTGTTGCATAAAACAGATCCGCGACTTCGACGACTGTTCCTTCGCTCAATGCCGCTGGCCGGACCGGTTGAACCGATCCGCCATGCACCTGAATTTCCCAACCATTGTCACCACCAGCCAGGCGTGAACGAATGGTCAACCGGGAAACCGAGCCAATCGATGGCAATGCTTCACCGCGAAACCCGAGACTGCGAATATCCGTAAGATCATCACCCAGTTTGGACGTGCAGTGCCGTTCGATCGACAATTGCAGATCGCTTTCGTCCATGCCGCGCCCGTTGTCGGTCACACGAATGAGGTTTTTGCCTCCCCCTGCTGTCACGATCGATATTCGGTTGGCGCCTGAATCAATGGCATTGTCGAGTAATTCGCGCACAACACTGGCCGGACGCTCAATCACCTCACCGGCGGCAATCTGGTTGACGATGTTTTCGCTGAGGCGACGCACGGTCATATTTGAATACCGGGTTGATTTCGCTCGAATCGCCCTTGATTGACGATCCCTGTTGGATTGAAGATGGGACGCCTGAAACCATTGCGCAAGAGTGATGCATGAAACCGGTCAATCTTGAACAGCTGAATTTTATCGGCCACGGATTGGTGCGCCCTGAATGTGCACTCGCCCACAGCAGTGGGGTAATTTTAGTTCCCGACTGGAGCGGTGATGGTGGTGTTTCTGTGGTGTTTCCCGACGGACAGGTCAAGCGACACCTGGCGCGCAACTGGACACCGCTTGCTCGATCCTTGGGCATAAATGGACCCCTGCGTCCCAATGGCATTTGCTTGCTGCCCAGTGGAATTTTGTTGCTGGCGCATCTGGGAGACGAACGCGGGGGTATTTTTTCTCTCAACCCGGATGGTGAGGTGACCCCGGTGCTGACCGAGATCGAAGGCCAGGCATTGCCACCGAGCAACTTTGTCACTGTGGATGAGGCCGGGCGCATCTGGATTACCGTATCGACCCGACAGATACCGCGGGCGCTGGCCTATCGAAGTGATATTGCCGATGGTTTTGTTGCGGTTATCGTGGATGGAGAAGCACGAATTGTGGCTGATGATCTTGGTTATACCAACGAATGCCTGCCACATCCCGACGGACGCCGCCTGTTCGTCAACGAGACCTTTGGTCGTCGGTTGACCAGCTTTGATATTGCGGCCGACGGATCGTTGAGCAACCGGCGGACAATTGCGGAACTGGGGCAGGGCACTTTTCCCGATGGTCTGGCTTTTGACAATCGGGGCAACGCCTGGCTGACGTCAATTGTGTCGAACAGGGTGTTGCGGGTGGATCATGATGGCAATGTTGAAATCTATCTTGAGGATGCCGATGCAAACCACCTGGAATGGGTAGAGGAAGCATTTGGCCGTCATGCCATGGGGCGCCCTCATCTCGACAAGGCTGCAGGCCAGGTTTTGCGCAATGTTTCCAACCTTGCATTTTGTGGGCCAAAATTGGATCAGGCGGTGCTGGGTTGTCTTCTTGGTGATCAATTGGCGACGATGCCGATGTCTGTTGCCGGGCAGACTCCGGTGCACTGGACATTTGACATTGAGCCACTGATAAGAGCGGTGAAAACATCAAAATCGAATTAAAAGAGTTCAGTCTATGACGAATAAGCTTTCGCTCGCGATCTTGCCTGGTGATGGAATTGGCATGGAAATTACCCAGCCTTGTGTTGAATTGATTCAACTGGCGCTGGCTCAGGTAGGGGAACCGGCGGCGGAAGAAAACTGGCTTGAGGCCGGTGCAGGAGCCTATACGAAATTGGGTAACGCGTTACCTGCAGAGACGATTGACGGATGTCGCAAGGCCGATGCAATCCTTCTGGCCGCAATGGGAGATCCTTCCGTTCGTTACCCGGATGGGACAGAAATTATTCCGCAGGTCGACTTGAGATTTGAACTGGACCTCTATGCCGGTGTGCGGCCGGTTCGGTCGGTTCCAGGTATCAAGGGACCTCTGGCCGACCCACGGGGTGATCAGCTGGATTTTGTATTGGTGCGAGAATCCACCGAAGGCCTGTTTGCTTCCGTCGGCAAGGGAACCCGTAACGATGATCAGGCAACAGACACGCAGGTTATCACCCGCAAGGGCACAAAGCGAGTTTGTGATTTTGCCTTCAAACTGGCTCAAAAAAGAAAGGCCGAAGGACATATCGGTGAAGTCACCAGTGTTGATAAGGCCAATGTCTTCAAATCCATGGCCTTCTGGCGGGATGTATTCGATGAATCGGCCGCAGCACATTCCGACATCACGCCACGCTATGGCTATGTCGATGCGGTTGCGATGGAACTGGTGCGCCGGCCCTGGATCTATGACGTCATGGTCACTGAAAATATGTATGGCGACATCCTGTCTGATCTCGCAGCCGGTCTGATCGGCGGTCTGGGCATGGCGCCGTCGGCGGATATTGGCGATGACCATGCAGTCTTCCAGCCATGTCACGGATCTGCACCCGACATTGCCGGTACGGGCAAGGCCAATCCTACGGCCATGTTCCTGTCTGGGGCGATGATGCTCGACTGGCTTGCCGTTGAAAAAAATTATCCGGCTTACGATGATGCGGCGAGACGGCTGACCCGTGCAATCGATGATGCCTTTTACGACGGATCGCTGGTGTCCACCGAACGCGGAGGGAATGCCGGGGTGGCAACAATTACCGCAGCGGTGAAGAAGGCGCTGGTGGCGCAGGCGTGAAGTCACGTCTGAAAGTTGCGATGATCGGCACCGGCTATTTCAGCCAGTTCCACACCAATGCCTGGTCTCGCTGTTCCGAAGTTGATGTTGTCGGGGTTGCAGATCTGGATCTGGATCGAGCATCCAAGGTCGCCAACGAACTGAATGGCCGCGCTTATGATGATGTGGCCGTCATGTTGCAGGCCGAGCAACCCGATATCGTGGATATTATTACACCACCGGCAACACACCTTCCGATTATTCGTATGGCGGCGGAGCGAGGCATTGACGTAATCTGCCAAAAGCCCTTTTGCGGTAATCTGACAATGGCCAAGGAAGCCGTTTCGGTTGTTCAGACGGCCGGTATTGAGTTGACCGTGCATGAAAACTTTCGGTTTCAGCCCTGGTATCACGCGATGAAAGGCCAGGTGCAGGCTAATCGGCTGGGTTCAATCTATCGAGTCACTTTCAAGCTGCGACCGGGTGATGGCCAGGGGCCGCAGGCCTATCTCCACCGGCAACCGTATTTTCAGAAAATGGAGCGTTTTCTGATCCATGAAACGGCTATCCATTTCATTGATGTATTCCGGTATCTGCTCGGCGATGTAAATTCAGTCTGGGCCGATCTTGCCAAGTTCAACCCTGTAATCAGCGGGGAAGACAATTGCGTTGTCGTCATGACCTTTGATGGCAATGTTCGTGGCGTGCTGGACGGCAACCGTTTGTCGGATCATGCGGCTGAAAATCCACGCCGGACCATGGGTGAAATGTCCATCGAGGGGGAATTGGGCGAACTGCGGTTGGATGGCAACGGAAATGTGCGGTTTCGGTCCCACGGCAGTGCAGACTGGCAAATTGTTCCATTTGAGTGGGATGATATCGGATTTGGCGGCGATTGTGTTTACCGCTTTACCCGGCACGTTGTTGACCATTATGTCAGCGACACACCCTTGCAAAATTCGGCGCAGGACTATCTTGCCAATCTAAAAATTGAAGAAGCCATATACGCTTCCGCTCAACACGGACGGGTAGAAAAACTGTAGTTGAAGTGCTGTTCAACACTGGACCAGCCTGGGGCATTTGTTCTTTGCCCTAGGAAATTCAACGGTCGATCAGTTTTGCCAATTGGCTATAACGTCCAACCCTTCCGGGCTTGGCACCGCTTCAAGATGCTCGCCGAAAACTGCCCAAATCGCCATGACGGCTTCCTGATTGGCGTCTGAAACTTCTTTGCTTTCAACCACGGCAATCACATAGCCCGACCCATCATCATTGGCGGCATTTATGAAGTTCAAAGTGCCGGGCAATCCCATGATCCGTTCTTTCATTTCAGGCAGCATGGCGCGTGCCGTTTCCATGGATTCTGGCTTCAATTTGTAGCGTGTGATGCGTGCATACATGTGGTTTCTCCATCCCCAATTTATGGTTGTTGCCCCTGAAGCATTGATTTACCACAAGATTTGGCTGGAGACGAATGGTTGCCACCGGGACCGGTGGAAAACTATCGGTTTGCAACCCAATTGCAGACGACGGCATTGCGCCTATCTGAATTGCAGCCTGTCGCGGCGAGTGGCAAACAGCCCAATTGCGGTGAAACTCGTGAGGGCCACCATGACGGCTGCCCAATGAAGCACGCTCTGCCCGACAAAGGAGACGCTGAGCAACAGGAATGCCGCGCCGAACGTATTGGTTATGCAACCGTAAAATGCAGAGGCGAGACCCGCCAATTTCGGATGCGGGTCCAAGCAAAGGGTTGCTGTGTTGGAAATGATCGCCAGAAAGGACGTGTTGAACCAGAACATCAGCGCCACGAATTGCCATGCCTTTAAATCACCAAACAGGCTTAACAGGGCGATGCCCATGCTCGCGATCACCAGGTTGATGCTGGCAAAGCGCAACATTGCCAGGATGCCCAATCGCGGCAACAGGGTGCGGTTGACGGTTTGACCAAGAATAATGCCGAGTCCCGAAAAGGCAAACAGTGCTGCAAAGTCGAGTCCGGTCATTCCGAACTGAACGGCAAAAATGCGCGGTGCACTGACGATGTATGTGAACAGCGCACAGTAGGCGAGACAGGCAAAAATCAAAAAGTAACGAGATTGCGGATGTTTGATTACCGTGATGATGGCGCTCGCCAGTTGTCTGTACTGCAGAGCCTCTGGATTGAGGTTTGCATTGGTTTCGCGAAGCTTGAAGTAGTTAAAGGCCACCAGCGCGATTGCCATAAGCCCCATGCTGCCAAATGTGCTGCGCCAGCCGAAAAACTCCGTTGCGAAATATCCGATTAGTGGGGCCACGATCGGTCCAAAGGCGAATATCCCCATCGACAGGGCCATGGCTCGGGCAAGTGCTGTCCCGCTATGGGTGTCACGCAATATCGCCCGGGCCAACACGGGTGCGACACCGGCGCCAAATCCTTGCAAAGCCCGCCCAGCCAATACGGTGTCGATCGTATTGCCCATCGTGGCAAGAGCTGTACCGATGATAAAAATGATCAAACCCAAATTGATGATGGGACCACGACCACATTTGTCTGATGCGGGGCCGTAAAATATCTGAGCAATACCAAAGGGCAGCGCAAACAGGGCCAGGGTTGCCTGGACAGATTCATGCGATGTGTTCAGGTCCACAACCATTGCCCCAAAGGCTGGCAGCATCACATCGGTGGAAAACCCCGAAAGCGCCATCAACAGACCGCAAAAAACCACCACCGTCAGGAGCGATGGCCCGCCCTTTGGCGTCTGAGGTGACGGCACATTGTCGATTTCAGAATTCAACGGGAACTTCGGTTCAACGGGATCGCTTATCTCTTTGTGTCATGCACAGTGGAACAATTGAAGCCCTGATTTGGCAGGATTTGTTGATGTACTGGTTGTGCAACAAAGCCGAATTTTGTTAGTTTCGCTCGTTGATGCATGGTGGAAGCGGGGCAACCTGCAAAAGAAAGGGTCGTTAGCATGGGATCTGGCGAAACGCTTGAGGGCTTGCTTGTCGCAACCGCCAATGGAGATCGCGTTGCGTTCAAAACGCTTTATGATCGTTCTTCAGCGAAACTTTTTGGTGTGGTGCTGCGTATCTTGAGAAACCGGCAAAAGTCAGAAGATGTATTGCAGGACGTGTATCTCAAGATTTGGCAAAAGGCGGGTAGTTATGATGCCGCGCAGGGCCGACCGATCACGTGGATGGCAACGATTGCGCGAAACCGGGCAATCGACATCATTCGTGCCACACGTCCTGAACATTCCACGGCCGAACCGGGGGACGAAGAAGAAATATTCAGATTGGGCGGCCAGGAAAACAGCAATGTTGATCTTGGCGACCTGGAATCACTGAGATTTTGTTTGGGTGAAATGAAACAAGACGATCGAAACTATGTGCTGCTTGCCTATTATGAGGGTTTCTCGCGCGAGGAGCTTGCCGAACGGTATGGCTCTCCGATTGGTACGATAAAAACGCGGTTGCGACGAGGGTTGCTGGCCCTGCGAACCTGTCTAGAGGGGGAGTGATCGGTCATGAGCAGTCACGAAAGAAAGCTGGATGCCGCCGAATATGTCATCGGAACCCTTTCCCAGGTGGAAAGCACGGCCTTTGAAGCATCGATTGAAAGCGATTCCAAAACCCGACAGGACGTCCTTTTCTGGCAGCGAACATTCGGTTCGCTAAGTGCCTCTATTTCACCGGAAGCACCCCCGGAAGATATGTGGAAGCGTATCTCCTCAGCATTGCCGGCCGATCCGAAAGCTGCGGAAGCCAAGAAAGCTGAGCAGAGTGCAAAGGGGGCACTCAAACCTGATGCCGGACCTGTGGCCGCTGCTGCTGCGGCAAATGACAATGCCGTATTGAAATTGCGGCGCAGCCGGCGCCGTTGGCGTTTTGGGGCCATTGCGGCATCAATCGTTGCGATCGGGCTGGGCAGCATTTTCTACAACGGTACCAATGGAACCTTCGAAGAACGCGTTGCTCAAATTCGCACTTTTGGCACCGGTGAGGGCAAAGCCGCAGGTGGAATGGTTGCTGGAGATGGCAAACAATATATTGCCGTTGTTAATGCCAATGGCGATCAACCCTCCTTGGTCATCAATATTGACGCCACAACCGGACTGGTTTCAGTGCGCAGCGTTGGTGTTGAACGTCCCGACGGCAAGAGCCTGGAATTGTGGTATGTGCCGGAGGGCCAGACGCCCGTATCGGTCGGACTGGTGGGTGAAGGTGGGATCGACCTGAAGGGCCTCACGGCCCAAAATGGTGACCTGCTGGCGATATCCCTGGAACCTTCTGGAGGTTCCCCAACAGGCACCGCTACCGGTCCGGTCATCTATACCGGAAAACTGATAGAAAATGTTGAAGGGCAGTAGAACGCCAATCAAATGATTTAAAGTGCAGCAGCCCGGAAGGCAGAATTTCTGCCAATCCGGGTGTTCGCGTTGCCCTATGCAACGTCCGGTTTAAACGTCAGGGCCAGTCCGTTTATGCAATGCCGGTTGTAAGTGGGCGCAGGTCCATCGTTAAAGATGTGGCCCTGATGACCCTCACAGCGCGCGCAGTGCACCTCAGTGCGCGGCAGGAACAAACCGTAGTCGGTCTTGGTGCCCACAGCGCCTTTGATCGCTTCGTAATAACTCGGCCAGCCAGTGCCGCTGTCAAATTTCGTTTCACTGCGATAGAGCGGCAGGTCACATCCGGCACAATGGAAGGTGCCTTTACGCTTTTCGTCGTTTAACGGGCTGGTAAACGCCCGCTCCGTGGCCTCTTTGCGCAGAACGGCAAACTGGTTTTCCGTCAGGTGCTTTTGCCATTCCTCATCAGTTTTCATGATCGGAATGATTTTCTCCGGCATCAGGTCCGCGCCATAGGTTGTGGCAGTGGCCAGGGGATCATTGGCCGCTTCGGCGACACGGCGGCCGGAAAGTCCGGTGCCGACAAGAGCGACCATAACGGCGGTTGATCCAAACAGGAAATTTCGACGATTCATAGCGATGACCTCCACGCGTAGTATTGTGTTGCTCTCTCAATATAAGAAGTTTTCAGAAAAATCCGGAAATCCCTTCTCAAATTACGGTGAGTGACCCGTGATGGGTCGGTCTCTTGTTTGATCTGCCCCTCGCGTCTCATGCGGAAAGGGAAGGAGCCAAAAACAAACGGCCCAACGGATATCCGTTGGGCCGTAGGTCTTTAAGAGGGTCCACGGTATGGCGTATTGAAATAAAACTGTTCAACGCCGCCTTTTGGCCCACATTTTGTCGTCGTCGCCTTATTTGGGGAGCAACACTTTGTCGATTACGTGAATCGTGCCGTTGGAGGTCTTTACATCGGTAGCAATGACGTTGCTTACGCCACCGGATTCATCGAAAATGTAGACTTTTCCACCCTTGGTGACGCGGGCGGTTACGACATCACCACTGACAGTGCTGATATTCTTATAGCCGTGACCTTTTTTGATCAGTCCGACCAGCGTTGCGGCATCGACATCACCGGAAACAACATGGGCGGTAAGGACTTTTTGCAGTGTTGCTTTGTTTTCTGGTTTCAGCAGGGTTTCAACCGTGCCGGCAGGCAGTTTGGCAAAAGCATCATTAGTGGGCGCAAAAACGGTAAATGGTCCTTTACCAGCCAGCGTATCAACCAGGCCAGCGGCTTTAACAGCGGCGACCAGCGTGGAAAATTGGTCATTGCCAACAGCGGTTTCAACGATGTTTTTGCTGTGTCCGTCGGCCAGAGCTGCAGGAGCAGTCAGGCTCATGGAAGCAGCGGCAACAGTTGCAGCGGCGGCGAAAAGTGTTTTGGTAATGCGGTTCATTGTGAGTTCCTCGTTTGTTTTGATTACCCCCTATTAACGGCGTGCATTGCCGATCGGATTTGTCGGGGGGGTGCGACATTTTGGTCGTTGGGATATTTTTTGAAAAATTTATGAAACCGGCACAGTTTGCTCTAAACATGCTGGCAGCCGTTAGTGCTGCAGAAAAGGAAACAATCATGATCAAAGAGTCTGACCGCGCTGACATTAAAACGGTGGCCGGAATGCGCATCCTTTATGTCATGGCAACGGAAGCGGAATATCTGGATTCCCTGCGTTCTCGGTGTCGTCCGCTGATCAGTCAGGTGGGACCGGTAGAGGCAGCGTTGAACGTTTCCGGATATCTTTCAGCGCACGGGCAGGTCGATTTGGTTGTTTGCCTGGGCAGCGCTGGCTCAGCACGACTGGAGCAGGCGCAGGTCTATCAGGTCAGCGACGTTTCCTATCGGGACATGGATGCGTCTCCCTTTGGATTTGAGAAGGGTGTGACGCCATTTTCCAATTTGCCGGCGACAATTGACGTCGGCATGGCGATCGACGGATTGCCCACTGCCAGCATCAGCACCGGTGCCAATGTCATTTCCGGCGAGCATTATCATGCCATTGATGCTGATATGGTGGACATGGAAACCTGGGCTGTAATGCGGGCGTGCCACGCCGCAGAGGTGCCGATGATCGGGTTGCGGGGAATTTCAGACGGCGCTCACCCCGTGGCCGAATATTCGGACTGGACACGCTATCTGCACGTCATTGACGAGCGGCTTGGCGATGCCGTTGATAGGTTGGAAACGGCGCTGGTGTCAGGCAGGTTGCACCCGGCGCTTCCTCGATAAGTTGATCAATTCGGGTTAAGATTGAAACCAGCCGACAAAAAGGAATTTTGAGTGCATGGCCGGGATTGGTGGATTTCCAGATGATGCGGC
>Ga0115566_10005274_pt1 | contig 10156 bp, 8 predicted proteins | sample COGITO_mtgs_1204_3_FD_87173 | JGI IMG/M metagenome (GOLD analysis project Ga0115566, IMG submission 87173) | Pelagic marine microbial communities from North Sea - COGITO_mtgs_120405 | ecosystem: Environmental > Aquatic > Marine > Epipelagic | place: Germany:Helgoland, sampling site Kabeltonne...
GAAGTGCGCTATCCTTGAGCGCAAGGTTGGCCAACTCGTCATCGAGAAGGAGTATCTTGAAAAAAGTGCGAGCAGCTGGGGATCAATCGAAACCGCCTTCAGGGCCTTGAGCCAGCAGCCGATGCCGAAGACCAGAAGATTATGGCGCTGCTGGGTAGCATTTATGTGCGTGAGCCGACGCTTGGCCCCGGCGGTTGAACGCGGTTCTGCGCCGCGATCACGGTTATAGCTTGGGACGCCGACGCTTACGTCGGCTGATGAGAGCTGCAAGGATCCGCGTCAGCTACCGCCGCCCGCGCACCAGTATACCAGCTGTCGGGCACAAGATTTATCCGTACCTTCTTTGCGGCCTGGATATCACCTATATCCCGATGGCCCGCGGCTTTTGCTATCTGGCATGCGTCATGGACTGGCATACGCGTGAAGCCTTAGGGTGGACAGATACATTGACAATGGCCCTGGCCACTGGAAAGACGCGGGCGTTCTTGTCAGCATGGCTGGGAACGGTACGCTGGATCGACAATTTCCGCATCGAAAGGCTTTGGCGCACTGCCAAGTATGAAGACGTCTACCTCAAGGCGTACGCCACACCGCGTGAATTGGGCATAGGCCTCGCAGACTGGTAACACCACCCGCCCGGATCCTGCACTAGACTATCGAAAACCGAGGCAATTTCACGCTGAGGAAGCAGCATGACCACTTTGCGCTGGCCACGGCCTTCGGCCGCCATGGGGCTTCGCCCCAAACCCCAAGGTTTTCAAGGCATGGCGGCAAATCTTCAATGCTGTCAGCTTGGGAGAAAAGTGGGGGAGTCTCGCGACTCCCTCACGGTGCCGACATTGCGTCATTACCGCTCCGGCTATTCCTCGGCGAGGGTAGGGCTCCTGGCTGTCCGGCCTTCGCTGATTTTCCCTTCTTATACCAGCGGTGGCGCACAGGAGGGCGCTGCTGCTTTGACGCGGGGATCCATAGCTGCGGTGTAGAGTATGATCAGGTGCCACCAGCAGCGTTGCTTCATTCCATTTCGGCTCATGCTAATAACACACGGCGGCAGGGGCTGCCGCCGTCACCGAACAGGGCCACTGCCAAAACGGGACATCGTTATTCTACCACCATGATGCCCCGCATGATCCGCCAGTGGCCCGGAAAGGTGCAGATGTAGGGGTAATCGCCGGGCAGGGACGGCACAATGAACTCTTTCTCTTCCTTCTCTCCATGAGGGACCAGCCCTGTGGCGAAGAGGATGAGATCGCTGTCCGGCACGTAGTGTTTCTCCATCGCATCGGGATTGGCAGCCATGGCATCAGCCAGGGCACCGACTGCAGCAGCTTTCCCCGGTTTGGTGATCACAAGGTTATGCTGCATGTGATCCGGGTTCTCAAAGACGAAGGTGTAGGTTCGTCCGGCTTTTACCGTGAACCTTGTCACATTATAGACCATCTGCGATGGAACCGCTTTGATGTAAATGCGAGAATCTGTGACGGTCGCAAATGCGTCTTCATAGGTCTTTTCCCAGGCTGTATGCTCAGCCTGGTCTTTGGCGAAGGTGACCCGCTCTGGTTTTCCACCGATTGGATTGGCAAGGTAGAGATCCAGCCGTCCCTCCGTGGGCTGGCCTCTATCCGCGGACTCGAACGCGATCTTGTTCACCCCAGGGACGAGAGTCAAATTGACCTGGCCATCTTTGGAATGCTTGCTTCCTGTCGCAATGAGTTCTGGAATCCCGTTGACGGTAAAGTTGATATAGGGATTGCCCCGATATCCGAGGATGACATGTTGGGCTTCATCACTCTTGATCCACAGGGTCCCGGCCGTCTGCGAACTCATCTTCCAACCGGAAAGCGTGGCATCCTTCGAAACTGCAAGCAGTGGATACTCCGGGCTGATAGATGGAGACTCGTAGTGCGCAGCAAGGGCAAGCATCTTGCCAATCGGTGACTCCTTGTCCCCCTCAATGTCCTTGACCAGGTCCCACCAGGCAGAATCCGTGCGCCGAAGATGACTGGCTGCAGAAATTAAGGAAATTTTGGTTCGCGCATCTCCGCTGTTGAGTAACTCGGCAGCGATGGCTAGCGCTTCAGCTTGAAGGCTCGGCGCCCACCACCGGAGGGAGCGAGCAGCGGCTCTGCGGACGACCACGTTCGGGGAACGTGCCACTCTGCGGAAAAGATCCAGCTGCGAGAAGTCCTTTGTGCGCTCGAATAACCACAAGAGTTCGAGGCCCAACTCCATGGATATCTGTGATTGCGCGATTCGTGACTTTGCGTATGCGACAACCGCTGCAGTGGGATGTTTCTCCAACTCGAGTCGGACCAACTCCCGGACCTTGGCCTGTGGATGAGTGAGATGAGCGAACAAAGCAGGGATCTTGGCGCCAGCGATCTTGGGAGGCTTGGCGAGAGGCGCGCCCTTTCGGGTGATGCGCCAAATGCGGCCATTGGTGTAGTCGCGGTTCGGATCACGAATCGAATGTTGAGCGTGACCGATGATGGGATAGTAAAAGTCGGAAATGTACAGCGCGCCATCGAGCCCGAATTCTAAGTCGGTAGGGCGGAAGGATTTGTTCTTCGAAGAGATAAGATTTAATGACGTGTCCGCTTTTTCCCAAACCCCAGCGTTAAGCTTTAGTGGGGTGTAAAGAACGGCATTCTTGGCGAGCAAATGCCCGGTTACAACTCCGCCCTGCCACGCCTCAGGGAAATGCGGGCTGGATACGTAAGCGATGGTGCAGCCCTTGTCGTCGCGGAAAGGCATGCCCATTGTTGAGGAACTGGAGACGCCAACAGGCGTCCAGACGTCGTAGAAGTTGCAATCAATGATCTGCCCACCGCCAAACATCTGGATGGAATCACCGGAGTTGTTGTAGGAGATCTTCCACGGGTTGGGATGCGTGGGTTGGCGTTCGATGGATAGCTCTCGCGTGCTCGGATCAAGGTAAACGGTCGCAGCGTTTTTGGTGCGAACTGGGCCGTAGGGCGTCTCGAACTGGCCCCGATGAAACAAGGCTTCATTGAGGATGATGTGCCCCTGTGGGCTGCGGGCCAGATAGCCCCCATGGTGGGTGTCGGTATCGTCGGCGCCGCGCAGCCATTCTTCACGAAGGTCTGCGATATCATCACCATCGGTGTCGCGCAGCCAGACTAACTTTCGAGCGACTGAAACGATGATGCCGTCTTTATACAGGACGAAGCCGTCGGGCAGTTTGAGATGGTCTGCGAAGACCGTTCGGGTATCGGCTTTTCCATCGCCATCGGTATCTTCGAAAATCAATATCTTGTCGTCCGAGAGGGTGCCGGGAACCGGGACCGGATAACTCTCAAAGCAGCAAACCCAGAGCCGACCGCGGCCATCGAATTGCATCTGCAACGGGTTGATGAGTTCAGGAAATTCTTCGCTCGAGGCAAAAAGATTGACCTCGTAGCCATCAGCCACAGTGAACTCGGCAAGATCCTGCGGGGAGGGGTTGATGACGCCGAGCCCTTTCCTCGGACGCTTGGCAGGGGGCTTCGCGCCTACCGCGGCTAGCTTTGGGAAGGGCTGAGCGGTGGCGAGATCTTGCGCCTGCACCCAGATCGACTCGTCGAGTTGGGTCGCTAGATTTAAGTGATGAGGGATCTCACTCGCGAATTCATACTCACGCTTCCGCAATCCATAGTAGTGAATCCCGTTGGCAGGTTTGTAGGCCATCGCCATTTCATACGCTTTGCGGGATGCCATTTTCTTCAGCATGGCAAAGCCAGGCAAAGCGGTATCCACGGCCTTGACCTTGTCTGCGGAGGCAAGCGCTCCCGCAAGAACCATAGCGATAGCCTCGTTGCCAGCTTGGTTCAGGTGCAGGCTGTTACTAGTGAGGGGGGCCTTGCTTTCTGCGTGCAAGGTAAGGCTGGGAGCGAACAGATCGACGTAACCCACTCCCTGCTGCTGGGCGACGGCCTCCATGGCTTGGCAATAGCTGGCAATGTCTGCATTTCGCGTGCGAACATCGGGGTAGACCCCCGTGTCAGATTCTGCCACGGCGGTTGGTGAGACAAGGATAAACTCGCTTCCGGGGTGGCGGCCCTTGATCATTGTGACGTACGCCTCCAGGCTTTTGGAAAAGCCGGCGAGCCCTTCGCCGCCGGAAAACGCCTCGTTCATGCCGAAAGCCATCACAACCCGGTCGCCGCGTAACTGGTTGGAGATATAGCCAAGGTGAGCACCAAACTTGGCTGGCCGGATCCGGAATCCGACTTCATCGCCGGTATAAGCAAGCGAACGAAACTGCTGGCGTTTCTCGGGACTTGCTGCGTGAAGCAGCGCCTCCAGCGTGCCGTCTTCCTGCAGGCGCTCGATGAAGCTGTTCCCATAGAAGAGCGTAAGACCCGACGAATTAACTGGGGCGAGCAGAGCCTTAGGCCCGATCGGCCCTGGCGCAGTTTTCTTGGCGGGCTTCGCCTTCTTGTCACTGCGATCCCTTTTTTTAGGTTTGGCCTTTTTCGGAGTCGCTTTGGCCGGGGTAAAAGTCTGCACGTTTACATTCTTCCCGGGAACCGGCTTCCCTGCAGCCCAACATACGCCATTGACCATGACGCGCATTGACTGCGGAACTGTGAAGTCGCCGACATGGCCAAGTGAGGTTGAAAACGTGCGTCCTCCCCATTTATTGCGCCAGGTCCAAGCAATCGTATCGGTCATGACGGCTTTCAAATCGAAAGAGCCAAAGCTGGTCTTCTTTATCCCGGGCTTCCTCGGTTTTCCTGTCCCACGGAGTAACGGTTCGACCCCTGGCTCCAGGGCTGTGAGGTATAACGTTCCGGGCGATTGCCACGTAGCCGACGGATCTACTCCGGTTAGGATGGGATGCGTAGCTGCGCCTTCTGCTAGCTCTACGGAGGTTTTCCCCACGAGGTGAACTTGATACGGTGTGCCAAGGGCATCTTTCCCGAAAGATAAGTTCAGGCCATGATGCGCGTGCCCAGTTGGATAGTTGAACCCATGGGTGCTTGTCCGGAGCCCCACGACCGGCTTGCCGGATTCCAAGTAGCTGGTGATATGTGCTAGCTGCTCGTCACTAAGCTTCAAGAACCGGATGAAAAATATAGCGACATCCGCTTCGGCTAGCGCTTCCAAGCCCGGCAACCCACGTTTGCCTTTTTCCGGGTCCCAATCCGGATTGATCAGGGTCGTCCTGAATCCGAGCCTCGTCAGCTCATTCGCAAACTGGGGCATCGTCTTTTGAGGAGAATAATGATGGGTGCCCACTACGATTACAGCGTGAGGCTTCTCGGCAGCTTGCGCACAAGCGATAGAGATGACAAGGAGTAAAGATATGAGTATTTTTTCCATAGTCATGTGGAGTTCTTTTTTTTGGGAGGGGGAAGAGCGCGACCGAGAATATGTGCTCATCGTGCGTGGGGCCAAGTCAGCGATTGCTATTTAGCGTGAGAGAGTTCTTTGCTCAAGCTGCCTGTGGAGAGTCGACGTGGAAAGTGCCGCCTTTTACGGCTCGGGTGGTGGCAGCCTTACGTGTGCATTTTGCTCAGGCCAAGTCGACTTCGAAGCCTTCGCGCGCGCGGGGACCGTTGATTCTTCCATTCGGTCAGACGGAGGGCAGGGCAGGGAGCAGATGGAGTCCGTACGGTGCCTCGGCCAGCGTCACTTCCGGTACACCCGGCACGAACTACTCTGGGTTCTTGGCGTCCTGCCGGTAGGCGACGTAGGCCGCTTCTTCGATGCTTTTCGCGTCGGGATTCACACTACGCAGATGGCTTTGCAACAATATCTCGCAAACGCCCGCTATACCGCCGAAGTTGCCATCGATCTGGAAGGGCGGATGAAAGTCGAACAGGTTGAGATATGCTCGCTTGCCGTTCATTCATATCGTGATGTCATGGAGCATCAGATGTTACTGAGCGATCGATCCGGAGAAAATCGCGCCGAGGCGTCCGCCACCCAGCGGAAGCGCCTTCTTCTTCTCTCTTGTTTTGGGCGGTGCTTCTGCAGGATTAGCGTATTGCAGCACATAGCGTTCATTGGCTCCGGCCAGCACTGCGCCGATCAAGGAGAGGTGGATTCGTTTCTTCTTAATTCAGAAAAGTCCTGATATCTGGGCCGGGGCTGATTTTGCGGAACCCTACTCGCCATCCCAATCGTTAATCTTCAAAATGAAGCCAGCAGTCGGGAACTCATCGTGGCAGGCGAGATACAGGTAGTCTGGCTTTCCGTCCTTCCAAAGGATACTGGGACGCTCGCTGCGCGCGAGATTGTGACCAAAATAGATCTCGTTCGTTTGATACCCTACCTGCGGAAGTCCCCAGTCGAGGCCGTCTTTGGATTGATAGATCAGGCCGGGCCGAAAGCCGCCAGAGCGAATCTTCGTGGGCACTGGCTTGCCTTCTAACATGCCTTTTACATCCTGGCGGTCCTCAACGATCATGTAGTACATTCCCTTGTGATAGAACGCGTAGGGATCTTCGATGTCAATTTCCTTGTCTGCGTAGCTGAGCACTGGATTTACCACATGCCGCTTGTACGGCCCTTCAAGCTTATCGCTCACTGACAGGGAGATTTCACGAATGAGCTTCTTTCCCTTTTTTATCATGGTCTTGTGGTAGATCCTGAAGCTGCCATCAGGCGCAGCCACGAAGGTGGGATTGGAGGCATGAAATGCGTTCACTTCCGAGGCGGCGATGATCGGGTTGTGTGGACTTTCCGTCCAAGGGCCGCCTAAGGATTCAGCGGTGGCGATGCCAACCTGTTGCCAAGAACCGTTGCCATCCGCGCGCCGATTCATCAGGTAAACGAGTACGTACCGGTCAGCCACTTTGGAAACTTGGGGATTGTGGTAACTGACCGCTTTGCTGGCAAACACGTCTCCCAGCAGTGTATAGGGGCCTTCTGGCTTGTCTGCAACCCAGTGGGCGATTTTGCTTTGCTTGACCCAACTGCCCTCTTCTGGGATAATTGAATTGAAGATATGGACCTTACCCGCTTCGTCGTAGATAGGCGCCATGCCCCAGGTCCAGGTGCCTTTCTCGGCAGGTAGGATAAAGGGCCCCGGCGTTAAGGACTTTACAAACGCAGATTCTTCAACGGCCTCGGTGGCTGGCGAGAGGACGCTCAAGGCCAGCGCCGCTGCTGTCGCGGGAGCTTTGATATGATTCATTATGGCTCTTAGTTTCTTTTTCATGATTCTTGCCCTTCCTTTTGCCTCTTGCCCTTTTTGGGGGCTGGTGCCAAGCCCCGGTGCTTGGCCAGAATAGCGGCCAGGTCCTCCACCACCCCCGGATGGTCAATGTAGACCTTCGTGGTCTGCGCAAGATCGGTTTCAAGATCGTAAAACTGCGGAGGCGGAATGCCCTGCTTCAGCTTTCCGTTTACTAAATTGCTATTCTCGCGCCCTGAGAAAGAGATTTGCCGCTGGTCCCCAGAGGCATGGCTTCCCAAGACGGGTAGGATAGAACACATATCGATTGGTACAATATGTTTTTCCTGACTTAATTCTCATCGAGGGGACATTCCGGACAGGTGGGAGTCAGTCGCCTGCAGCATGAGACCACATGCCTCTGGCGCGCCTCGCGCGGCCGGGAAAGCGCGTGGTCTCGTAGAAGTCCACGCGGCTTGCATGTCCATCGCCAAACAGATAGTTGAATTTGTAGGGGCTGTGAAGGCCGTATTGCCCTGTTTGGGCAGTCAGCCCCAAGCCTCCCCAGGCGAGTTGGAAATCCGGTTGCCGGATGCCCCAGGCCCACTTGCCCCCCAAGCGATTGCGCGTGAACGCATACTCCCCTAGGACGATTGTGCCGACTGCATCGATCTCACCGACCTTCACCGATGGATCTGGAAAGTTGGGCGCATCGCCTCCTGCTATGCCTTGCCGGTCCAGGCCGTGTGCGTTTAGGGAATAGGTTCTAGTGTAGCCACTCTCGCGAACGACGTTGTCATTGGGGCACTGGTACAATTCCATCCCAATGGCGAATTGAGCGTCCGAAGGATTTGAGGCTTCCTTCTGAGCCGTAGTCAGGCTACGACCATCGTAGTCGCCCAGGCTGTCGTCCCAGGTTGTGATGCGATGCGAGCCCCCCGAGCGAAGGTGAACGACGCCGTATGGGAAATAGCCGTCGTAATCGATCTGGTAGCTGGCAAGTGACAGGGCTGCCTGTTTCAGGTTGTTGATACAGGCGGTGCCCCTCGCCTTGTAGCGCGCCTGTGCTAGAGAGGGAAGCAGCAGCGACGCCAGAATTGCGATGATCGTAATCACCACCAGTAGTTCAATGAGTGTAAAAAGACGCTGGTTCTTCATCATGCTACTTCCTCTTACGCACGCCGGTCACTACGTCCTGACAGTGCGGCATCGTTGGCGGGACCTGTCACGCCTGCCAGCGACAATACCCGCACGCCTGCGACAATGCAACGTGTTTAGGAAGCTGCTCTGGCGAGGCTGCTGCATGCATAACTAACGGTTTCTGTGCCCTAAACGAATGTGCTTGTTTCTGAAGGGGGAGCATCTCCCAAGCGTAGCGTTCGCTCATGAGGATGACGCTGGCGGCGTTGAATAGCGATTCATGGGTTGCTCGCGCATCATTCACGCCGTGATTCATTCGATTCTCCCGTCCGGAATTCGTGGCCTGATTGGGTATCAGAGGGAGCAAGATTTCAAGGATGCAGCGCAAGCTTTCGCCTGACGAGAGCGGCTGGCGCTGCCGACCACTACCGGTCCTCGTGGCATGAGCTGTCTAGCGGGCAGTTTGCCGCGGACTTTTCGTTACAGGTCACGCAGTTGCCGAGTTGGAATCCCGCGCAACAACAGCCGGTGGAGGGACCGGAGGCGTCACGGGCGGTGAATCGCGAGTCGATGCGATTGGTGGCTGAGAGCGTCCCTAACACTGCTATGGCCGTCACGATCGATACCGGCGATGCCATCGCCCTGCACCCGAAGAGCAAGAAGCCCATTGGCAATCGCCATGCTTACCTAGCCTTGGCGCAGACCTATGGCAAGGAGATCGTGGGAAGTGGCCCGAAATACCAGAAGCAAAGCATCACCGATGGCGCGATCGTACTCGAGTTCGCCTCCGTGGGCAGCGGCCTGATGGCAGCGCACCCCGGCAAGCTCGATGCCTTTGCCATCGCCGGAAAGGACCAGATCTGGCATTGGGCAGACGCTGAGATCGTAGACCGCACGGTGCGAGTTTCGGCTGCGGCGGTTGCGGCTCCAGTGGCGGTTCGCTACGCCTGGGCCATGAATCCCTCTCAGCGCAACCTGCTCTACAACCGCGAAGGCCTACCGGCCTCGCCATTTCGTACAGACAGCTGGCCGCTCTTTGACCCAGATGCTGAAGTGATCACGGTACACAAGCCGAAGAAAGAGCGCGGCTACGAGTCCCAGGATTGGAAACGCCCCCAATGACGCAATAGCGCAGCCTGGGAGCGCAGGCGTCCCGCCTGCCCCACAACGCACAACCCACAGCGCATAGATGCGGGCGAGCCGCCCGCGGTCCCAGGTTGAGGGCGGCGGTGCGAACTCCGCAATCTTAGCAGTGGTGCGCTCGGTGATCGCCACAACCGACTGGTGCTGTAGGCAGGCTTCCAGCCGTTCAACCTATCGTGTCAACTGCTCGTAATCGGGAATGCCCGTGCAGAGCGGATGACGAGCAATTCACAAGAGAAGGACAGCACAATGAAGCAGGTAGGCTCCGCCACGAGAACGGATGCGCGGACATCCCATTTCGCTGAAGAGCTCTGCGCCTTGTCGCAGAGCTGCGTGCCTGAATCAGGCTTGCCTAGTCAAAGGAACGGCTCTCGCCCCCTCACGCCCACCTCCCACCCCGCTCACTGGAGCTCTCGCTACGACCGATTCCAAAGCTGCCCGCATCCCTGATCCTTGGACTGATCTCGCTCTTCCACTTCTCACCGCAACCCCTTGGCACCGCTCGAAAATCATCCAGAGCTACCTCGACCTAGGCGGCAATCTCGACGCCGAGCAGCGGAGTGGCGATGTTGCGATCGGCATGGCCGTAGACGAGGGTAGCGAGTGGGCCTTTGACGTGCTGCGGACGTCGGGTGCCTCGCTTCGCTTCTCCGCCGAGTGGCCCGAGTTCCTGATCTTCGCGGCGGCAGCTAGCCACAACCTTGGCTTAGCACGGCGACTCGTCGAAGAGTTTGGGTTCGCTGTGAATGC
>Ga0115566_10005280_pt1 | contig 10149 bp, 5 predicted proteins | sample COGITO_mtgs_1204_3_FD_87173 | JGI IMG/M metagenome (GOLD analysis project Ga0115566, IMG submission 87173) | Pelagic marine microbial communities from North Sea - COGITO_mtgs_120405 | ecosystem: Environmental > Aquatic > Marine > Epipelagic | place: Germany:Helgoland, sampling site Kabeltonne...
CATCAGCAAAATCAGAGTAGATCGCAACATTGCAGTTAACAAATGGATGTGCGGTCAAACTTTCTTCGACACCGTCCAGGTTCTGAAACGTCGAAACCAGCTCCAATGCAGGTAATCGAAAATCGTCACGTCCAAATCCAATTGCGTCATACTTGAAAACATTGGAAAGTGTTTCGGCCGTCGTTTTGAATTTTAGTTCTGGTTGTGGGCCAAACCGACGGACCTGATTGCCTGCGTCAATTTTGACAAGATTCCAACCGTTGGCCTCAAGTGTTTTTGTTAGTGTGTGTCGGCGCAACAAACCGCCTTTTTGATTCTCAAGGCCCGTACAACCGCAAGGCTCGATGTAGCCATGTTGTCGCCCACTAATGAACAACGCGAATTCTGGTTTCTTCCAGTCTTTGAAAATGTTCGCGACCTCTTGCTTTGCGTCGCCTATGATTTTTTTCTTTTCGAAGAAGGCTTTGTCGTCATCAACCTGACCTTCCTTACTTAAAGGTCCAGTCGCGGGGTTGAGATTCGGCTGCGGATTTGGAGTTGCCTTCGTTTTCGTCTCCCCTAAATTCTCATCGGTCTCACTTTTCGGGTTTTCCTTTTCAGATTCACTCGTTTTTGGCGATACCTTCACATCTTTAGTTTCAGTCGCCGCTTTGCTTGCGGATGGTTGCTGATCCGTTTGGGTATTTGGCTTAATCGGTTTGGATGCACTTTCAGATTTCGGGCCGCCACAACCGATCGTTGAGCCAAGGAAAAGCAAGTTGAACGCAACGGAAAACAAGATGCCAAAAAATGAAACAGCGGATAATCGTGCGATAGACATTTTTTACTTACCAAATTCGAGACTCTTTTAAGTTCACTCGACAAAACGGCGAGGGATCAAAAGAGAAGTTTGATTTTGTTGTATCAAAAACAATCGAAAGTTAGGATCGTAATCCTTTTGCAGATTGTTCGCCAACCCAACTCCTCTATCATACCGAATTTTCCTAAGATTTAGGTGTATGGAAGAGAGGGATCATCGATCACTAGGTTCCCACAACAATCAATTGAAATTTAGATTTTGCGTTTTTATGTATCCGAATTAGACCTGCGATATCGAGCGATCGACGAGTGAGTTTGAATCGAATGCATCAAATGACGACTGTTTTGGAAAGTACAATTTGGATTTTGACGTCATCATAATTGGAGCAGGTGCTGCAGGGTTGTTTGCCGCGACGTCCGCTGGTGAGCGTGGAAAAAGCGTGTTACTGCTGGAAAAGAACTCCAAGACGGGCGTTAAGATTTTGATGTCTGGCGGAACCCGATGTAACATCACGCAAAATACGGAAGCGCGGGGTATTGTATCAGCCTTTGGACGCAACGGTAAATTTTTGCATTCCGCACTGGCCCAGCTTTCCCCCGCCGACGTCGTCCAATGGATCGAAAACGAAGGGGTTGAAACCAAGGTTGAATCGACCGGTAAAGTCTTTCCTGAATCGGACCGAGCGATTGATGTAAGGAATGCCATTCTTCGACGAGTCGAACGTTGCGCGTCGGTTGACTTGCTCACTCAAGTATCCGTTACGTCAATTGAAAAGATCGATTGTGGATTTTGTGTTACGGCGGGTTCAAAAAAATGGACCGCAACGAAAGTCATTGTGACCACAGGTGGCAAGTCGTATCCAGGATGTGGAACGATCGGAGAAGGATACGATTGGGCCAAAAACTTTGGCCATACGATAGTGGACACCGTTCCTGCACTAACTCCAATTGTGACAACGGAGCAATGGGTAAAAGACCTGAAAGGAATCACTGTTGAGGACTGTCGACTGGGTGTCTTCGATCGCAATGATGTTTCGCGTTTGTCAGAGAAAAACTTTGAAAAACTCAGTTTCGCTTCCCGGCGTTCAAGTCTGTTATTTACGCATTTTGGATTGTCAGGTCCCGCGGCGCTCGATGTCAGCAAGCAAATCGCGTACCGCGTGACGGATAAACCGGTTGTCGTTGTTGACTTTTTCCCCGATACAACATTGGGCATGCTGCAATCCAAATTGTCTGATCCGGCAACGCAGCGTAGACAAGTCGGCAATTTGTTTGTTGGTGATCTTCCCAGTCGATTATTGGATTCTCTGGTCAACGTTGAAAAAATAGATCCCAAAAAGCGAGTTGCGGAGGCGTCGCAATTTGAGATTCGGCGGTTGATTTCCCGTGTAAAACGATGTGTAGTTATGATCGAGGGGACTCGGGGATACAAAAAGGCGGAAGTGACTGCTGGTGGCGTCCATCTGAAAGAAGTAGACTCTCGAACAATGGAAAGTAAATTCTGCGAGGGGCTTTTCTTTGCAGGAGAGGTATTGGACCTTGATGGTCTGATTGGCGGTTATAATTTTCAATCGGCGTTTTGCACGGGCTACGTAGCTGGTAATAATGTTTTAAGCGAAATATGAAGCATGAACAACGATGGTCTAGTTTTTGAAACAACTCGGTTAATCGCTCGGCAATGGTCATTGGACTTTGCGGAAGAGTCGCTCGAAATATACGGTGATCCCGATGTCACACGCTACATTGGTGGGGTCACTCTCAAATCGATTGACGAAATGAAAAGCCGCATCGAAGAGTATGTAGAACGTATCGAAAAGTTTCCGGACGGAATGGGGATTTCCCCGGTCTTCTTAAAATCAACAGGCTCTTTAATCGGGACCGCAATGCTGAAGCCGATTCCATTGACATCGGGGGAACTTTCCAGCGATATAGAAATTGGTTGGCATTTGAACAAGAGACAATGGGGACGAGGCTACGCAACCGAATACGGTAAAAAACTGATTGAACTAGGGTTTGAGACCTTTAATTTGGAACAAGTGCATGCCCTTGTCGACCTTAAAAACGATAAATCCAAGAAGGTTGCTATCCGACTGGGGATGGACCATATCGGACAGACAACTGATTATTACGAAGGCACCCCAATCGATCATTTTCTCTTAACTCGAGAGAATTACGAAAAAGGTCTGCACTGAATTCTTAATTGGTAAATGAGCCTATTCCGATTCCACAATAACGTAGAAGGCTCCAAGTTCGCCGCGGTCCGTACTGAAATACGGCGACAATCGGTGAGTCCCCTTAGAGAGTTTGGCCGTAAATTGGATGGCTGCATCGTTGGCAGAAATCGGTTTTGATTCCACGTCGTTCCCATCAATACGTAGAACTGCGTTCTTCGCATTGATCACTGTGCCTGGATTTGTACGGAACGCTTTTGAGGCTCCTGGAACATTTGCACCTGCTGGCAACGAAGAATTGATGGGTTGGCCAGACTCTTCCGGCCAGCGTCGCACAGAGATTTTGTACGTTCCCTGTTCGATCACCTTAACAAACCATTCGCCTGTATGTTTTAGTTTGGTCGGCGCGACCGGTTTTTTGCCCTGCTTTTTTCTCTGAGAGTTTTTTTGGTTGGCTCGTCTTTTCCAGGACGCATAATCGCCCGCTTGACGAATGTGACCTTGATTCCATGGGGTACCGCCATTGTGAATCCAGTCATGGGCCGTCAGCGTCACCTTTTTTGCTTTGGGGTGTCCAACATAAATCTCCGTTGTCTCGGCAAACGTCGGCTCCAATTCCGCCCACCAATCGTCGTAGAACTTTCTCATCTTTGTAACACGATCAGGATGTTTCTTTGCAAGATCATTTTTTTGCGATGGGTCGTTGGAGATGTCGTAAAGCTCGACACCATTCACCAGCCGCCACGTCTTCCCCATGACAGCCGATTTTCTCCATTTGATTGGGTCGCGGACACGCTGTGAGTCGGTGACCAACATTCTGTCGACAGGTTGAACATGTACGTTTGGATCCAGAACGGATTTGACCGACATTCCATCGAATCGAAGGCTATCGGGTTTTTTGATTCCGCACATATCTAATAGCGTCGGGACCACATCAACTGCATGCGTTAATGTTGGATCGATATACTTCTTGTTCCAACCCGCGGCCGGCCAATGGACCATGAACGGAACACGATGGCCACCATCGTATTCGCTACCTTTTTTGCCCCGCATTTCGGCGTTGAATATTGAGTTACCCGTCGCAGTTCCATTGTCTGTTGTGAAGATGAAAATGGTGTTTTTGTAAACGCCAAGTTTACGCAGCAACGCTCTTGTTTTTCCAACGTTGTCGTCAATGTTCGAGATCATTCCGAAAAATGCCGCGATGTTTGCTTTTTGATCCTTGTACATGTCAAGATACTTTGGAGGGCAATGCAGTGGGCCGTGTGGAGCATTCAAGGTAATGTAAGCAAGGAACGATTCGTTTTTTGCCACGCAACCTTCAATGAATTGATTCGCCTCTCCGAAGAAAACGTCAGTACAAAAGCCTTTTGCTTCTTCAATTTTGCCGTCGTGAAAATAGGCTCCGTCAAAGTAGGAGTTGTCCCAAACGTCCGGAGTCTGTCCGACACCCCCACCCCCATGTCGAAATACCTTGGTGAATCCACGATCTTCTGGGCGGTAGGGATAGTTGTCGCCCAAATGCCACTTGCCAAACATGCCCGTTTGGTACCCAGCGTCTTTGAAAAGTTGGCCAATGGTGACTTCATTTGCTCGTAGCATCGAACGACCGTTGATCGTGTGCCATACGCCAGTTCGATTCGTCCAATGGCCCGTCAAAAGTGCGCTACGAGTTGGCGAACAAGTTGGGGCGACATGGTAGTCGGATAGGGAGCTCGACTCTTCAAAAAGTTTGTCAATGTTAGGTGTTTTGATGACTGGATTTCCATGGCATCCCAAATCCCCGTAACCCTGGTCATCGGTCAAAACGACAACAACATTAGGACGGTCTTTTGCCTGAGTGATGGAATCGCTTGCGCGAAGTGCATGCTCTGAGTTGGATTGCAAACAGAAAACCGAAATCAGAATGACGGCAAAAAAAGGGCATGGTTTCCATCGCAAGGGTTTGCAGATGAACGATTGGATCATGCTTTTTAACGCGGCGAATTTGAGATTCATAAGTTGTCGGGAGATAGGGTGCGAGTAGGCTGCAATCACGTTGGCTGTGGTTTCGCCGGATGGTCGAATCGAATGCGGTTAACAGTCATCCGAGATGCCCAACGGTTGTAGGAAAAACGCGATGGCGTTTCGTTGCTCCGACGTTTAGTTTCTTCTTTTAGAATTTGAATGTCAAATCCAGCCATCTATATGGTAACGTCAGATCCGCTCTCCTCTAAAAGGAACGATGTATTATTGGGTTTTTCTGCTCACTTCGTGGTAACCGGAAAAAAATCGCCGCCCGCCACGCAACAGCTCTGTTGAGTCAGATTGAAAACGTTTGTGCAGAGCATCTAAGCAACAACAGGACGTTCGTTTTGTTTTAGATCAATCGTCCGGATCAAAACTGGCGATTGACCTGCGATGTGGAGGAACATCGCGGTTTATTCAGCGTGGCTGTTTCGTAAATTCAACAGACTTGGAATCCGTAATTGCTGAACCCATTCCCCTTTAATCCAAATCGTCGTTTTTCGCTTTTATCCAAAACGACGGCCAACGATTGATCAGCCTCGCTCAACGCAATCATCAGTCCTTTTTTGAATCGGTTTTCTTCGAATCCGAAGTTCCTGCCGCTTTATCATCGGCGGATTTGGCCGGCGGATCAGCTGGCTTTTTGATTTCCGGGCCGGGCGGAACCGGTTTGGGCGGAGTCAGGTCTTTTTTTTCTGATCCCTCACTCTTGGTTGCTTCCTTCGGTTTTGCTTCACCGGTCTTTTGTGGCTCGTCAGTCTTTTGCGGCTGGTCGGGCTTTTTTGGCTGGTCGGGCGTTTTTGGCTGGTCGGACTTCGCCGCAGTTTCTTTTTTCGACTCGCCTGCAGGTTTCTTTTCTGGATCAGAGCGTGGCGGTTCGGTAGATTTTGCCGGCTCTGGTGAGTCGGTTTCTGAGGGAGGTTGATTGAGATTTGGGTTTTTTAGCCCTGGCGGTAATTCACCCGCTCCAGGAAGTTTTAGATCACCGGCATTGGTTGGGGCGTCGGTTTTTTCTTTCGGTTTTACGATGTCGGCGCGAACCAGTTTTAATTTTGAAAGGTTTGCTGAGTCAACTACGTAGAACCAGTTGCTGAATCGGCTATTCAGGTTTTCGGCTTTTTGCTTACTGTCGCTGACCTTTTTTTCGTATGCCTCAAGATCGCTTTTGTATTGCTGCATTTGGTCCTGGTAGGCAGCAAGATCCGTTTGGTATTTTTGCATTTCCGTATTGTATTTTTGCATCGCCAGTTCAAATTCGTCTGGCTTCTCTTCAGCGGGTTTTTGCTGATTATTTTTGGGATTTATGGGGTCGCTTTTCGTAGCAGCCGTTTTTGCCGGATCGGTTCCTTCCTGGATTTTCGCTTCTTCCTTTACTTCCGCATTCTTGGTCGCAGGTTTTTCGTTTGCAGGTTTTTCATCGGACAACGTTTCTTTTTTAGGTTTCTGCTTTTCGGTCTCTTTTTTCGGTTCTTCCTGTTTTTCAACAGCCTTAGATTCCTCCTGCGATTTGGCTTCCTCCTGCGATTCAGACTCTTCCTGTTCGAAAGACCTGCAACTACCGGATTCCTCGTTGCCTTTGGCCGGTTCAGCCTCGTCTGTTTTTTCAGCTGGCTTCGCTGGATCCTGTTTCGGTTGAGCCTCTTCGTTTTTGAGTTCCGTTGGAGCAATACTCTTTGGTGGTTGACTCGCTTTGGGTTGGCCGTCCTTGTCTGCAGGTGTTGCCTCTGGCTCTCCTTTTTTTACAGGTTTAGTCGGTTCGATTGGTTTAACTGGTAAGGTTGGTTTCTCGATCAAGGACTCGTCGAACGTCACGTGCACGGACATGATTTTCCCCTTTTTCATGTTGGGTTCATTGTCCGTTTCGTCCTCGCTCTTGTTTGAATCTGGGTCAGCGTCGGAACCCGCATCTTCCTTCTTTGCGTCGGTTTTGCCTGCTACAAACTCAAACTTATCCTTTTCCAGCTTTACATCACCACCAAATTTCATGTGATAGACCAAGCCTGCATCAGTCGAAAAATCGAATTCACCGTTGGCCGACAGAACGGTGAGACTCTCTTTCGTTTTGCCATCAGCAAACGACGGGAAAAATCCATAGGGCGTGATCACACTCCAGCTCTCCTGTGTCACCCGCATTTCGCTGCGATTGTTCAGTCCCTTCGGCAGGTTGGCGGTCAGATCGCCGTTCAAGACAGGCGTGTCGGTATCCTGAAAAACTGGTTTGGGTTCGACGTGGATGATTTTCAACGCCTTCAAGTCATTCGAAAGGCTGCTGATAGGTGCAGTGTCTAGCGTCTCGGTTTCTTCATTGAGATCATTTAACTTCCAGTCGAATCCGTCCTTTTCCAGGATTAGGTCAGAAAGATTGGCTTGCATCGGAAATGGTTCGCCACCTGTTAATTCGATCGGTTTGTTCTCGATGTCATAGGTTCTTACCAAGAGCTGTTTCACTGCTGCGTCTTCAACTTGCAGTAAATCAGTTTCGATCCAGTCTTCAAAGTCCGTCGAAATTTGAAGATTCAATTCGGCAGCAAATGTTTCGTCTTGATCGGGCTGCCGCACGTAATACCGATTTCCTTTGACGATTTGTCCATCTGCGGCACCCTCATTCGTCGAGGATGGATCGACAGGGTTTCCGATGATTAAATCGCAAACCACATTACCGCTTTCATCTTTCAAGATGATTCGGTCACCAATTTGATTAGGTTCTTTGAGTTTCGCTTCTTCGTCGTTTGGATCGATAACACCGAACCGGGCGTGAGTATCCGAACCGCGTCCTGCCGAAAATTCACGTTTGATGTTAATGACACTTCCAGCTGTTGCGATCAATTGATCAGCTGATTCAACGGGATAGTCGTTGTAGCTGGGTATCGTCCAAAGGTCGTCGACTTTTTTGATTTCAAAATTTTTGGTCTTCTTATCTTCATCATCCCAAATGGCCAGCTCAAGGGATGCAGCCTGGTCGGGTTGCGTAAAATCCGGATAGAAAACTTTGCCGATCAGTTCGGATTTGGCATCAGCACCTGGCAACGTCAAATAATGGACGCTTATCGAGGTAATCAGCGACAGTAATGCAAATACAGCAAGAGTGATTGTGGTTGGTACAGGTTTCATTTAATCACCAAAACTGGAATTTTGTATTTCGTAATTGAAAGTGTTAACGAATAAGGGTTTTTGTTCGAGCAACTGGATTTAGACGCGTCGTTTTTCATTCACGATTGAACGCTCTTGAATAAACCCGTAAACGAAAACGAAGACTCCGAGAAATAACGCCGGCAACATTGGCAGGAAGACAGCCATGAATTGCACGCTTTTTTCTGTTTCCTTGATGCTTTGCGCTTCAAGGGATTTCAGTTCTTCAATCGACTCGTCCAATTTAATTTGAAGCTTTTCTTTCGCGTTGTCTAATTTCTTAGCGGCCTCATCTTGCGCAAACAGTCGCTGAACCGCACGGGCAAGGCCTCGCTCCTTGCTTTGGGCATCTTGCTTCTCGACACCCTCAGCGATTTCTTTGGCCTTCTCCTGGAAATCGCGACGCATTCGGTTTTCTTCTTCTAAACGATTGGTCCGAAATTCATCACGTTTTTTATCCATATAAGTCAACGTGCGTTGCCTCGGGTTGCGTGAACGCAATTCCACGAACTCGTCTTTCCCACCCAGCGAATCAACAATGTTCATTACAAATTCAACGTTGTCGGGCTTTTGGTTAAGCTGGTCGGCAATTGCAAAGAAAAAGTTGGTTGCGAAATCGCTATCGGAGATCACCACGGCGTTGATTTCGTTTCCGTCTTGTTTGCGTTGGCCGGAAACACGGACGGCAAAGTGAGCATCTGATAACCGGTATCGTGATTGTTCCTGTTTCAGCAACTTTAGATCGGCATTTAATTTCTCAATCGCCTTTTCATCGTTCTCTTTTTGGGCCGCCGTTAGTGCTTTTTCAGTTTCCGCAATCGCCAGTTCAAATTTGTAAAAATTCGGTTGTGGGTCAATTTGATACTGTTCAATTGGCATTTGTTGAAATGCCATTTGCGGCGGCTGTTTTTTTACAATTTCGTCCCATGGCAATCCTAGCCCGCTTGGTTCGGCACTGATGATTGGTTCGAACAGGAGTTCGGTTGGCTCGACAGGAGACTCGGGTTCTTTACCTTGAATCGATGCCATCATCTTGTCCGTCTTTGCTTTTTGCTCAGCCGTTTCTTTCACGGCTTTGAAATCTTTCTTTCGCAAAGCACCTGCATAGAACATTAAAACGTTATCAATTCCGCTCGCAATCACTGATTCCGAATTAAAGGGTTCGAAATCGTACCGGTTTTTGGAATTGATCATCATCGCGTTCGGCGTTCCAAGCGATGTCGGAATCCCATTGCGTTCTTCACCCAAACTTAATGGAACGGCACCCGGTTCACCGTCAAACGAAAACTCAAATTTCGTATCTTCAAATCGAAGCTCATCAAAGGCTCGGTAATTTTGAGCAGCGATAGTTGGGTAAAAAGCGCGTGCTTGGCGGTCCGGCGTGCCACCACTGGGAGGACCACCAAATGGACTTGGCTGGGGTGGCTGGCCTTTGATGGTAACGTCTTTGTTAATTCCGTCCCATTCCAATTGCAGCGCGTCAAACAGTGTTTTGCAATCGTTGTTTTCAGCTCCACTGCGAGTGAATCCGTTCGCGCCGGCAACCATTCGTTGAGCTGGCGTATCGAGAACCTGTCCCGGAGCTTGAGGCAAAATGGAAAATGGAAAAATGTGGAGTGCATCCACCGTCATGACCGTGGGGTTTCCAGCGTCCATGTATTTCACAAGTTCATTTTGAGTGGAAATGGAAAGCAATGACGCGCGAAATACAAGTAATACGTCGGGAACACGAACCTTGGGAGCATTGGTTGTTTCCGCTCCTTTGGATTCGCCTTCTGTTTCTTTCGTTTCAGATTGCTGTTCGAGAATTTTGGATAGGTCGTCGGTTGTAACACGGACAACGTCGTACCGTTTTTTTAGTTCATTGACAAAGCGGTGGTTCAGCGAAAAGCCACCATCAATACCAAGGAAATTCGCATCTGATTCAAGCACACCCAACCGAATTTTGCTGTCCAGCACTCCCGTGGTTCCAATTGCACGAGTCAATTCGTACTCAAGCGGTGTACCGGGTGTGATTTTGGGGATCTTCGTATCGCCACTGGGA
>Ga0115566_10005284_pt1 | contig 10145 bp, 5 predicted proteins | sample COGITO_mtgs_1204_3_FD_87173 | JGI IMG/M metagenome (GOLD analysis project Ga0115566, IMG submission 87173) | Pelagic marine microbial communities from North Sea - COGITO_mtgs_120405 | ecosystem: Environmental > Aquatic > Marine > Epipelagic | place: Germany:Helgoland, sampling site Kabeltonne...
ATGCGATGAACATCTTCTTTCTTTTTAACCGCAGATCCTTTACCTTCTGCTGCGTCAGTTAGCTCTCCAGCCAACCTATGATCCATGGACTTTTCACTTCTTTTTCTAGCCGCTTCAACCAACCATCTCATTGCCAGCGCCTGTCTTCTTGAAGGCCTAACTTCAATGGGTACCTGATAAGTTGCCCCGCCGACTCGCCTAGATTTAACCTCGACCATTGGACCGATTGTATCCAGAGCTTTTTTAAATAATTCAACTGGGTCAGATTTTGCAGCTTTATCAATTTTATCAAAAGCACCATAAACTATTTTTTCTGCAACAGACTTTTTTCCATCTCTCATGATGTGATTCATGAACTTGGCCACTATGACATCTTTGTATTTAGGATCAGGTAGAATTTTTCTTTTCTCAGGACTTCTTCTTCTTGGCATAATTATTTACCTTTTTTGGCTCCATATTTTGATCTTCTTTGTTTTCTATTAGCAACAGCGGAAGTATCCAATGCTCCCCTCACAGTATGATATCTAACACCAGGCAGATCTTTTACTCGACCACCGCGGATAAGAACAACAGAATGCTCTTGCAGGTTATGCCCCTCACCACCAATATATGAAGTAACTTCATACCCACTGGTCAATCTAACTCTGCAGACCTTCCTGAGAGCTGAATTAGGTTTTTTTGGAGTAGTCGTATACACACGAGTACAAACACCTCTGCGTTGTGGAGATTTCTCCAGAGCAGGTACGTCAGTTTTCCTCACTTTTGGTTTGCGAGGTTTTCTTATTAATTGATTTACTGTAGCCATAATTTCCTAGTTGATCGCGATTTTATAGAGAGGATTAACTGCGGTCAACATTATTCCTCGCTTTCTTGTAATTCTTGTCTTAGGGCTGCTTCGATATCATCCTCAGAAAGCATTGATTCAGATGAATCACTTGCCTTCTTAGCAACCATTTTATCGTGGAACTCCATGCCAGTACCGGCTGGTATAAGTCTACCCACAACAACGTTTTCTTTTAACCCTCGAAGATAATCGACTTTCCCGGTCACTGATGCTTCGGTTAAAACCCTTGTAGTTTCTTGAAAAGAAGCAGCAGAAATAAACGAGCTAGTAGTTAGCGAGGCTTTGGTTATGCCAAGTAATATCCTTTCAAACTGAGCTGGCTCTTTGCCAGCAGCAGTTGCTTTAGCATTTTCTTCAACAAGTTCAGCATATTCGACCTGATCTCCTTGAATAAACTTAGTATCCTCGCCATCAATAATTAAAGCCTTTCTTAGCATCTGCCTAAGAATAGTCTCAATGTGCTTGTCGTTAATTAATACTCCTTGAAGTCTGTAAACATCTTGCACTTCATTCACCACAAAGTTGGTCAATTCAGGAATGCCTCTAAGTCTCAAAATATCATGCGGACTAAGCGGTCCATCAGAAATAATGTCGCCTTTTTCAATTCTCTCACCCTCGAACACTGTCAATGTTCTGTGTTTAGGGATCAGCATTTCGACATTATGAGATTTCTTAGTTGCGCCATCTAAAGTTATCACTAGCCTGACTTTGCCTTTAGTTTCTTTTCCGAAGGCAATGGTCCCACTTTCCTCCGCAAGTACTGCAGCATCTTTGGGTTTTCTTGCTTCAAATAAATCAGCAACTCGCGGCAAGCCACCAGTGATATCTTTTGTTTTAGATCCCTCTAATGGAATCCTCGCCAATACTTCACCAGCGTATAGTTTTTTTCCGTTTTTGAGGTTGACCAATGCTTTTGCGGGTAACGAGTAATTAGCAGGAGTTTTATGCTCCCCTAAGGTTACAGGCTTGCCTTTAGCATCTACCAATGCAATTGCTGGAACTTTATCTTTTCCAGCTGTTGGTCTTTCAGAAACATCAATAACTTCAATACTAGTTAGGCCAGTTAGCTCATCAGTTTTGGACATAACAGTCACGCCATCTTCAATATCAGAAAACTGCACAATACCTTCAACCTCTGTAATAATTGGTCTCGTATAAGGATCCCAACCGGCAACCTTAACACCAGGCTCAATAATAGTATTATTCTTAACGAATAGAGTGGATCCATATTTCACTTTATGCTGCTCAATCAGCTTACCCTTTTCATCGGTTAAAGTGACCTTGCTATTTCTTGAAACAACAACTTCTTGCTTATCTTTATTGGTAACAGTTTTAATATCAGAGGAAAATTTAATAACGCCTGAGCTGTTTACAACAATTGCATTGTCTTCAGAAGAGCTAGATGCAGCTCCGCCAATATGGAATGTTCTCATAGTCAGCTGGGTGCCCGGCTCTCCAATGGATTGAGCGGCAACGACACCGACAGCCTCGCCACGATGAACAAGATGCCCTCTGGCTAAATCACGACCATAACATGTGGCACAAACGCCATAGCTTGCTTCACAGGTCATAGGAGAACGAACCCTGAGAGAAGCCAGATTCAATTCATCAATCTTCATTAATGAATTCTCATCAATTAAATGGCCTGAAGGGAATAACTCAACGCCTTCAGCATCAGAGATAGCTTCAGCAATAACTCTTCCCAATATTCTTTCAGTTAATGGCTGGATAATCTCTCCGCCCTCAACAATAGACGAAACAACCACTGATTGTTCGGTGCCGCAATCTACTTCTACAACAACAGAATCCATTGCAACGTCACAAAGGCGTCTAGTTAGGTACCCAGAGTTAGCTGTTTTAAGAGCTGTATCTGCAAGACCTTTACGAGCTCCATGGGTAGAAATAAAGTACTGCAGAACAGATAGTCCTTCTCTAAAGTTTGCAGTAATGGGTGTCTCAATAATTGATCCATCTGGCTTGGACATTAGTCCACGCATTCCAGAAAGCTGCCTAATCTGTGCAGGGGAGCCCCGCGCACCAGAATCTGCATAGATAAATACAGAATTAAATGATGCTTGATCAATCTCATTCCCATCTCTATCAACCACTTGGTCGGTACTAATTTTTGTCATCATGGCCTTAGCAACTTTTTCATTAGCTCTTGACCAAATATCAATTACTTTGTTGTAACGCTCACCCTGAGTTACTAACCCAGACTCAAACTGAGTTTCGATTGCTTTCACTTCCTTTTCGGCGGCATCAATAATTCCTGCTTTTTCATCAGGAATAACAAAATCATCAACTCCAATCGATGATCCGGATCTTGTTGAATGGTCAAAACCTAAGTACATCAACTGATCAGCAAAGATAACCGTAGATTTGAGTCCCGCCTTTCTGTAAGAAATATCTATGAGCTTTGAAACAGATTTTTTATCTAAGGTCTTATTCACGTTATCAAAACCAACTTCAATTGGGGTAATTCTCCAGACTAGGACGCGCCCAACAGTAGTTTCCTCTAAGAAAGTACCTTTATCTGCATTTGTAATCCGGCATTTAATACTGGCATGAATATCAAGAGTTTCCGTCTCATAAGCCCTTAAAACCTCATCGGGGTTACTAAAGACCCTGCCATCACCTTTGACATTTACTTTGTCACGGGTCATATAATATAGACCTAAGACAATGTCCTGAGTAGGATTAATAATAGGCTCTCCATTTGCAGGGGAAAGGATATTATTTGTTGACATCATTAAGGCTCTCGCTTCAAGCTGAGCCTCAATTGAAAGGGGTACATGAACAGCCATTTGGTCGCCATCAAAATCAGCATTAAACGCAACACAAACTAACGGATGCAATTGAATGGCTTTACCCTCTACTAACAAAGGCTCAAAAGCTTGAATGCCCAATCTGTGAAGAGTTGGAGCCCTGTTTAATAGAATGGGGTGTTCCCTGATCACTTCTTCTAAGATTTCCCATACTTCCGGGGTTTCTCTCTCTACAAGCTTTTTAGCTGCCTTAATGGTTGTTGCTAGTTCGTTCTCCTCTAGTTTCCCATAAACATAGGGCTTGAATAGCTCAAGAGCCATTTTCTTTGGCAAGCCACATTGATGTAACTTCAAGTTCGGGCCTGCAACAATTACTGATCTTCCAGAGTAATCCACTCGCTTGCCCAAAAGATTTTGTCTAAATCTTCCACCTTTACCTTTAATCATGTCTGCTAGAGATTTTAAAGGTCGTTTATTAGTTCCAGTAATAACTCTACCCCTTCTACCATTATCAAGAAGAGCATCAACACTCTCTTGGAGCATTCGCTTTTCATTTCTAACAATGATGTCAGGTGCGCTAAGTTCTAAAAGACGTTTTAATCTATTATTTCTATTGATAACTCTTCTATAAAGGTCATTCAGATCAGAGGTAGCAAATCGCCCACCTTCTAGTGGAACAAGCGGCCTAAGGTCTGGCGGCAATATTGGCAAGACATTCATGATCATCCACTCGGGCTTGTTTCCAGACTCATTAAAAGCTTCTAGCAGCTTTAATCGCTTCGATAATTTTTTTAACTTCGTGTCAGAGTTAGTTTGAGGAACCTCCTCTCTAATAATTCTAATCTCCTCTTCTAAATCTAATTCTTGAAGAAGCATTTGGACTGCCTCCGCACCCATGGAAGCAGTAAACTCATCTCCATGCACATCGAAGGCTTCAATATATTCTTCTTCGGTTAAAATTTGGCATTTCTCTAGCTCTGTCAATCCAGGGTCTGTAACAATGTAGCTTTCAAAATACAGGACTCGCTCAATTTCTCTCAATGTTATATCTAGCAATAAACCAATCCTAGATGGAAGAGACTTTAAAAACCAAATATGAGCAACCGGCGCAGCAAGTTCAATGTGCCCCATTCTGTCTCGTCTAACTTTAGCAAGAGTTACCTCTACGCCACATTTTTCACACACAACGCCTCGGTGCTTCATGCGTTTATATTTTCCACAAACACACTCATAATCTTTTACTGGGCCAAAGATTTTTGCACAGAATAGCCCATCTCTTTCAGGCTTAAAGGTTCTATAGTTAATAGTTTCAGGTTTCTTCACTTCGCCAAACGACCAAGATCGGACCATTTGAGGAGAAGCTAGACCAGCAGTAATAGAAGTAAAATCTTCTTGCTTGGCTTTTAATGAGTTTAGTAAATCTTTCAATTATTTCTCCTAATTATCTGAATCTAATTCTAAGTTTATTCCAAGCGATCTAATCTCTTTTGTCAGCACATTAAATGACTCAGGAATATTGGCATCCATTTGATAGTTTCCGTCAACGATGTTTTTGTACATCTTTGTTCTTCCGGCAACATCATCAGATTTAACTGTAAGCATTTCCTGCAAGGTATAAGCGGCACCATATGCTTCAAGCGCCCACACTTCCATCTCACCAAATCTTTGACCACCAAACTGAGCTTTACCACCAAGAGGCTGCTGGGTAACCAAGCTGTATGAGCCAGTAGATCTAGCATGCATCTTGTCGTCAACCAAGTGATTCAGTTTGATCATGTACATATAACCAACTGTCACAGGACGCTCAAATTTTCTACCGCTTCTGCCATCAAATAAGGTCAGCTGACCAGATTCAGGAAGATCTGCTAGCTTTAAAAGCTCTTTGATCTCAGATTCTTTCGCGCCATCAAACACAGGCGTTGCAATAGGCAATCCATCTTGAAGGTTTTCTGCAAGAGTTTGAATCTCTGCGTTAGTAAAAGAATTTAAGTCTTCTTTAATAGTGGCATTTTTATTATATAAAATATCAAGGTATTTTTTGAGCTCATCAGCTTTTGCTTTAGCTTTAATCATTTTATTAATTTTCAGACCAATGCCTTTGGCAGCTGCACCCATGTGAGTTTCAAGAACCTGCCCAACATTCATCCTTGATGGCACGCCCAATGGATTGAGGACGATATCTACTGGATTACCCTCAGCATCATAAGGCATGTCTTCGATTGGCATAATTTCAGAAATAACGCCTTTATTACCATGTCGACCAGCCATTTTATCGCCAGGCTGAATTCTTCTTTTAACAGCAAGGTAGACTTTGACAATCTTAATAACTCCGGGAGCGAGATCGTGCCCTCGGATAATTTTTTGTTTTTTCTCTTGAAAGCTTTCTTCAATATCTTTGAGGTATAACTTAAGGGCTTTCTCAGCATCTTCAATTGCATCGTTAATTGAGTCATCTGAGGTTCTGATAGACAGCAAGTCATCCAACGATAGATCCTTGAGATCATCTGCAGAAATGCTAGCACCCTTTTTTAAACCAGGGCCTTTGGAGACTTTGGATCCTTTAAGGATATCAACCAATCGAATTCTCGTTGCATCATTGATGATTCTGACTTGATCGTCTGTATCTTTTTTAGTGTCAGAAAGGTGATCTAACTCAATTGCTTTGGTTCTATCGTCTTTCTCCATACCATCTCTAGTAAAGACTTCGACACCAATGACAGTACCATTAATGCTTGAAGGCACTCTTAGAGAGGTGTCTTTTACATCTGAAGCCTTTTCACCAAAAATAGCACGTAACAGCTTTTCTTCGGGAGAAAGCTGTGTCTCTCCTTTAGGGGTAATTTTTCCAACTAAAATATCGCCAGCCTTAGCCTCTGCGCCAACATAAACCATGCCGCACTCATCAAGTTTATTAAGAGAGCCTTCTCCAACATTGGGGATATCTGAAGTAATCTCTTCTGAACCAAGTTTAGTGTCTCTTGAAATACAAGTAAGCTCCTGAATATGAATAGAGGTGAATCTATCTTCTCTGGAAACTTTTTCTGACATTAAGATTGAATCTTCAAAGTTATATCCATTCCATGGCATGAAAGCTATGCGAATGTTTTGTCCTAGAGCTAGCTCTCCATTATCAACAGAAGGGCCATCGGCTAAGATATCACCAAATTTAACTTTATCTCCAACTGAGACTAAAGGTCTCTGATTGATGCAAGTATTTTGATTGGATCGGGTGTACTTTGTAAGGTTATATATATCTACGGCATTATTAGAGTTTTTAGAATCTGTTACTCGCACAACTATTCTTGCAGCATCAACGTTCTCTACAACACCATTATTTTTAGAAACTACGCATACGCCAGAATCACCAGCAACAATAGTTTCAAACCCAGTTCCAACTAGTGGTTTTTCGGGCTTTAATACAGGAACAGCTTGACGCATCATATTGGAACCCATCAAGGCCCTATTTGCGTCATCGTGCTCAAGAAATGGTATCAATGAAGCTGCCACAGATACAACTTGTTGAGGCGCTACATCCATCAAATCAATTCGCTCTGGACTCATTAGAGCAGAATCGCCATTGTGACGAACCGGCACCAAATCATCTGAAAATTTCCCTGCTTTATCTAACACGGCATTAGCCTGCGCAATAACATGCTCTGCCTCATCAATAGCTGAAAGAAAAATAATCTCATCAGTTACCTTGCTCTTAATAACTTTTCTGTAGGGAGTTTCAATAAATCCGTACGAGTTAGTTCTTGAATAACAAGCAAAAGAGTTGATTAAACCAATATTTGGGCCTTCGGGAGTCTCGATAGGGCACAGTCTACCGTAATGGGTGGGGTGAACATCTCTCACCTCAAAACCTGCTCTTTCTCTTGTAAGGCCTCCTGGCCCAAGAGCGGATACCCTTCTTTTATGAGTAATTTCTGACAAAGGATTATTCTGATCCATGAACTGTGATAGCTGACTAGAACCAAAAAATTCTTTAATAGCAGCTGTAACCGGCTTAGCATTGATAAGATCTTGAGGGCCTAGCTCATCAGCTTCTGCCATGCTGAGTCTTTCTCTCACTGCTCTCTCAACTCTAATTAATCCAACTCTAAATTGGTTGGCAGTCATTTCTCCAACTGACCTTACTCTTCTGTTTCCAAGGTGGTCTATGTCATCAACATTGTCGTGCCCATCCCTGATATTAACAATCCCCTTCATGACACCTAAAATGTCATCAGCATCCAAGATGCCCGGAACCTCTTTTACAGAATCAATTTTTAATCTTCTGTTAAATTTCATCCTGCCAACCTCAGAAAGGTCATATCTCTCAGGGTTAAAAAATAGATTCTGGAATAGTTGCTCTGCAGAATCTTTGGTCGGCGGCTCGCCAGGTCTCATCATTCTGTATATTTCGACCAAGGCTTCTAGCTTATTAGAGGTTGGATCAACTCTTAGTGTTGTTGAGATATAAGGCCCTTTATCAAGCTCATTGATATATAAACAATATAGCTCTGTTACCTTGGATTCTCTAAGAATTTCAATAGCAGCAAGATCCAGCTCTGTGTTTGCTGGAATTAAGACTTCTCCAGTCTCTTGGTTAAATACATCTTTTGCCAGTACTTTTCCAATTAAAAAATCATCCTCAACCTTGAGTGATGCTATTTTAGCTTGCTCTAGCTCTCTAACATGACGAGCTGTAATTCTTTTGTTAGCCTCTACAATGACCTTGCTTTTCACCTTCAGGTCTACAGGTAATGTTTGCCCGCGAAGCCTTGATGGAATTAATTCAATTTTAATGCCCTCTTTTTCAACATGGACGGTATCAATTTCATAGAAATTTTGTAATATTTCTTCTGTTCCCATGTCTAGGGCTTTAAGAATAATAGTTGCAGGAATCTTTCTTCTGCGATCAATTCGACAATATAAATTATCCTTTGGATCAAATTCAAAATCTAACCAAGAACCTCTATAAGGAATAATTCGAGCAGAATAAAGAACCTTTCCAGATGAATGAGTTTTACCTTTATCATGGTCATAAAATACACCCGGAGACCTATGCAGCTGATTAACAACAACCCTTTCAGTTCCATTGATTACGAATGAACCATTCTCTGTCATCAAGGGCACTTCGCCCATAAATACTTCGCCTTCTTTTACGTCTTTAACGTCTTGAAAATTTGTTTCTCTATCATAAATCACCAAACGAACAGTAATTCTAAGGGGAGCTGAATAACTTAAACCTTGAATCAAGCATTCCTGAACTGTAAATCCAGGTTTGCCTAGCTGGTAGGAAACATACTCAAGAGCAGCATTGCCAGATACGCTAGTAATCGGGAAAAGAGTCTGAAAAACCTCTTCTAGACCTTTGTTTTCTCTTGCACCAACTTCAACATGCTGTTGAAGGAATTGTGTGTAAGAATCAAGCTGAGTCTTGATGAGCTTTGGAAGTTCCATGATTTTTGGCAGTCTTCCAAAGTTTTTTCTTATTCTTCTTTTCTCGGTATAGCTATATGACATATGTTGCTCTTGAAATATTATTTAAATTACAGATTTACTTAAGTTCTGCAGTTGCTCCAGCCTCTATTAATTGCTTGAGCATGTCTTCAGCTTCAGCTTTTGCCACACCTTCTTTCAAGGTGTTAGGCGCGCCGTCCACTAAGTCCTTAGCTTCTTTAAGACCTAAACCAGTAATTGCTCTAACAGCTTTAATTACTTGAACCTTTTGCTCGCCAGCTGCAGTCAGCACAACGTCAAAGTCAGTTTGCTCGTCAGCAGCAGCTTCTCCACCACCAGCAGCAGCCGGGGCAGCAGCTACAGCAGCAGCAGCAGTTACGCCAAATTTTTCTTCAATAGCTGAGATTAACTCAACCAACTCCATAACGGACATCTCTTCAATCGAACTTAAAATATCATCTTTAGATATTGCCATTTTTTTTCTCCTAGATTTAGGCGTTAGCCTGTTTGTTGTCACGAACTGCTGCAAGAACTCTAGCTAATTTACTTGGCACTTCATTAAGAAGTGTTGCAAATTTACTTATAGGTGCCTGCAGTACAGAAGCGATCAGAGTTAATGCTTCTTCTCTTGAAGGCAATGATGCTAATACATCAATCTGCGATCCATCGAGAAGTTGCCCTTCTACAACCAAAGCTTTGACCTCAAGAGCGTCAAAATTTTCGGCGTATGTTTTTAACATCTTCGCTGCCGCGCCTGGCTCAGCATATGAGAATGCAAACAGTGAGGGACCTGTAAGAACTTCATTGGTGCAACCAAAGTCAGTTCCTTCAAATGCCAATTTTGCAAGCGAGTTTTTAATAACCTGGATATGAATACCAGATTCTGTTCCCTGTCTTCTAATCTCAGTAAGCTCAGAAACCTTAAGGCCCCTCGCATCAGAAATTACAAGCGAAGATGCAGAAGCCACAACTTCCTTAACTTCTCGAACAATTCTCTCTTTATCTTCTCTAGCTAATGCCACAGCAATTCTCCTTTTAATGCCTTTCGGCTAATCAGTGACAAACCGCCTTCGCAATTTGAACACCACCTA
>Ga0115566_10005286_pt1 | contig 10140 bp, 11 predicted proteins | sample COGITO_mtgs_1204_3_FD_87173 | JGI IMG/M metagenome (GOLD analysis project Ga0115566, IMG submission 87173) | Pelagic marine microbial communities from North Sea - COGITO_mtgs_120405 | ecosystem: Environmental > Aquatic > Marine > Epipelagic | place: Germany:Helgoland, sampling site Kabeltonne...
ATACCAATTTTAATAAGTACCTTCGCAATTTCAATTTCATTATTTATTAGTTCATATATAACAACAATGATTTCAACTAAAATAAATTTAATTAAACATCCACTTATAGAAGTTATAGGATTTGTAATAGGTAAACTTACAATTATATTCTTATATATATTATATGTTAATCCTTCGAAAAATAAAAAATAAATATATATATATATAATTATTAAATAAAAATTACATATAAAAATTTATTAATATTTATATATTAATAATGTTTGATATTATAGTAGCAGTTTCAAAAAATGGTATTATTGGTAATAATAATAGTTTACCATGGAATTATATGGAAGATATAAAATATTTTAAAAACATAACAACATCTAATAAAGGAAAAGATATTATTATAATGGGTTCAAATACATGGAGTTCAATTAATAAAATTTTACCGAGAAGGATTAATATAGTATTAACAAGAACTGCGAATAATGAATTTGAATTAAAGAATGAAAATTTATATTATTCTAATAATTTTAACAAGTTATTAAATAAATTAAAAAATGAATATCCAGAACATAATATTTATGTAATTGGTGGTTCAATTGTATATAATATGGCAATAGAGCATCCTGAATGTGATAAAGTGTATTATACAAAAATTATGAAAAAGGTTGAAGGTGATTGTTATTTTCCTAAATTAGTTAATGATTTTGATTTGATTAATATTAAAAAGGGTATAAATAAGGAATTAGAGTTCAGGGTATATAAAAAAGTAAAAAGAGAACATCCAGAATACCAATATATCAATCATTTAAAAACAATATTAAATTTAACTGATATATATGAGGATAGGACAGGTGTTGGAATTAAGTCAACATTTGGTATACATATGACTTATGATATTTCAAAACACATACCATTATTAACAACAAAGAAGGTATTCAGTCGAATTATTATAGAAGAATTATTATGGTTTTTGCGAGGAGAAACGGATAATAAGTCACTTCAAAAAAAGAATGTACATATTTGGGATGGAAATACATCTCGTGAATTTTTAGATTCATTAGGACATACTGATAGAGAAGAAGGAGATGGTGGACCAATATATGGTTTTAATTTTCGTCATTTCGGTGCAAAATATGTAGATTGTCACACAGATTACACAGGAAAAGGATATGATCAAGTTACTGAAGTATTGCGTTTAATTAGAGAAGAACCAAATAGTAGAAGGATTTTAATAAATTTATGGAATCCTTGTGTATTAAAAGAAGGAGTATTACCACCATGTCATATGTTATATCAATTTCGTGTATATGGAGATAAGTTATGTTGTTCTATGTATCAAAGGTCTGGAGATATGGGATTAGGTGTTCCATTTAATATAGCTTCTGCTACAATTATGACATATATTTTTGCACATTTAACAGGAAAAAAACCATGGAAATTAGTTCATACAATCGGCGATGCTCATATATATACAAATCATGAAGAAGCATTACAAAAACAAATTAAAAGACAACCAATGTCATTTCCATTATTAAGAGTAAAGGATAGACAACAAAAATGTGTAGAAGATTTCAATATTAAAGATTTTATTATTGAAGGTTATGATAGTCATGGTGTGTTAAAAATGGATATGGCTGTTTAATTAATATTTAAATTTTTATAATTATTTTATATTAATTATATATATATATATATAATGAAATTTAATATATTAACAGTAGTGTCATTATTGCTATCATTTTCAAATGATATTGGCGATATTTTATCATTTTCAAATAATAAAATATTAAAAAGTATATATAAACCGTGTATTAATAAAAGTTTAGGACATAAATTAAATTTACATAAAAATATATGTAAATTACATCATAATATATTTAGACTATTTATTGATACATTAACATTAATCGGTATTTTGTTAGTTATTTTAAGAAATACATTAGATAAAGGATTTTTAGATGGATTATTTTCTGGAATATCAATTATAACATTATCATATATTTTACCCACATTGTTTTTACATGATATAGTTCATTTTTTTATTAATAAATTTAATATTAAATCAATACCTGTAAAAATGTTAATAACATTTTCTATAATTTTTATATTATTAATTATAACTGTGTGTGTTGAATATCTTATTGATTTTATTTTAGAAAAAGAAATATTTAAAAAAATAAATGATGATATAACAAAAAAAATATTATAATAAAAGTATGATAATTATAATAGGGGAGTTTATTTGACGTATTCTAACGTTGCCAACTCTGGTACATCATGCGAGACTTGTCCGACTCGCACAAATACACCTGGTGACAGTTCTAACAGGTCGATTGGTTGGTCTCTGGACTGACATGGCTTCCGGCATGCTCGTTCCCACAATAAGTGGTTGAATAGTAGTCTCACACATTCTCTGTCGGAGACACTGAATAGGTGAGGGTTGTTCTTCAGCACCGTGATGGTTTCGAGCAGACGGAAAATCATTTCAGTGAGAGATAACTTCCGGAAAATCATTTCAGCGAAAGATAACTTCCGGAATGGCTCCTTCGGTATGCAGTGTTTGAGCGACTGCGGTTGCGTTGCCGCTTCTACGGCGCGTAGAATTTTCAAAACCTTGAAGACAAGGTCTCGTTCTGTCAAAATCACTTCTGACATCAACAAAGAGGCAATGAGGACATAAAGGGACATGCTGCTGATGCTGAGGCTGATGCTGATGCTGAGACTGATGCTGAGACTGAGCGGATACTTATACTTATATATATATAATATAAAAAATATATTATATCATTTTTATTTTATATATTAATATCTAAAATAATAGGTGCGTGGTCACTGCCTAATTGTTTAGTTAAAACGGTTGATTCTTTAACTTTTTTAATTAATTTTGTATTAACTAAAAAATAATCAATACGCCAACCTTTATTATTATCTCGGGCTTTTCTCATATAAGTCCAATAAGTATAAATATCTGTAATATCTGGGTATAAATATCTAAATGTATCAACTAATTTACATTGTTTAAGTAATTTATCAAATGATTGTCTTTCTTCATCTGTAAATCCGGCATTACATTTATTTCTTTTTGGATTATGTAAATCAATTTCTTTATGTGCGACATTTAAATCACCACTAATTATTATATTATTTTTTTTAGACAATAATTTTATATATTTTCTAAAATCAACATCCCATTCTTGTGTTCTATAATTTAGTCTTTTTAATACTTGTCCTGAATTTGGTGTATATACATTAATTAAATAAAAATCATCAAATTCTAATGTTATAACTCTTCCTTCATCATTATCATGATTTGGTAAATCATATTTAACTGATTTAGGTTTAATATTAGAGAATACAGCAGTTCCTGAATACCCTTTTTTACTTTTAGAACAATTCCAATAACGATGTGGATATTTTTTAATTTTACATTGTAAATCATCTTCTGTTTTTTTAAAAGGAAGTGATAATTTAATTTCTCCGAAACATATAATATCTGGTTTATTTTTTATTAAAAATTCGTTTAAATTAACTTTTTTTGAAACAGCACGAATACCATTAACATTCCAAGAAATAATTTTATATTTCATATTAATATATATATAAATTAATATATATTATTTTATATTTAATATTTACATAAAATATTTTAATTATAATATACATTCGGTTATCTAACAATAGACAACTCCCGTCACCTTGTTTTTGAAAAGTTTGACGACGATGACTGTTCTGTTCCGCACGTGGGGGGGAACTTTGAACGGTGTGTGCTCTGTTTTATCAAGAATCGTGACTCTCTTTTTTTTCACCACTCCCATGTGAAACATGTTGAATCCAATGAAAAACGGATGTTTGTAAAAAACAATCTGTTTGACAAGTATTCTCAATGTCTTCACAGACACTGCGTCAATGTTGGTCTTGGATTGAATTCGGCAAATTTCGTCGAAAATCATGGATAGTAACATTCGGGTGTGTACTCCAGGATTGTTTCCTGCTTTTGTGAGTAAACGTTGAAAGAAAAGTCCAAGACAGTTCGACCGCGAACGTGGACAGTTCAAACGTGAGTATGGAAAGTTCGAGTTCGAACTTGACAAACCAAGACACGCTTCCAATAGTTTTAGTTCAGTCATTATGCGAGATTGAACCGAATATAATAAATATAAAATAAATATATAATAGACATTATTTTTATCATTTTTATTATATCTAAATAATATATATATATGGTAAAATATACATTAAAATATGGATCGCGAGCATAAGTAATGTATGGAATAGCAAAAATGACAGACGGTAGTCTCAAAAAAAGACAGACGGTAGTCTCAAAAAAAGACAACTTAAATATAATAAAAATGGTAAAATAGTTTCAAGAAAAATAAGCAATATAGCAAAAAAAGCAAATAAATTAGTAAAAGCAGGATATATTACACAAAAAGGTAAATTTGGTGTTATAAAATTAGGAAGTGCAGCAGACCCTAATACAAATACTACAATATTTGAAGAAAAAGTATTAAATAATCAACATAATCAAAATAATCCAGCAAAAACTCTTAAATTGAAAAGGGTTAAAATTAATGCAGAATATATTTCTCAAATAGAAAAAGAATGTATTAATTATAATAATTTTTATAAATCTCACTCTTATACTAATATTAAAGTAGATAATTTAGAATTATTTGCATTAACTTTATTTTTAGATTTTATACGTGATATAAAAAATAATTTATCATTACCTCAAACTAATGTACACCCCCAATTTAACCGTGAGTTAGTCCAAAACAATTATTTTCCCGCAATTAAATCAAAACAATTATTTTCTAGATAAATTATATATGATATTAAAAATATTACAAGATTGGTTACCTAAATCATATAATTTAGATAAATTTGTAATAAATAAAAATAATAATGGTGTTAGAGGTATTTATTGTAAAACAGATATTAAAGAAGGTGAATTAATTATTAAAATTAATTTAAAATATTTAATTACAATTGAAAAATGTAGAAAAAATAAAATTATTATGACAAATTTTGATAAATTATATAAAAATATTCATAATAATTCATTAATAGCAATATTTTTATTATTAGAATCACAAAATAAAAAAAGTTTTTGGATATCATATTTAAAATCTCTTCCTAAAAAAAACAATCATGTTTTAAATATGTCAAATAAAAAGATACAAGAATTTAAAGGAACAACATTATTAAATAAATATCATAAAAATAATTATTATGATTATAAAAAAAAAATATTAAATGATTATAATTTAATAAATAAATATATAAAATGTTCTTTAAAAATATTTAAATATTATCGTTCATTAGTTGGTAGTAGAATTTTTAGTTTCAATAATTATAATGAATTTAATCTAAATGGTTTAGTTCCATTTTGTGATTTATTAAATCATTCTAATAATTATAACACAACATGGTCTTTTAATATTATTAATAAGTATTTTGAATTAAAATCAACTAAATTTATTCAAAAAAATACAGAATTATTAGATAGTTATGGTGAATATAAATCAAATACATTGTTAATGTTATATTATGGATTTACAATGCCAAATAATTATAATAATGATTATATTCCAATATTATATAAAAAATCAATAATCGATTTATCACCTACAACTATATTACAAATTGATAATACTATATTAAAAAAAAAATGTTCTAAATTAATAAAAATCCTAAAATGTAAAAATACTAATATTAACGTACATAATCTTAAAAAATCAAATCTATATATATTACAACAATTATTAAAATTATCTTCTAATTAACAATTATATAAATAAAATAATTAGTATCATACAATTATTATAAGAGTTTGAATATATTTAATTACATTTATTTTAGAATAAAATGTATTATTCGTATTATATATTTATAAATTTGACACACAATATTATGTATCACTATTTTTCTTTGACGTATCCTCATTCGACACCGGAATGTCCGCAAAAACACACATCGCAGAGAATAGTGACCCTTTCGGCATAACTGTGACAGCACCTTTCAGTACAACTTCAACTTGATAACACATCACAGCTGATTTTACATCGAGTCTGCGAACCGTTAGATCGGGGTCCTGTGTTTGTCGCAATACATTTCTGATAGCGACCCACTGCCAATTGAGATGTCGAATCATCAAAAGCAATGTATTGGAGTGCTGTCTCAATTTCTTGTCGTTCCGAATCAATAACCTCAGATTCGCAAGCATATCATCAATGCTCGCAAAAGGCGAACAGTTGAGTCGAATGTTTGCGCGTCCGAGTGTAGAGATGGCACGAATCGCCGCAATGATGACTTCGCGCGGAATCTGCGGGAGGTTTCCGAGGTGAGGAGCGTTGTTTTCGCACAAAAGCATAGCAAGAGCGGCAATCAGAAAAGAAAGAGACATCGTGAGAGATCCGCGAACAATATTATATTAATATATATATATAATACTGATAAAATAATATATCATTTTTATTATATGGTAATATCTAAAATATAAGTATATATGATGAATATATAATGAATATATTTCAAATTAATAATATTTACATCAAATTAATAAAATTTACATTAAATTAATAAAATTTACATCAAATTAATAAAATTTACATCAAATTAATAATATTTACATCAAATTAATAATATTTACATCAAATTAATAATAGTTACATCAAATTAATAATAGTTACATCAAATTAATAATATTTACATCAAATAAATAAATAATATATAAATAAATAATTATTACTATTAAATTAAAATATAATTTAATATAATTTAAAAAAAAATGAAATTTTTATATTTAATAATTTAAAAATATAAACATATATAAATATAATAATTTATAAAATGACAGAATTAAAAAATATGAAATTTATTGATTTATTTTGTGGAATTGGAGGATTTCATCAAGCATTAATAAAATTTGGTTGTAAATGTGTATTTGCTTGTGATATTAACAAAGATTGTAGAGAAGTATATGAAAATAATTATAAATTAAAACCAGAAAGTGATATATGTAAAGTAAATATAAATGAAATCCCAGATTTTGATATATTATGTGGTGGATTTCCGTGTCAATCATTTTCAAATGCTGGTAAAAAAAAATCATTAAATGATAAAAGAGGTAAATTATTTGAAAACATAATTAAAATAGCAAAACAGAAACAACCAAAATTTATGTTTTTAGAAAATGTTAAACATATTAAAAAAATTGATAATGGTTCTGTATTTGAACTTATTATTAAAGAATTTCAAAATGCTGGATATTATATTAATTCATCAGATGATAATACAAATACAGTATTCCAGTTAAGTCCGCACCAATTAGGCATTCCACAACAAAGAGAAAGAATAGTATTTGTATGTATTAGGAAAGATATATATAATAAAAAACCAATTAAATTAGATATACCTGAAATACCAATTGATTTTACTAGAATATACGAAACAGATAATAATATAACGAAAAAGTATAAAATATCACAAGACGTAGAGAAAGTTTTAGATGTGTGGGATGAAATAATTACAATAATGGAAACAAATCAAAAGATGTCACCAACAATGTTATGTGATAAATTTCAAAATACATATACAGAAGATGAATTTAAATTATTAGCAAAATGGAGACAAGAGTATATTACAAAAAACAAACCTATTTATAATAAATATAAAGATAAATGGGATTTATGGTTAGAAAAACACAAAAATATATTATCAAAACGAAAAATATATAGTAAATTAGAATGGCAAGCAGGAAAAAAAAAAGAAAATGATTCAATTTATAATTATTTTATTCAATTAAGACAATCCGGTATTCGAGTAAAAAGAACAAAATATTTTCCAACATTAGTTGCAATAGTACAAACACCAATATATGGAAAAGAAAAAAGATATATAACACCAAGAGAATGCGCTAGATTGCAATCATTCCCCGATTCATTTATATTACCAATAAAAGATAGAATAGCATATAAACAATTTGGAAATGCTGTTAATGTTGATGTTATTCATAAAGTAGCATCAGCAACATTTAAGACTTATAATTTATTGTGATTATTAAATAAAATATATTAACAATTTAAACCAATTTAATATTAATTTTCATTAAATTTTGCTTTTTTTTAGATTTATAATTAAATAATTTTTCTTTATTACAAATATAAATATTATGTGTTAATTGAGTAAAATTTAAATGGAATATTGTTTTTGTGTATTCTTATATAACAATTATATGTCGAATGTAATAATATAATATATATGAATATTATCTAATAATTTATAACAATTCATATTTTTAATTTTTTTTCTTTAATTTTATCAATTATTGAATTTATTGACGTACTATTAAAATTATAAAAAAAAATGATATATATATTATTTATATTTTATATATTATATTATTATAATATCAACACATAACTACGACAGTTATGGCTTCACCATTGTTTCAGTATGTGCGATCATTGGGAGAAATCCCATCTTTCGAAAATGCGCTGCGTATCGTGTCCGAACGTGGTGACCCAATCACACTTTCCCAGAATGAGTTGATGGACCTCATTATTCATCATTTGGGACTGGGACACCAAACAATTTGTTCGGTGTTAAGTTCAGTACTTCAAATGCGTAAGAATGAAAACCAAAAACGATTTAAAAGAGAAGCAACTGACAGAGCAAAGTTGCTAGCTCGGGATATGAGTTATGAAGAAATTCAGACAGCATTTGACGACTACATTGCGAAGTTCATCTCTCCGGGTCAGCCTTTTAAGGATGGTATTTTTGTGGTCGCACAATCCTTTAAAATAGCATTGGTGTTGAAGGAAGCTCAAATGGAATCTCAGCGTGTGAGGCAAAGGACTTATGCCCGAGTCATTCAAAGTGACGCGGAAAGTTCACACCTTGAACCAGCAGAGAAGGCCCTTGTTGAGTTTTTTCAGCATTACCACGGTCTGCGAAAGTGGACAGGAACAAGACTTCTGTCCTATGTTAAGTGAGATGACTTAACCGTCACCTGCGTAGATGCGGACAGTTCTTGAGTGTGTTCTGACAATTTATAATAATCCATATTTTTTAATCCATTCTTTCATTCTTTTTTCTCTAATTTTATTAATTATCAAATAATCAGACTTATCAATTAAATCATAATTATTCATAAAATTTAATAATCTTTCTAATTGAATGTTTCTTTTATCAATTATTAATTTACTGAATTGATATAATTGTAATATAAATCCTAAATCATAAACAATTTTTGCTTTAAATTTTTTAGAAGTTAATTCATTTAATAATTTTGTTGGAACTTTTTTTTTATTAATACATATTAAATAATATTCACCACTTCTAAAATTAAGCGTTGGTTTATAAATAGATATTTTTTTAAAATACTTGTATAATAAATAAACCATATAAATATACATTTTATTATCAACTGGTAAATATAATTTTAATAAACAATTCTTACCAATTGGAACATTCATTAACATAAATAATATTGATGAAAATAATAATTTATGTCCATATTTACCTCTATTCATTGGTCCTAATCCACAATCTGATGTTATTAAATCAACATCTTCACAATATTTACTATAACTCTTTATATTTTTTATATTTGTAATATCTCCTGTTTTATCTGCGCCATATAACCACTTGTCAGGATTATTTTTAATAAATCCATAATGATCATCTAGAATTGCTTTTCCATATTTTTTAATATTTTTTGGATGTTTCGGGTTTAAACTTTGTGATTTCCAATCTAATTTTCCTTTTAATACTTTTTTAACATAAAAATCAATCATCATAATAAAATTACCAGGTGCTTCACATATATGAAATGTTTTAATGTTTTTTTGTTTTTTAGGTAATAATTTTTTAAATGTAACCAACATTTCATTCATTTTAAGTCCACCTTGTGATAAATTTTGCATTTTATATTTGTTTTTAATTAAATCTTTGAATTGTTTTCCAACAAATATTTCAAATCTAGATTTTACAATGTCATATATTTTTTTGTCAGGAAAATTATCCATTAATATATCAATTTTATCATAACTTTTTATTAATTTTTTAAATATTTTAAATGAACTATCTTTTTTATTATTATTATTATTATTATTATTATTATTATTATTATTATTATTATTATTA